>Ga0209189_1000088_pt1 | contig 77407 bp, 65 predicted proteins | sample C_130820_EF_Meta_FD_187308 | JGI IMG/M metagenome (GOLD analysis project Ga0209189, IMG submission 187308) | Freshwater microbial communities from Lake Croche, Canada to study carbon cycling - C_130820_EF_MetaG (SPAdes) (version 3) | ecosystem: Environmental > Aquatic > Freshwater > Lake... | reverse complement strand
ATGGCTTGTCTTGCTTATTGTCCAGCTTGTCAAATATCTGTTTCAGAATTGCTTTGACTTCAGCAATGTCAGCGCGGTAATCATCTTTGGCAAGATAACTATGTGGCAAATCATTGATTTTGTCTTCAAGCTTTTGGATCTTTGCCGTGTTTGCATTAAACACATAAGCAGCCAAGAAGCCTCCAACAGAGACTACGATGTTGAAAAGTTGCTGGTTGTCCATGATTTACTTGCCAAACAATTTTGAAAGACCGCGAGGAGATAAAGCAGTTAACAGGCTGGCTGCATAAGCTGGGTCGGCAACGCTGCGAATATTTTGATAATCAGGATGCAATACGCTGAAGCCTTGCTCGTCTGGTGGCACGCCCATTAAGCTTTGCACGGCAGCATAAGTTCTTGGGTCAGGCAATGTGTTTACATCGGCTTGTTCAGCGCGTGTTTTTGCTGCTTGATATTTCTTGCCAGAAGTAAACTGACCAAATGCAGCGCCGCCTTCAGATTTTTTAGGAGGAGCAACAGATTTATTAGGTTGTTGTTGAGCGGCATTAGCTGCTTTAGCCATCTCCATTAACATCAAAGCAACTCCTCCCTTGGTAATTAAACCAGAAACAGATCCTGGTTTAGTAACAAGTTCTCCAGCCTTACCAATTGTTGCAGGCGTTCCCAAAGGCCCATGAATGCCGCCTTTTGGATTGTTTGCTTTTAATTCGGCAAGAGTTCTACCAAGCCCTTCTTCGGAAGACAAAGCTTTGATTGCTGGGTTGATATTTTCCAAATAGTTTGTATTGATACCGCCCATTTGACCTTGGTTGACTGCATTAAGAATTTGCTTTCTTAAATTAGCTCCATAAGAATTGTGCAAGCTATTGTCAGCAGCGCCACCCCCAACCATGCCAAATTTGCCTTGAGCCTCAAGACTTGCTGCAATTTCTGGATATTGTTGAACAAAAGCTTTGTGAGCTTGTATGGCTGCTGGACTCATGCCTTGAGGATACTGAAAGTTACCTTGTGCATCACGAACCAAACCTTCTACTTTTATGGCAGATTCTGGTGAAACAGGTGTAACTGTCTTAGGTGTTGCAGCATCAATATCTTTAGCAAGGTTTTCATTCAAAGCTTGTGTAGGATTTTGACCATTATTAATTGCTTCAGACACGCTAACAGGCGCAGGCGTTGTTGGTTGCCCTGTAAGTTGGCTCATTGGACTAACTGCACTTGGAACACCAGCAGGTTGGTTAGACACCGTTCCAGGAATAGGGTTTACTGAAAAACCTCTGCCTTTAGTTAATGAGTTTCCAATAATTTCAGCGTCAACAGCGTTAGTAATTTTGCCATTGCTAAGTTGTTCAGCCTCTGCCAAAGGCATTTTGAACTTTTCTTCAAAGCTTGCAGCTAATGGATTTGGCTTGCCAGTAACATTGCGCTCCGTCTTAACCATGTTTGCAATATCAGCATGGCTAAGTTCTGTTGAAGGAATTAATTTTTGCTCTTGCAGCTTTACTTGTTGCGCGTAAGCTTCATTCTTTTTAATTTCACTTTGATGAAGTTCTTTTTTCATTCTGCGATCTTCAATCGCATTTTTTGTTTTAATGGCATATGGAATGCCAATAGCAGCAGCCCCAGCCGCTAAAGCTTCTTTTGGATTTTCATTAATTAAATCAAGCATGGGGGTAATAGTCCCCACAAGATTTTTCTTTTCTTCTTGATAGTCAGAACGCCTAGTTGCTGGCGCAGCTTGTGACTCCAAGAATGATTTGCCGTAAGCACTATATTCAGGATTTTCGTGTGAGGCCAAATGAGCAGCAATATCAGCCATTGGAATTTTTTGTTCCAAAGCAGCAGCAATCTTTTGTTGAAGATCGTCATTCATTATTTAGCGCCTCCAAAAATATCATTTAAAACTTTTTTATTGTCGGTCGTTGATTTTTTAACCTCTGTTTTTACAGGAGGACGGCTACCTTGTGGCTGACCAATTTCTGGCTGTTTAGTTGGAGCAACAGGTCCAGGAGCAAGCCCAGGTTGACCAACAACAGATTGCTCTGCTTGTGTGGGAATTTTATCAAGAATAGGTTTAGATGCTTCTAAAAAAGCTTGAATTTCTTGGACAGATTGTTTTTTGCCACGCATCACAGCAGGGTTATTAGAAATGCTTGCCTCTATATCGCCGATTGCAGGCACTTGACCTCGAGCCGTCTGCTTGTATTCTTGTATCTTGTCGCCGTACATTTGAGCCAGAGATCCATAATCTTTGCCAATTTTGTTTTTTACATAAGCCAAAGAAAAAGAATCGCCAGTTTCATTTGCAAGTGTAGGCTTGGCAATACCAATCCCGCCTTGATTTTCAATTGCATTGATTGCAAGTGCTTTTTGGTATTCCAAGTTAACTGCCATTTGTATCAAGTCAAGATTAGGCAATTTTCCTTGTGCAGCAGCAATTTGTGCTTTGTTCATCAAGTCAGCTTTACGAGCTGTAATAGAACGATCTGAAGAATCTGATTTGCTTAAATTTTCTGCTGCACGATCAATATCATTTGTAGTTGCGACTGTGCCATCAGAATTTACAAGTTGTTTTCTTTCATTAAAATTGAAACCAAATGTAACTCCACCAGCTTGACCTTTTAAATCTTCAAAATTTTTAGCAGCAGAATTTCCTTTAACATATTCCTTTAATTTGTCGCTTGCAGTTTTAATAGACTGCTGGTTGCCTGTCCTTATATCGCCAATGCCAGCAATAAGTTCGCGTGTTTTTGGGTCAACAGAATATGGAACAAGCTTTTTATAAATGTCTTCCAGTTGATTAGATGTATCAATAATCACAGGAGCATTAGCCATTGCAGTAGCAGCAACTTTTTGTGCTTTATTCCACTCTTCAGCTTGAGCGCCAGCAACCTTATCGGCTGCAATACCTTTAGCTTTGTAAAAGTTTTGCTGGGCAAGTGGGATTTCTTTTAAAGAAACTATTGGACCGCCAGCAGCTTTTTCTGCTTCATCAGGCGAATATATTTTGCCGTTTGAATCAACGTAATGGCGCAATTCTCCCAATGGGTTTTGAGCTGTTTTGCGCTCATTAAAAACCTTAGTCCATTTGTTGCCATTAGAATCAAATGCTTGCGTAGGCACATTAGCGCCACCATTCAGTGAAATAGCAAGATCTCTAGGGTTCAAATTGATAGCTGATTGGATTACGTTCATCCATTGCGGCTGGTCAACTCCACTAGCTTTTTTGATTGCGTCAGCCGCATCAAGGCGAGCCTTGTCATCAGCTTGAGGGCTAACACCTTTGATAATTGTTTCAGCTAAAGGCAAGTTTTTTTTATCGTAATCTTCGGCTAAACGAGAAGAATAATAAGTTAACTCAGGACTTTGCTCATAACCCAAAAAGTCTTTTTGTGGAGCTTTAATTCCAACATTGTTTTCATCAGCCATTATTCAACTCCGTAATGTTGTTTTACAGAATCAAGCAAATTAGGCACTTTTGTAGAAAGTGAAAATCCTTGATTTGTAGTTGGAGGCGCGCCAAATGGATTGGCTGGCGCAACACCTAATCCTGTTGGCATTTGATTCGGAGCAACTCCGTAATTCACAGGCTTCATTTCAGTGTCTTCTGGCAAAACAACAGAAGGCGGTGCAACAGCCGCAGTAGGCGCAGGAAATGCCGAAATTTCCTCTGCAAACTTATCGCCCAAGCCTGCATACTTTTGCCAATTTCCGTATGAAGCTCCAATGCCGCCAAAATCTTTTGCAAAGTTCATAAAAGACCTTTAACCAAACATACTCTTAGCGCCAGCTCCGCTAACCCCAAAACCTTTGCTGCTTCCTGTGCCGCCTTGAGTGCCAGCAAAATTAGGAGTTGTAGAGGCTTGTGGTGTGCCGTAAATAATAGAAGCGTATTTGCTATATACATCTTGTGGTGTACCAGCATAACCAATTTGAGCAGCAGCAGCTTGATTGGCAGCACCCAATTGAGATTGCCCCAAAGAAGCCAATTGATTGGCGGCGGCGGCTTTGTTTGCCTGTACGCCAGCGCGAGCATTTGCAGCAGCAGTGGCCTGACGTTGCTCTTGCAATCCAGCTAAATTTTGCGAAGCCAAAGCCATGCGTGAAGAACCTAGGCCACCAGCGCCACCATAGCTGGCAACTTGTTGGTTCACCAAATCACGACCAGATTCACGACCAGCTTGCAAGGCAGCATTAACTTGGCCTTCTTCATATTGCGGATTAAACAAAGAAGCCAACCCAGACATACCCGTTGCAAGGCCAGCAGAGCCTGTCAATTGCTGCAAGTTTCCAGTTTGACCAGCAACATTACTTGCTCTATCAGCAGCAGCAGTTGCTTTGGGCATCACTTGCCCAAGAATATCTTGTGCGCCACCAATAGTATTTTGATAAGCAGGAAACGCCGTCCCCGTTAAAAAATCAGTTTGTGCGCTTAATAATTGCTTTTGTTCAGGTGTCATTTGCACCTGTGAAGAACCTGAAGATTTGCCGCCGCCCATATTAAGCTCCTTTGCCTTTACCAGCACTCATGGGCTGATTGGTTGTATTACCCGTATTATCGCTTTGTTGGATAGTATTTGGGAAATTACGTTGAGGTTGGTACATCTGACCAGATTGAGGATTTTGTGATGGGCTGCCCATTTGTGGCTGTCCAGAAGTGGCAGAGTTTGTTGTTCCCTTACCAAACGCTTGAGGCTGTTGCCCTTGTTGAGGAGCAAAACCTTTGCCAGCAAATTGCTGGTCAGGTTGACCATTTGTCCCGCCCATAGGGGCAGTCATGTTTTGCGTAGTAGGATTATTGGCAATTGTTGGAGAAAAGCTTCCCATGATCAACCTTTAAGTAAATTCACGACCAGAAGATCGAATGGTGATACTTGTGGCGGCACTAGCCAAAGTTGAAATAAAGTCATTTGCAGCTAATGCCTGACCAACAATTTCAGGAAATGTATAAACTTCCCCTGGTTGCAAAGTTTTTGTTTTGGTAATTAAGTTACTATTTCCTGCTGATCCAGCAGAAGTAACTAAATTAACAGACAAAGATGCAGCAGTTGAATTGTAATTTGTTGCCGTAAATTTATCAATAAGCGCAGTTACTCCAGACCCAACTGTATATTGAGTTGTTTGAGAATTTTCTGCAATCTTTGCAGGAATAAAAACTTTTACTGTTGTAGTCATTGTGATTCCTTATTTAAATACTTATTTAAGCGTCTTGTGCGCCGTCAAATTCTGGAAAATTTTTAATTAAATTATACAAAGAAGTTCTATCAAAATAATTATTATTAGGGATTTTTACACCAGTTTTAATAAGTGGCTCTGAACCTGCAAATCTTGCTTCTTTAGATGAAAAACCAAACAATACAACATTGATGGATTCATCCGTAAAATTGGCATTTAATTCTGCAATTTTCCAATAAACTGCATCTATGCCAAAATTTGAATTTATGTTTTTAATAAAAGCCATTTTAATCCTTTAAGCTGTAACTGATTTGATGACTGCAAAGTTAAGAACCAATGCTTGGGCTGCGGCAAGAATGGATATGTTGCGAACATGAATGCGGCATGAACCTGCCAAAACAGAATCAACACCAACTTGATAAGTGTTAGCCGTAGGAGCAGAACCGCCTACGTTGGCTGCGTTCACGATCACAACATCAGTTGCCGCAATGCTGGAGTTGGTCAAAGTAAAACTTACAGATGTGGCGGCAGCCAAAGATGCTGCGTTCATTGTGATTTGACCACAAATATTGTTTAGCGTTACACCAGTGGATTTGCTTGTGCTTTGGGTTTGAGCGCCGCCAGCGCCTGTTGCGTAACCAACTCCAGCAGATGTTGACGTTGACTTAATTGATGTTCCCGCTGAAACTGAAGTCGTTGCCGAAACTGATGTACCTGCAGAAACTGAAGAACTAAAACTTGCGGCTACACTGCAAGAAAATGAAGTAGTTGATAAACCAATAGTACTTGCAAATGTAATATCAGCGTTAGCAACACCAGAATTTGCAACTTGAGTATTCCAATAATTTGCCCCCATAGTAACCAATGTTGCGCCACCATTAGCTTTATATTTATAAGATGGTCCTGCTGGATCGGTGTAAAAATTTATTCCAAACATTAACCCATCATTTGTGTCAGCAGAATTTCCAAAAAATGCATCAGCCGAACCCGAAGAAATACCTTTCAAAAGCACCCCACTCATTGTTGCGGCGGAATACGATGTGGTTGATGGGTTTCCAATCGTTAAAAATGGACCGTTGCCTCCGTAATATCCTAAATTATTAGTAGATAAAATTTGCTTGCCACCAGTGCCGCCAAAATAAGGAATTGTATTAGCACTACCGCTGCTCACATAAACGGCATTAGGTGTAGTTGAGCCAAGCGCTCCCGGCACAGCCCAGTTTACTGTTGCAGAAACAGTACCCCATGTAAACGCTGATCCGTCCCATCCAAGGTATGTTGACGCAACTGTGGGAGCAGAAATAAAACTGGTGGCGTTTGCACCTGTCTGATATGGGATTCTGTTGGCGGCGCCGCCTGCGATGTTTGTTGCTTTAGCTGCTGTACCAGATGTGTCTTGGTTAAGAGTTGGAATATCGGCAGCAACAATAGCCCTAAACGTAGGAACACCAGAAGACCCATTAGGCGCGGCTAAAAAGTAGTTTGCTGTCTTGCTGGCGTAGGGATTTAGTGTATCGCCATAAGCGGCAGCCAAACTGATAGCAGGGGTCGTGCCACCAGAGGATGCAACAGGAGATGAACCAGTAACCGATGTAACCGTGCCTGAACCTTTATTATTAAACGTATTCCAATCGGTTGATGTAAGATAACCGCTGACTGAAGTGGTCGCGGCTGGAATACTTAAATGGCTTGCGGAAGTGCCAGCGCCTGTTAGTGGGGAATCTGATGTTACAGAAGTTAAATATGCACCAGCAACTTGTTTATTATTAAAAGTAGTCCAATCCGCAGAACTTAAAACACCACGATTAGTGGCAGATGCTGTTGGTACATTTAAAGTAATTACGGGTGTTGTTGTGCTGTTTGCAACTGTTGAACTAAGATCAGTTCCGCTTGTTCCAAGTGTTAAAGCTGCAACGCTAGTTACAGTTCCGCTGCCACCGCCACCAGAACTGTTAATGGTTTGATTAGGCCAAGATCCAGTAATTGTTATATTTGTGCCTTGCACCAATCCTGGTGTAGCTGTTCCAGTTCCACCGTTTGCAATTGAAACCAATCCTGTCAATGATGATGCAGCCACCGCCAAAGGAGTTGTTTGTTTTACATAAATAGCTCCATTAGGAGTATTTGAATAAGCAACAACACCAACTTGAATTGGATAACCAGTTGGTGGAATAGTGCCCATTAACTGACCAGCAGAGTACGGACTTAAATATACAACTGTTCCAACAGTAAATGTACCAGTATTGCAAGGCTGAATAATTCCAGAAGTGGTAACGTATCCAGAAGCACCGCTTGCAATTGCTTGCGTTGTTAACCCCAAAACAGCGGATGTTGCAAGTGCATCTGCTTTTGCCAAGGCCACATTAGGATAAGAAAATCCGCTTGATGTAGAAGTAATATAAACAGGCGAACCAATAGCAATGCTTGATCCAGTATTGTTTATTACTTTGACTTGTGTTTCTTGGCCTATATGCACCAAGTTATTTGTTACATCGTTGTAGTATGCAAGCGTATTTTGAGAGCTGTCATACCATGTTCTTCCAACAGCATATGAGGGCGCTGCAACAGAAGAAAAATTCTCATAGTCAACTATGGTTGCTTGAGATAAATTTACATTGCTGATATTCCCACCAGTAATTGCTACATTCTCTGCATTTTGTGGCGACAGCGTTCCCAACTGAGGTTGTGGAATCATGCCTATGGCTTGTTCCAAGGCTTGAAGTTGAGAGGAATTATCTACAGCAACAGGATCTGTTTTGTCTTCAACAGCAGTGGTTAGCAAATCAAGATCAATAGCATTTCCATTATCTTGAACAAATCCAGGTCTTGGACGCGCAGGACCAATAAATGTTTCTATTTGTCGACCACCTGTGGTGTTGTACCAAAAAAACTTAGTAGTACCAAATCCGCCAGTTACTGGCAACCATTGATAATTTTTTGGATCGGTAGACTCAATAGCCGAATCATTATTTCGGATTCCATAATAAAGTCTATTAGTTGATACATTGCTAAAATTAACTGATCCATCATAACTATCCGCATATCTTACTTGCAAATATTTATATAAGTAACTGACAATACCATAGTTAGCCGTGGTTATATTGCCCGTGTTTGGGTTAATAGCCATCGTCTGCGAAAAGTTAGCAAGCAGATAATTAACTGCTTCAGATAGCTCTTGAGTTGTTGCGTTATTGGTTACTGAAAAAGTCATTAGAAAGCATCCTCAATAATGGTTGCTTGCCAATTCATAGCAGTTGAGTTCCACTGGTCAGTGGCATCATTAGATTCCATCTTTAAAGATACTGTACGCACTGCATTCTGTTGGGTTGTAACCCAAGGATTGTCAGTAACAATGTTCATACGGCCTGTTTGACCATATGTTGGGTTTTGCGCTGTAGAGTTAGCGCCGCCTACAGTAATTTGCACTTCACCAGTACCAGCAATTTCAGGCAATGCCCTGTGTATATACACTTTGCTAGAATACGGAACAGGACCGTTTTCTGTTTGCAATACAACATTGTTGCGCTCAAACAAAGCAGGTATAGGCTGATTATTGATAAACGAGTTACCAATGTCAGTCTGGATCAATTGAGCATTGATTGCTCCTGTTGGAGCATATGTAACGCACCGTGACGCATACTTGAAGTCAGTCCCGGTAAACACAGGACCTTCAGTGCCCATACAAGCGTTCTGAATGTCCTTAGGGGCGTTCCAGACCTGTAGGTCATACCTGTATGCCAACATCTTGTTGCACCACCCTGTAGAGGTCAAATCAGGATAGTAGATTTCAATCTGATATTTCTGGGTGTTGTTGACCATGAACACGCGATCAGAGTATGTAGCGCTCAAGTTATTGAAAAAGTAATTTTTGACCTTTTGGTTGCCCAAGGAATTAAAGTTTGATCCGTCAAACACCCAAATGTCGCGAGCATCAATGCCATATACATTGGCATCAGTGTTTGTCCAACAATTGTTGTTTAGCAGACCACGACCTTGGTTAAACAAGCGGACACCAAACACGGGTGTAGTGGTTGATTGGTATGCAATAGGAGAAAGAATTACTGTGTCCCAATATGAACAAATGTAAAAATTTCCTCCAAGAAAGAAACCGTCAACTAATTGACCCCGAACAGGAACTTCTTGTTCGTTAGCCACGTTAGACAAAGTAGGAACCCAAGATGCTGGCACACCAGTGTTTGCAAATGCTTGCGACCAACGGATGGTTGTTTCGTAAACTGATGTAACTCCACCAGATGTTTTGGTCAAATTACCTGCCACTAAAATGTTGCCTACGTTAGGCGAACAAAAGTTACGCATAAACGCAGCAGTTGTCTTGGTTACACCAATGTCGTAATTCCAAATGTAATTGTCTGGAGCTGTGTCGTAACGGCTTATTTCTGTGCGGCTTGGCAAGAAATACATTGGCGCACTGATGCCGTCATTAAGAAAGAACACCTCACCAACCCATGATGTGGTGATGTTGATGTTGTCTGTGTATCCAGGCAATGTTACGTTGTTGTTTGCAGCATAACCTGGGGTAATATTGACAATAGAGTTGTTGGTCAACATATACCAGCGACCAAGATTATTGGTATCGCGTGTAGCTACGATATATACAAACTGCCCATTTGCTCTAAATCCACCCTCCATAAAAATAGGAAAGTAAGGAATTAAAGAAAGAATGGATTGTTCGCCATAGATCTTTTTTACACCACGAACATCTGCCTCAACATTTCGACCAGAGTTGTACTCATTTGGCCCCAAAGCATTGCTTGGAACGTCAGGAGTAAACGACATATTGGAAAATGGTGTTCGCAGTTTCGTGTAGTCAGCCATAATTATCCTGTAATGCGGTCAACAACGGTTTGTTTTTCAAACATGAATTACCCCCAAATTGCACTGCAAATAGTTTTAACTTTTTCTGGCTGTGTTGAAATATCTTGGCCTTTAACCAAAGAATAACGATGGTAAGTTTTGGATATTTCTTCCCCATTTTTCTCAATGACTGTTGCTTCACGAACAAAAACAATGTTTTGTTCGTTTACCGTAACTTGGTCTACAAAAGTTTTTTCTGTAACTGACATATTATTTCCTTAAACATTAATAACAATGCTGCCACTAAATGTAGTGTTGCTAAAGTTTGCGTTTGTTGGGTCTGTTGCTCCTGACGCGCCAACTTTATGAATTAACAAAGTTGTTGCGGATACAGTGCCACCAACTTGGAAGCTGGTTCCGTTATAGCCAACAGCCAAACCGTTTGTTTCTGAAAAGCTGCCTGTTGCGGAAAATGGCAAATTAATAAACCGAACAAAACTGGTATCGGATGTAACAGGAAAAGTTACTTGAAAAGACAAAGTAACTTGTCTTCCAATCTTAGTATAAACACCTGTCGCAGACGAAAACGTCACACCTGTGCAAGTTGGCGTCCATGTGCCTTCTTCATAGTCATCCAGCGTGTTTGGGTCAGTAGATACAACCTGTGTGCCAGAGAATGACACCCATTGGGACTGCGTAATACCCAAAGACGTTGTGCCAGCGTTCCCTCGATATGTACCTGTTAAAGGTGTTGCAATGTATTCTAAATTTGGCGCAATTACATTTAAACCATAACAAGCAGTGCCTTGGTCAATAAAAGTTTGATTTACCTCACCAGAATATCCACGAATTCTAGGGCCAATGATTGTTGTATTTTGAGAATTTTCTAATGTAAATGCTGTGCAATTTTGATTGACTTCGTAATAACCACCAATAAACGTGTTACCAGAGGATATGCCAGACCCAATACTAGAACGCACTGTGAAAGACGTAAACTCATGGTAATTTCCAATAAAAGTACCGCCAAATGATCGAGTAATATCAAAAGCAATATAAATTGCAGAAATGTCGCAACCTTTAAACTGATTGGAATTGCCAGCAACAGTAACACCAATAGTTCCAGCAAGTGTGGCCTGCCCCGACACACCTACCCAGTTACAGTTATCAAATGTGTTCAGATTGCAATTGTTGTTGTCCATGAAAAAATTGGTGGACAAATAACCTGAAGCAGGAACGCCTGGGCTTCCAAAAGAACATTTAAAAAATGTGTTTGTATAACTGTACTGCATATAAGTGGAAATACGATTAGCACCAGATGAAGGGCCAAAATTTCCACTAACACTTAAATTATTAAATACACATTTGTAAAATTGTTCTAGTCTTAACCCATAAGTATAAACTTGCCCTGTATTTGGAACAATGTCAAAATTACCGCCCAACATTTTAAAGTTTGCCGTAATTGTTGATGCACTTGGGTTGCTAGGGTTGTAATTGGTTGAACCAAAAATAAAACCTTTTGTGCTATCAATTCCTAAAAACAACACATAACCTTGAGAGTAAAAAGATATGTTTCGTGTGTTTGTTAAATCAATTTTTGCAACTCGATACCAGCCGCTTGGAAAAACAACAAAAGATTCCACATCTGCAATACTGTCTGCATAGGCTATCGCAGCGGCAATATTTGCGGTGCAATCATATGTCGATGTTTTATTTTGAATTGCAGCATGTTCTGCCTGTGGAATAAAATCGAACACATTAACGGGCGCTCCGCTAATCATTGAATAAGTTGCTTTTGTGAGAGACATATTAGTCCTTAAACGAAATAATTTTCAGTTAAATAAACTGTTGCAGCAGTGTTATTGGCGGCAAAACCTCTGTACCCGCCAACGGTGTCGTTGCGGAGGTCAGTGCCGATATTTTGCTGTTAGACATTACAAATTTCCTTCAGAAACCCAAGTGCCAGGAGTTCCCGCTACAGTACATACCCATGACTTGGGCTGACCTACCACTGGATTTTTATTTATTACGCGATCTCCAACACCCCCTGAGAAAATTTGACCTGCTATACCTGTTGGCACTACGGTGTCGTACACTTCTATCAATGCGCCTGTGGCGTACCCAGACCCGTAGACGTTGGTGTCTTTTATGCGCCCAATTGAGTTGAACGTGCATTTAGTCATGTCACCGTTGGGTACAGTGTTCAAAATACTGATTGCTGTTCCGCTAATGTTATTAAAGTCAATGGCAACATAATCAAAGTTAAGACCGTTAACAAACATTCCAGTTATAGTGCCGTTGACACTGCCAGTAATACGGTTATATCCAGTGGTATATGAACTATAAAAAATACCACCGCCAGTAAGCAGGTTGTCCGCAAATTGTGATGACTTTAATCCGTTTATGAACAGTCCATATCCCGTTGTGACAGGATTGCTATTGATCACGTTATCAGTTACGTTGAAGCCATAACTTGGCGTGTTGGGGACACTAGCATGGTTGAATCCGGGATTTCCGAATCCAGTTATCGTATTTCCTACAACGGAAGTCTCTGCATGATTAGCAGTAGCGGCTCCAATTTGGAATAATATCCCGCTTGTAGCTCCATTAAAAAAGCCAAGAACAGTTGACGCGCCGGGGTTTGTTGTGAGAGCATAAGTCAGTGTGGTTGTTCCAGCTGACGCTATGGTATAGACACCGTTGTAACCAACGGGCGTAACTCCATATACGGCTATCGTTTGTCCTGCGCTATATCCGTGGGCGGCTGCCGTGGTTATTGTTACCACGTTAGCAGCCCATGAAATGGCCGTGATATTTTTGACTGTTGCCGCATTTTCGCAACGAATGTTGTTGTTGTTTATCTTGTTCCGCAGAGCGGTATTTGAACCAGTGGATAACATACAAATAGCACCTTGAGCGCCAATACTTGCAAAATCCCCTACGTTACCTGTGTAACTTATTTCGTTATCAACAATCTTGTAGTAGCTTGGATCGTATGCAAATATTGCCGCAAACAAACTGCCGTTAAACACGTTATCTGCAATGGTCACATTGCTTGACCCGCTTATGAACATACCGTAGTAAGCAGCAACTCCGGGGAGTGAACCTTGTGTTCGGCCTGTTCCAGTTCCATCAAGTGAATTGTTGGAAACCAGCAAATTCTTTGTGACCGTAACATTGATACTATCTAAAGCAACTTGGGATATGTTATTACCTATAAACTGGTTAAAACCGATGCCGTTTACATCATCGTCCAACGCGATACCGCGACCAGACATATTCCAGACATGGTTGTTTGCAATGATGTGGCGACCATTCAAGAATCCTGCTTTGCTGCCACCAGCCAATTGTGCATACCAAGTGTCAACAACAATTCCGTTTTGACCATCTGTTACATAATTATCTAATACTCGGCAATACTTAGAAGAACTAAGATATATGCCGCAAGAACCTTGATTCTGGCCTGAAACATAGCCACCTCCCTTGCTGACATAAGATTTTCGAACGACAGAATATGAACACCCAACTAAGCCAATTGGAATGCCCATTCCTGTAAATGTTCCAATCGTAGGGAACGCATTTCCGTAGTACGTTGCTTGGACGTTAATTCCCTCAACAACAATATTTGTTTTTTCATACGCCATCACCAAATTGATGGCATTATTTATTGCGCCGCCAGTGGAGTAGATAACGGACGCCGCCCCATCGCCATGTAAAAATTGATTACTGTTTAGCGTGAGTTCTGTTGTAATTCGATAAGTGCCTTTTGGAATATAAACAGAAGAATTTGCGTTTAATGCCGCTTGAATTGCGGCATAGCTATCTGTTATGCCTGTCGGGTCTGCTCCAAAATCCAAAACGCTAACAGTCTCACGCAACTTAGCTTGCACAGTAGTTGTTACAGCACCAGTACCAGCAGGTGTATAACTTACATTATTAGATGACCCATAATAAGAAGTTGGCAAGGCTTGACGATATTTAACAAGAAGAATAGAGCCAAGTGGGGCGGCAGTTGTGGTTGTAAATGTTGTGCCTGAAATTGTGTAATCAGTTGTAGGCGTTTGGGTAACACCATTAACGCTTACGTCAAGGTTATTAATGGTTACTGGATCTGCTGATAATGTCCATGCAGTTGTTGAGCCATTGCCAGTAAATTTATCTGCATAAGCAGAAGCATAAACAGAAGTAGCAGCAGAAATTAATCCTGGTGTTGACCAACTAAATCCTGTTGGATTGCGTGAGTCAACAAATGCAATAGAAAACCACATATTGTCCAGCGGGATTCCAGAATAACTGCTTACCCAACCTGTTGGTGGCACACCTGTATTAGTCAAAAAATCCCAAGAGCCACCAGTTGGCGTTGCTGGCTGACTAGAAGATACTTTGAAAATGAACCATTCAAAGTAAATAAAAGACGATGCGGCAGGAATGCTGCCACTAGTTAATGAAGTTCCATACAAACTATTAGATTCGCCGCCAGAACCAAACAAATTACCGAATGCCATATATTTTCCTTACTTGAAACTGTAACGATAGTTTCTAGGTTGAAATTCTGAAGTCAAATGCTGGTCGCCACCACGCCATTTATCTTTAAAGTTTTGATCTTCAATTAAACCATAAGCATCATCAAATCGTGACTTCCATTTTTGAGCTTCATCAGTATTTTTATTTTTGTCATAGTATGCCGACAAAGTGCTATACAAATAGCCTTCAGGAAATGATGCCAAAGCTTCATTGTTTTGCACAATAGGATCAAGGTTGTTGTTTGTAGGCGAAAACAACAGCTTATACGACCGTTGGTAGTACGCTTTGATTGTTACGTTTTGACCTGGATTAGGCGAAAACACATAACGCCCACCAACCTCAGAAAATGAAGCGCGAATAACCCTTGGCACACCAAATGGACGGATGTACAACTGGTCAATCATGCGCCTACGGATGATTTCACGATCACCAACACGATCATAAACAATCCAAGGACCAACATTGGTTGCGCCAGCAGGCTGATTGGATGGTTGCGTATCTTGAAAAAACAAAATAGGCCAATTCATGTCAGTTGGTATGTCTGCCATGCCTTGGGCATCTGTGGTCAAAATAGATGGGTTTGTGGTGCTGTATGGGTCACTACGAAGAGCAGGCAGCTCAATAACCCGCATAGCCATTTCTGCGTTCTGAATGCAAGTCAATATTTCCATTGAAGATTGCGAAGGCAATTTTAAAATGGTAGATGGATAAGGCGTGTTGGCCCAAACGCCATCAGGATCACAAACCAAGATTGAAGTAGAAGTTACTGAAATAACAATCGTATAGGGCAGCATTGTGCTTGGCCCAATAAAATCGCCTGGGACTACTTGCCCCAAAGGGTTTGCCGAAGGAGTTAAGACGTTGTAATAACCGCCTGTAGAGTTGGTTAGAGTAACGACTAAAGGACTAGGAACAGCTCCAACCCAATTGGCTACTCGGCTTACCAAAGCATTTCCAGATTGAATAAACAGAGCTGCCATTTTTGACCTTATCTTGTCGGTATAGAAGGATTATAAGGAATTGGAATTTTTCCGCTAGGGTGGCAAACAAAATCACTGTAATATTCGTTCACAATAGCGTAAAAAAGAATCTTATCCTTACGTTCCTGTTTAATTAACTCCCAAGGACGGTTGTTAAACCACCTGGAACTGATTTCATGAGCAAAGCATTTGGGAAGTTGCATCATGTGAGCTGTTCCCGCAAAGAATGGGTTTTCTGTCCCATGAACTTTGTGAAACTCCCTGCGTTCTTTACAGAACTGCTTTACCTCTTCCACGTTCTTTTGATCATATTGAACATATCGCACACCATCTACAGCACCAACTTTGTAATCAATATTGGGCGTGTTAAATGTTTGCGACCATGTTCCTGATTTAACTTCATTGAAGAGTTTGTCATTTTGACGAAAAACACCATCAATTCCAGATTCCAAAATACCTTTGGAATAGTATTCTTCATTTACGCGAACTTCATCATCAGTCATATTTAATCCAATAACAATACCTTACCAAAAGAGCCTCCTTGTGAGAAGCCCTTTCAGAAAGATTAATCTTTAGGGAACAGTTGAACTGTGAAGCCTTCCAAGATCACGTTATCAGTTGCAGTAGCAATAGTGCCGCTGATAGTGATTGGCACAGACACTGATGTATCCACTGCTGCGTACACATGACCGCTGGCAGATGCGCCACCAATCAATTGTGTAGATTGCACGTTCAATACGCCACGATTACGGATGGAGTTCATAGAACTGCCACCAGTAGAAGTTGTGTAAGCAGAGTTAGTGCCAATAACGGTAGTGCTGAGATAGTTTTTACCTGTCTTAGCGCCAGCAGAGTTGTTGGTGGCCCAGTTAGAAGTAATAACGATTTGACCGTTGTTACCCATAGAACCAGCAGGCAATGTCACGTTAACCAAGTAGGTTTCAGTGGTAGAGCCAGTATATGCGCTGTTCGAACCAGTAACGGCTGTCAAAGTACCAGTTGGGATTACTGGTGTAAACGCAACAGCGCCAACACCGTTTGCAACGCCATATTTACCAGCATAAACAACACCCACAGTAGTGCTAGAAAACACAACGTAGTAGATACCGCCAGTAGCATCGCCAGACACAGCAGAAGCTGGGAAATAGCAAAAAGCGGAAGCATATGTTGTAGGCAAAGCAGTACCCAGGGTCACAGTGCCGTTAGTGGCAATAGTGCCGCTGTTAGCAACCATAACTGGAATACCAGATTCGCTCAAAGTGCGGGGGAAGTATCCAACTTGACCTTGAGTACCAAGAACGCCAGTGATGTCGCCAGTGTTAACGTCAGACACAAATGCGGAGTTATATTCTTTCCAAGCTAATGTAGCCATGATTTTTCCTTTAAAAAATTAAACAAAGGGGGTGATTAGCCCCCTTGAGATTAAGCCAAATAACGCTTGACTTGAGCAGTTGGACGGTTAGTAGTCACAGCAGCACCAGTAGGAGCCACAGCAGCCAACACAGCAACACCAGCAGGGTTACGCACAATCAATGTGCCTTCCATGATGTATTGGTCCAAAGATGCGTCAGCAGAGCTAAACACTTCATTGTTAGGACCCAGTTCACGCAAGCTACCCCATTGGATAACATCAGGGTTTAGGAACAGGGCAGAAGTGTTGTCTGCGCCAGTTTGGTCCATAACCCAAGAGTCATCGATCTGGTAGGTGTAGTTGAAATCACCCTCGTAAGTACCAATCGTGTCGCCCTTGTCAGCAGGGTTAAAACGGTTGATCGAACGGCTGGTAGGCATCTGGTCAGAGATGTGAGTACGCATCGATGTTGGGACTACCATGTTGGTAATCTTGGCATTGAAACGCTGCTCGGCAACAGTAACCAATTGCTTGTACAGGAAAGGGCTGAACTGTTGCAGGGTTGTGCCCGAAGCAAAAGTAAAGTAACCCAAACCAGCGTTGCTCAACAAACCGTTGAAAGGTGTGTTGGTGTCGGTTGCAGTGGTGGTATCAGTACCATCAGAAGAAGCCAAGTTCAACACAGAAGTGCCGTCAGTGTCGTTGCCCGAACGTGTACCTGCGAAAGAATACAACGAACCAAAGCGGCGACCGTTGTTAGGCGAAGAGCCTTGGCTTGCAGACTGACCAGAATACTTGATAGAAGCACCGTCAGCGCGAACCATTTGCAGCTCAACGTCAAACATGATTTCAGTCAATTGTTTGACTTCTTGGTATGCCTGTGGATCGCCACCAGCTTGTTCAACAGCGCGAGCAGTGCCAGTAGCACCAATCACAGTGGTAAAAATCTGTGTGTAGTTACCGCAGTTAGCGCGAGTGTTGTTGGCTGCATCAGATGCGGCAACAGCAGCGCCTTCAAGCTTTGCGTTCAAAGCTGGGGTGCGGTAGTAATCAATAGGCCAAATGTGCAAAGTCGAGTTGACTTTACGCTTCTTGCTCATTGCCATGTTGGTCAATGGGGTACGGTCTTTAACGTAGTTAGAGACGGTCATATCGAGGTCTTTGACCACGATGTCGGTGGTATACGAGCCGTTGCCGTTACCAAGGTTTGCAGAGGTGATAGTAGACATTTAAAACTCCTGATTAACGCTTGCGTTGTTTATTTGCGGCAAGCATTGTTGCTAAAAGATCCCGAGCCGCATTTTTATCGCCTGTTTTAGCCTGCTTTTGAAGTTTTTCCATCTCATTGTCAGGTGCAGTTTTGGCTTTTGCTACTGGACGACTAGCCGCAGCTAACGATCCACCAGCATTACGCACTTTTGGCCCTTCACGGAATTTTAAACCGTCTCGAACCAAACTCAACAAGTACTCGTCACTAGAAACCAAATCAATATTTGGAACTCCAGGAACATAAGAACCTGATGCACCTTTCCACTCTTTACTTAGCTTATCTCTAAGTTCAGTAAAGTTCGCCTTGTTTGATAATTCCTTATCAGTAAACGACTGCCTTGCTTGTTCCAGTTTTTGCTGTACAAAATTAGCGCGTTGTTGAAAGAAATTCTCAACCTTTGGACGATTTGACTTAATGTATTCGGATTTCTCCTGGATCAATTGAGCATTCTGACGGATAGCCGCTTCAGCTTGACTCTTTTGAGCAGGATCAGACGCATTTTGATAAATCTGCTCCCATTGCTGGTTATATTGCTGGAGAGTAACCAGTTCATCTGCTGCTGTTTGCAACTGAGGAACAATAGTTAATTCCAACCCTATTTGCAGACCATCAAGTTCGTTAATCCGTTTACTTGAAAGTTCTTCAAAATCGGCTCGTTCAGCCTTAAGCTTGCGAGCATTTTCATGGATAGCACTTCCTTGGCCCAAAATAGCAGCAGCCTTTGATACAGGAATTTCAATAAAGCCGCCTTCTGCGTCCTTGTTGGGAATTCTCCACATCATGTCTGGATTCTGCTCTGCAAATTCCAAGAAGTTAACCGCTTCAGTTACACCATCAGTGGCTTCTGCGTTATCTTCAGAATTTTCAGTTTCTGAACCATTATCAATACTATCTTCAGGTTCGGCTACCTCTTCAGGAGCCGCCTCAGGGGAGGGGTTAGCCTCTTGTCCTGCTGGTGGTGGTGAACTGCTTTCGGGTTGCGGACTGTTACGCTTGTTAGCGGCAATCATTGCAGCGATAGCATCGGCGGGATTCGCCATACCAGTTTGCTCAGGGGCGGTCACATCTGTGATTACGTCTGACATAGTTTACTCTTTCGGTGAAGTGTTAATTTTTTGAGCCACTTTACCAAGATATTCTGTCTTTTCAACAAAGCCAATAAAATCTCGGACTCCAGCAACATTAAATGCGTTTTCAATACGTTCTGGGTCGGTTCGACATTCTTCTAGCCGACTCAGCAGGTCAAACCTATACAGGTTGAACATCAATGCAAAATCCTCATTTTTCATAAGGCGGGAAGCACAGTTCCCGTTTTCAATAACTAGAGTTTTACGATTTACATCAGCATCCTTATGTGCATCGGCAGCTTTTGTGCGCCGATTAAAATAGTTTCTTATATTCAATACCAAGCTTTTCGTTTCAATACTATCCATTGCAATCCTTAATCAATCTCAACGGCGCTAAGTTTACCTCTTTTTGCCGCCAATGCCTCAAACATATTATCTGTATCAATATCTTCAACTTTTTTCATATTCAAAGCAGATACAGTTTGTGATTCTTGAGTCTTGGCATTATTCAAATCAGTCTTAGACTGAGTTTCTTTATCCAATGCGCTTGGTCCTTGTGCGGCTTTTGCTTGCATAACTTTAGCGGCTTCTTCAATTGTTGGCAAGTATGCGTCCACATCTTTAACACCCAAAACACGCAAGGTATCTTCAAATGGACGGCGAACCTTACCAAATAATTCAGGAACGCTAAGGTCTAACTGCGCCAACAACGCAGTAAATTGCTGTTGAGCTTGCCCAATCAATTGCTGGCGCGTCAAACGGTTTTCGTCCGACAAGAATCCCAAAGCCAAATCAATATTAATCAGTTTGCGGTCAATAAACTCATAATTGTTCATTGAGATGGCATCCATAAATGGTTTGCCCTTACCGCACACGCCTGCCAATTGCTGAATGTTGTAGTCATCAGCGTATTGAATCAAGGTTTTCCACACAATGTACAAAACATCGCGCAAACCAATGGCGCAGTTCTTAACCATTTCATCCTGGATGAGTTGGTTAGGACCCATAGCCAATTGCAACTTGTAACCGCTGTTGCCGTCCTTCATTGCTTCAGGATTAAGCACATCGCTAGGGCTTGTCATGCCAATCATTGCCATCTTGTCAGCCTCAAAACGCTGCATAGAAGACTCAACGTAAGCAAGGTTACCCTGCATAGGCTGGAATTGGAAAACGTGCTTGTTAGGATCAAATTTGCGGTCCAAAATAAACATGGCAGACACGCCACGCTGGATCTCTTCCGCATCCATAAACTCAGGGTTTACACCAATCCGCGGTGTAGATGATTGCATGGCAAAAGCCATTTCTGCACGAGCAATACTGGTTGCATATTCCTGCATTGGCACAAGTCGCTCTGCCAACGAGTAGCCAAAGAAATTACCAGTGATCGGCTTGGGGCACATTGCCGCCAAAGGGATAAAGTCCACTTCTTTAACGTACAAAACGTATGATCCAGAATAGCAAACCTCTACGATTTCCTCTTCACCATCGCCATCCACATCTTTGCGGATCCAGGCGGTAGTCAGCATGATGACTCGGCTGAATTTGTCTGCGCCTGCGGAGGCCACAACGCCTTGGCCTGGAACTGGTGTGGAATCACGGGCGTGAAGTGCCAAATCGTTTTCCAATGCGCCAGCTTGGTAAGCGCCAGCAGGTCCATACGCTGCGTGTTCCGACATTTTTTCAATGTCAATGTATGGGAACTGCGATTTGCATTCATGCAAGGTCATTGGGTCATAAAAACCCACAAAGTCTTGATCTTGAATGTTTGGAATTGTTGGGTTGCACACAAAATAGTGTTGTGCAACATGTTTAATTTTGACGGAAGTCGAAAAACCCGTCATTTTGTACTTGGCTTTGTAAATGGTATTGGCTTTGATAGCTGAATCCATCTCTTCTTGCTGATTAGGCTGGTCGGCCTCCTCAGGAGCCATCATTTCTTGCATTACGCCTTGCAAATCAACGTCAATACGGCGCATATTTTGGCGCTTAACAGTCAAACCCTTTTCGGCAGCCATTGTTTCAAACACGCGAAGCTGGTCTTTTGTGCCTTCAACTTCTTTGTATTGCGTAATTGGCTCGCGCACGGGCGATACCATAACAATGCCATTTTTGTGCAGCAAAGCATCTTGTGCCCAATCGCGAATAATTGCATATGAATCATTCTTTGAATTGACCATGTACTTGACCATTTCAGTGGCCTGAGTAGCTTGCTCGCTATCATATTCACTAAAACGCTCAAACTCAAAATTAACTTTGCCATTAGGCATTAAGCATTTTGTAATGATTGCGGTGGCGTAATCAACGCCTGGGGTCACTACGGGATGGATGTAATCAATACCACGAATTGGTTCAGTCGAGTTGCTGACAGCAATGTTTAAATAATGGTAATCAGATAAGCGGTTGAACGTATTCTTTGCTTGAGTAAGCCGAAGGTAATCGACCATTTTGAGGTAAACCTCATGGGCGACTTGGAATACAATTCCTTTGTTACCAGAAGGCGCTTCAATGTACTCAACGATAATATTTTGTTTATCCAACATTTTTAGATCCTTTGTACTTTGCCTTCAGGGGCTTCAAGCCGTCTGTATTGGAAAGTATTTGCCCTGCTAACAAGTGATTCACCGTGGCCTTGGATAAGTGCAAGTATGCCTATTCGAGCAGAATCGATGTGGTCATCAGGATCACTGAATCTTCCAGCATCGTCAATGGCATAATTTCTTGCTTCATCCAAAAATTCAACGCACGATTCATTTATTTTAAATGTTCCGCGCTCCATGCCTACCCGCATTATATTGATTCCGTAAGATTTGTGGTTAGTTACCTTACCTTGATCGTTTACGGGGTTCAATATAGCACCAGAGATGCAATTAAGTCCATAATTGTCTTCAAATACCTCTCTTACGGACTGTTCGGTAAGAGTATAACGCCCAGCTTGGCTTGCATCATGTGGCAAAGCAATCGGAACGCCTTTTGTTTCCCTATCCATCAAGAAATGGACATATTCATCTGGCGTTTCGCCTTGAGCAATCTTAATTTGCTTGTGCAAATAGATAATTTCTTCAACTGGATCTCGAAAAAAGAAACTAATAACCGTTGGGTCGTTTTTAATGCCCAAGTCAAAAGAAATCAGGCGCTCCATCTTTTCGTTTGACTTTAAATCAACATCAATACCTTTGTAAGTAGGCCATTCAAGCAGCGGAAACACCACTCCTTTGCCTACCAACGGAATACCTTTCATACGACATTCTCTTTCCCAAGGCATAAAGTCTCGGCTTAACTGGTCACGCTCTTCTTGGCTAAAGAATTTCTCGCCCCATTCATTTACAAATGGTACGTCATCCCAGGTTACACGCACATGGGTATATCCTTCAATTCTGTCCCAGAATCTCCGAACAAGTCCTGACATACCCTTGAGTGGGGTGAAAGAACACATAACCTGCCCGTTCCGTTGTGCAGTACGGATAACAAGCTCTGAGAAGATTTCGTCTGGAGGTTGTTCGTCCAGGACCACAAGGTCAAGTTCAAAACCTTGCAAATGACGCACTTGCTGAGTGTAGTTTGAAAAGTACAGTTTGGATTTGCCGCCAGATTCATGCCAGATTTCAATCGATAGCACGTTTGCGCCATCAGTTCTATAAGATTTTTCATCAATACATTCAAGGGGGATACTACCTGTTCCCAACTTGTAGGATTGCTTAATATCATCACAGCCTAACAATTTAGACTGTAGCGTTTTTGCAACCTGTTCCCAAGATTCACCCGAACACATGGCAATAATGGGTTTGTCCCACGTTTTGCCTTTCCAACCTTTTGGGTATCTGCCTGTCAGGTGATAAGCAGTTTCGTATGTGGAAGCAATTGTTTTGCCAGCTCGGTTAGCAGCAATCATGCCTCTACGGGTAAAGTTTGCGCCAGTATCAAAAAATTCTTGTTGATACTTAAAAGGCCGAAACCATTTCAGCGTATTAAATTGCATATCCTTGGCGACACTATCCCGCGCCGACTTCATTTTTTGTAGCTGTTCAGGGCTAAGAAGTTTTACGGCGGCTTTACCACCTGCCAGTTTGACAAGGTGTTTTAAAGCTCGATCTTTGTAGATCGGTTGGATGTAATCACTGGCTTCACTTTTTGCCATACAGGTCGCGCATTGCAAGCAACAAATCAGCGGCAGATGCTAAATAAAAAACATCTTGCGGTGAAAGTGTGCGGTCGCCCTGAAGGTCTTTTTGCAACCATTCAAGGGCTTTTCTAGCGCACACTTCTGCCTGTCCCGACAGTTTCTGTCGAAAAATGCTTGGCTCTTCAATCACGCCCACGGATCAACCACATTCTTCTGGCTAATTTCTGTTGGGTTGCGGTCAATCAAACTCCAGATGCCGCCGCCTTTTTCGCCTGCACAGAAAGAATGAAGGCCACGACCTTTTTCTGTAAATGTGCCATCAGGGCGTTTCATCACAGTCTCTTCAGTGCGGGGGTCAAGCCATTCGTATTTTTCAGGCACATTCTGACCAAACTTATTTAGTCGGCTACCAACAGCTTGCTGCTCCAACGGACCCATGATTTGATAAGTCACCAAACCATTTTCATATTTGCGAAAGTTAATTTGCACCTTCCGGTCAGACTGTGGGTCTGATGGGTGGGGCATATTGGTTGCGCCAAAGAAATGGATTTGCGAGTCGGGTGGGGGCAGGTCTGCTGGACGAGGAGGCATTGGCTTCAGTTCATCCATAGGGATGGTTTCCTTGCGATCAATGTACGGGTTTAATTCCGTCATGTAATCCTGGGGAACTTTTTTGCCTTCCAAAGCATTCTTGGCTACCAAGTACTGGTCTTCTTTTGGCTTGCCAATAAAGTCCAGGCTCATGCCTACTTTGTCATAAACAAATTGAGCCAATTCTTTTGCTGTTGGCAGGTCTGCCTTCAGTGCTTCAATATCATACGTTGCCATGCTATTCCTAAATTATGCAGCCATGCTGCGGGGTTAAATGTTATTTCTTTTTAGCAGTCTTTGCAGATTGCGTAAACGCTTTGGCAGTAGGCGCACCCTTTGAGCCTGGGGATCTCATTTTCTCCACAGGCTTTCCGGTAGCTTTTTCACGCTTAATGCGCTCCTGCTTTTTGTGAATGTTGGCGTAAAGGCCGGGCTTCATACTTTGCTTGGCAACTTAGGAGTTGTAAAACTCTTTTTGGCTGCTGCATTTACATCATTGTGATGCGGGTCAGACAAAGGGTTTTGGTCAAACGTCTTGCCAACAGCGGTAGCCAACATAGCGGAACGCTTGTGGCTTTCAGAAAAGCTTTTCAACTTGTCGTTAATGCCTTTGGTCAGGCCACTGGTCATGGCTTTGCCGCCAGAGATTACTTTACCGTATGCAGACATATTGGCCTCACTTGAGATAGTTGGTACGGTCGCTGTTCATGTAGCCATAGTTGCTAGGCTTGCTATCAACACAGCCCTTGCAATCAACCATAACCTTTTGCTTGCGACCAGCGGTAGCGCCAGCAGCAGTGTTATCTGTTGCACAAGCATAAGAAGGAGCGCCTTGGTTGCCTTTAGGAGTAGCAGTGCCGTGAGCTGGGCCAGTAACAGCAGTTACGCCTTTGTGGTGGCTGGCTTGCATTTTGCCGATATTGCCTTTGCGATTAGGCGCTTGGGCATACAGAAAATTGGTGGTCATTTTTTGCCTTTCGGTTTAGATTTTTTAGCGGCTTCCCGCTTCTCGGAATATGCAATCGCAACTGCTTGCTTTTGCGGCTTGCCAGCTTTCATCTCAGTCTTGATGTTTGACTTAAATGCTTTGGCTGATCCAGATTTCTTGAGTGGCATTATCACACCTTTCTAAGGGCTTGTAAAAAATCATCCAAGGCATCGTCAGCCGACACCTCTTCCTCTTTGTTCACGTTATTAACGTGTTCAATGGAAATTATAGGCGCTCTTGACGATTCAAAGGGAGCCAACTTATCAGCAATCTTGGCTTTGTCTTTGATGTCTAGCTCATCAGACTGCATAGCATCAATCAAAACTTCCATAGCGGTCTTGAGTGGCGGCAGACCTTTGGACGCACGTTCATCATTTAGCTTGTTAAACAAAGCGCCGTATTCTGTTACTCGGTTGACAATAGATTTTGGCCTACCATTATTGGGTATGGTTGTACCCATATTGGGTCGAGGCTCTTTTGGTGGTTGCTGACCAGTAGATAATGCAAGTGCTTTTTTCTCTGCCTTCTTCATTTGATAATACTGGCGTTTCTTTTCTTTTAATTCTTCACTAGAAACATGACTGCCTTCAGGACGAATATCCCCAAATATAATCTGAGCATCTTTTTCAGTAGTCATTTCAAATCCTTAATAGCATTCTCTGTTCGTATCCAGGCATAACTTCCGTTTGTTTGAAACCCACGTTTCTGGTGTATTCTCATAAACGCATTATGTTCTGCCCTGATACTGGTTGAACAGATAACCGGAATATTCCAAGTATGTGCCCACAATATATGCTGGTCAATCATCTGATTAATTAACCTAACCCTGGTCTTTGCAGGCAATAATAAATCAACATGGTGGAACTTGGCATTACTGATCTCTTCATTGGCATAGGTCGTATACCCACCCCGGTCAAACCAACAATATCCCAAAAGCTTCATCTCATCCCAATTCCTGCAAACAGCAAGGAATTCTCTACCCTTGTCAAAGAGCTGAACAGTAGAAGCAATGGTTACATTCTTACGAAACACATTCCTGTCTCGGGTGAGGATGCCATCAGCCTCTTGCCCAAACACGCTGTCAGCCATCTCAACTATGTCATCCACATCATGCAGTGGGTGTGCCAATGTCCATTCCATACTATGCCTTTCAATAAATTGGTGGCGACCGAGAATCCCCAGCCCGACAGCTCCCGCTACGCAGTTACCGCTTAACCACCAACACAATTGTAGCAACCAAAAAAACTTTTAGGGCAAAAATTTTTATATAGGCTTCCAAGTACTACATTTCTGTAGGCAACATCTTTGTATAAACCCGTGTTTATTGGCACTTTACCCATGTTTTGAGGTTGTTTGTATTACTACAGTTGTAGTATTTGTGCGGGATTAGTAGTAGGGGGAAAAGTTTTTAAAGAAATTTTGGGAATGGGGGAGTGGGCCCCCTAATCCTCTCCTGGTTCCAGCCCTACCCTCTAGGGGGATTAAACGCATTTAAACGCGATTCTAGGGGGGTATTGGGTTGTGCTAGGGGGGTAGTAGCCTGATGGGTCTATCTCGCTCTACAGGGGCTATGAATAAATCCTCTGGCTAGGCCCCGATGACTTTAGGTTTTTCCAGTGAATGAGCTAGTGAATAACATGGCGCTGGAAAGTATTGCAGCCCGTGTCTTTGTTCTTATGTTCTCTCTCTGTAGAAGAGCTAATACAGGCCCTGATTTTTACCTTTGTTTTTCTTTTCGTTGTGGTTATGGAATGTCAAACCCAACTAACCATACTTATGCGTTTATTGCATAACCTTCATTTAGTCTTGAATACACTTGAATGGAATCAGATAGTTCTAAGGGTAAACCCTATTAGGGATTTGGAGCTATCAATAGAATCAACGACTTACAGCAACTGGCATGATTCTTCCCTGCTATATAGGTGAAGGGCACGATTTTTAACCCTTCATTGTCAACACTTAACAGGAAACCAACATGACAGAAAACCAACTCTACAAAGCTGCACGGGCCATGAACAACATGGGTTCATTTGCTGCTGCTATCGGTGAAGCTTACTTTGTTGCTGACTCTCACAATCGGGAAACCATTGTACAGGCCTTTAAAGGGCTATTTGAGAGAGCTTTAGAGCTTACCAATACCACCACCACCACAGAGGCTTAAACCATGCGAACCAATGACCAATTAGCTGCCATCTGTGGCTCAGACACTTTTCAATTTGAGACCTGCATCGGTATCGGTGGAGAGACTGTCATCGTTCGTATGGTGTATGAATTCGACTCTAGCGGCTCATACAATGAAGAGATAGATTCGGTTCGTTCGGCCTCAGGATATCCGATCATGGATTACTTAGAGGAAAACGTCATCGATGAATTATGCATACTTGGATGCATGTTATTAAATGAATCAAAAAAAGAGGTATATTAATATGAAATACTTTATGCGCGACTTAATCCATGCGATTATCTTTGCATTAACTATTGCAAGCCCGATGATTATATATATGCTTTATTATATGTAAATCATAGACTGTAGACCATTATTCATAGTGGTCTATGGCCTAGTGATTTACTAGGGTCTTAATATATTCACGAAAAGGCAAGACAATGCAAAATCCTTACAAAATCATTCTCAAGTCATTGGGTTTACAGTATCGCCCTATATTGGGTGAATCCTCTACAAAAACCATCAAAGGTGAAAAAATAGGATATCTTACTGGAATTGTTTACCTTGTGCCCGATGAAAATCTTTGTCCTTTAGCCTTGTTAGCGGGTTGTTTTCATGGTTGTTTAAATAGTGCTGGGCGTGGTGCATTCAATAGCGTACAAAAAGCGCGCAAAGCCAAGACACAATTTTTCTATGATCAACAACAAGCCTTTTTATTGTCCTTGTGCGCCGACACATGGGCTATTGAACGTAAAGCCAAGCGATTAGGCTTTAAGCCACTTGTGCGCCCTAATGGCACAAGCGACATACCTTATGAAAATTTGATCATATGGGAGGGAAAGAATTTATTCCAATTATTCCCTGACGTACAATTTTACGACTATACAAAACATCCAAGCCGCTCATTGGATGGCAAAACCTTAGGAAATTATGACCTTACATATTCTTTTAGTGCTATCACGCCTAAACCAATATCAATTAAAGGGCTAACTAACCGCCACAATTCTCGAGTGGCTGTCGTATTCCAAAAACAAGCTGCTATCCCTGAAACCTTTAGGGGTTGGGATGTTATCGATGGTGATAACACTGACGTACGTCATATTGAGCCCAAAAATGTAGTTGTAGCCTTATACGCTAAAGGGAAAGCAAAACAAGACACAAGCGGATTCACCCAGATTCAAGGAATTCATTACTAAAAAGCAAAGCCTAATTTAACCCGCTATTGAGCGGGTTTTTTCATTGTGTTTTTATGCGCAATAGCGTGGGAATAGGCGCGTCAATTTATAGCCGATAGGGCTAGGCGTGGGCGCGTCAATCGATAGGCTAAAGGCTAGGCGTGGGCGTGGGCGCGGGTTATCCGTGGGCGCATGGGAATTGTAGAGGCTAGGCGTGGGCGCTATGCATGGGAATCACCCAGCAAAGCCTTTAATCGGCCGTTTAAAGGGTTTTTGAAGGTTTTGTATGGGTAGCTATCGGTTTTGCGATTGTGCGATTGTGCGCGGTTCTATGCATTGTTGCGTAAAAACCACTGTATAAAAACACAATGTGGCGGAAAAACCATTGGGTTAAAACACATGAGAACTAGGGTAAACCCTATGTAGTACTCGTTTAGGGGGGTAAAAATGATAAAAAACCCCCACCAAATAGACCCCCCCCGTCATTTTTTTTGGCCCCCTCTTTTTTTTGACCTACCCATTATTATTTTTGCCCGACCTTTTTAAAATTTTGACATAAAAAAAGCCTCCGGAGAGGCTGTCAAGGAGAGCACCATGATTATTTGAGAAAGCGCAATTTGTATAACGTGCTGTCGATTCTGTCACCAATGCTATCTAGCAGATTCTGGATCTCACTGGCTGCTGGCATTACGCCGCGATTGTCTGCGAAATACTCTTGCAGCTCTTTAAGCTCTACAAAGCCATTTTCTGCTGGTGGGTAATAGTCTGCTGGGAACTCAATAATCTCGCCTGTAAGACCCTGTGTGGCCTCCACCAGGGCATCAATCAGTTCAGGCATTTCTTGGTAAAACTCACCCAATGCCATGTGATCGGCAAATGATTTGGTTTGCCAATGAAGTATGTGCGTGTTAGTTGCTGAGTGCAACAATGTAAGAATGAATTCACCCATGAAAGACTCCTTTAATGTGATTGTAGGCCATCTAGCAGGCGTTGAATAGTGATGTCAAGGGCATCGATCTCATTCATCTTTTTGAGTGCCCACATACGCTTTTGTCCATGCCAGCCCATCAATGCCCCTTGGTGGCAAGATTTACATAGCGCCACACAAGTGTATTGCCTATGCTGCTTAACGTGATGAGCATCAGATGGTCCTGGCTCATCACATACCGAACAGGGTAGCTCTTTGACAAGCGCAAGGTGTAGCCTCTCACGGGCAGTTAGTTTGTTGTTCATCCCAGGTTACGCATTTCAGCGCGTTTTGAGTATTCCTGCACCTTATAGACCTCGATCCGAGCCATTGCTGCCTTCATCATCCACAAAAGCTCTTCTTCAAGCTGAGTAGCCTCACGCAAAGCCTCAAGCTGCGCCTTGTAACGAGGGTGGGCATATGAGTAGGCTTCTTTGTTGCCCAGCGTACCTTCTTCTTGGTTCATCAGTTCAGACTTCACTACCCGTAGATTGTTCTCTACAAATGTTCTGTCTGCTTTTGCTTTGGCAAACACAGAAGCATTTGCTGTGATGTAGTTGATTGCTTTATTAGGGTCGATTTCCATTAGATTTCCTCATTGATTAATTTATTGAGACCAGTTTCCCAATCTCCATTACCCATGTCTGCCAGGATCTGTTGCTGTACGTTGGTCATGTTGAGTCGGGCCAAATGGGTATATTCTCTTGGTTTTTTCTTTCCTGCGCCCTCCCTCTTGCCGCCCCACTGTCCAACAGGCTTACCAGTTCTAGCCTCTCGTAGCTTCCTACGATGCTCACGCTCATACAGGATCAGCCATTCAGGCTTCTCATATACAAAGGGATTTTCTAGTTCTTTCATGGTTTCGGCGTATTTTCAGGTACGGGTACACATACATACACAGCAGATGCCGCACCACGCCCAAGGTTAGTTAGCCATCTATCAATGTACACACCATAAATATTGGGTAATGCTTTTTTAACAGCGTCTTGCTCCATGCCTATTTTGATTGCAATTTCTTTTGCGGTAAGGCCATCTTCATTGCGTAGCAATACTGCACGAATGTCGTTATGTTTACTCGGTCGCATCTTCTTCCTTGTTAAGTGCTTCCCATTCTTCGGCGGTAATCAATGGAATGGGGCTTGCCTTATCCATAGCGTAGCGCACAGCCATCTGGCGTACACGGGCTTCCATTTCGATTCGATTAAATTCCCAATCCTCGTCAGTCATGATTTAGTTCCTTGAGTTTGGCTTCAATGGCTTTAGCAATTTCAACAGTGTCTGGGTTGTACCCTCTAAATTGCAATAAAGTCCAAATTTCTTGATCGGTCAGCCCTACCCATGTGCGCTGTGCCAACCCATTACAGTATTCTTCAAGCGCACGGGTGTATGCAGCTAGGCTTGTGTAATCTTGTTCAAGCGGTCGTTTCATGCTTGTCCCCTTGCTCGGATGGCTTTAGCTGCAACGGTCCCGTAAATTTTTATGCCAGACGGTATATGCGTATCACAAATGGTAGATGCCGCCAATTTTGCACAAGCTTCTCGCTCTGCTTGTACAGCTTCAGCTACGCACATAGGTCGGGTGCAAAACGGGCTGCATGAGTGGATTTCCACAGCAATCTGGCGCTTGCGCCATCCTGAATCAGTCATCGCAGTCCTCCAAAGATTCGTTAATCAAGTGTTGTTTGACAATCTCCAGCACACCAATCACGGTGGACATATAAAGGCTTTTATCAAATTCATAAACGTCTTGAAGTATCCGGTCAACAAGTGCTTGAGCCAATGCGCCTTGATTTAGATTCATGCTTCACTCCTCAGTGGATATGGGGGAAACGGCCATCCGTTCTCGGGCCAATTATCTTTGTTCATAATGGCAGCACCTCAAAAATGCGGGCATGAATTTGATCGCGGTCATCACTCAGCTTGTCCAGCTCTTCCTCAGTCAAAGGTGTGCCGTCTTCCCAGCAGGCAAAACTTATAAAAGCATCGCTGTAGTCAGGTGAATCCCATTTGTGCAAGCCATCAAGCTCTACATCAATGACTTTTTTTCCGTTAAGTTCCATTTCAGACTCCGTTAAGTTGTTGGAAGCTCAACTGTAATCAACTTAATTGCACTTGAACATAGGTGTTTACCCTATACAAGATCTTCTTTTACAAGAACTTCAACCATGCCCACCAACCCATAAGTTTTGTGGCTGTGCAGGCTCACCACTTGGGTGTCATCGTCATAGATGATGCCGTTCATGCTGTCTAAAAATGCTTTGATGATGTTGTCAATGTCAGGCTTCTTGCAAGGGCGCTCAAAACCTCCTAAACAGGCATCACGGCGCTTTTTAGAGTAAGACTGAGGGATTGGTACTGTGATGAAGATATAGGCCGCTACAGGCGTTTTTAGAGGCTCTGATGAACCCATTGCTTGCCTAGCTTGTTCAGCAATGATTGTTTCGTAATCACGGGTCTTTGTTGGGGTGTATGTGCTGACAAAGTTGCCACGCCTTGCAAACTTAGGCCGACCCTTGCCAATGGGTGTGCCCTCAACAGTGAAGGTTACTTGAAAAGTCATTCCATCTCTCCATTCTTAAACATTGCCATATAATTTCTCACACGGTCTACAGATCCAGCGGCATAGGTACGTTCTATAAATTTTATGCGTTCAGGGGTCAATACTTTTTTCTCTGTGCTTTCCCAGGTTCTGTACAGCTCCCTGGCTAACGCTCGTTCTAGTTGCGCCCTATCACCTACCTCACTGTATTTCCTCACATAAGATGCCATTTGCGCCCCTTTTTTTTGATTTGTCCCGTTTCTGACAAGTGAGACAGTGTGTAGCGCACATTCTGTGGAGGCCATCCAGTTATCTCAAGTATCTCCATCTTTGTCAGTGCCCCGTGATTCAGTAGTTCTCTCAGTGCGTATGCTCTAGTCATTTCATTTCTCCATAGGTCTACCAAGGGTGGATAGTACTGACTATCCTTACCTGCTCCAGACAGTCTTGTGTTCTATTGAGTGTTATTAAATGTTGAATAACAAAAAAGCCCCAAGTGCGCTTGACGGGTTTATTCACTTATAAATTGGGCCTTGTTTCCACCGTTGTACCCAATCCTTTAACAGTCGCTAAACCAACGCTGTTCAGCATCCAAGGGGTGTTTCTTGGGTGTCGGTGTTTCTCGGGTTCAGTCCATGCAGACCATCAGCTAACGCGCCCTGACGGTTGAGGTGAAAACAAAAAAGCCGCTTAACTAAGTATCTTTGTGACACCCCACGCGATTTCTCAATGGGAAAGATACTTAATAAAGCGGCTGACTTGTTGTGTGTCACGACAACAGCTTAATTCTACAACCCTTTTCGCATTTCTGCCAATCTTTTTTTGACCGCCTCAGGAATCGGTGCTGCTTTGCCCCAATCTTGTTGGATTTTCACCAAGGCAGGGTCTGCTACCACAGGCTTGTCAAAGCTTTCAGGAATCTCTGCGCCATCCCATCGTTGCTGGTTAAGGTAGACCAAGGGTGCAGGGATAAAAGCCCCGTCTGACTTGCGCCAAGCATCTGTGGTGCACATCCATGTTGTGTGCTTGATGATCTGGTCTGCACAGCCATCGTACATCCCTTTTTTCCATCTTGCCAAGCAGACAGATTTACCACCCTTGCGGACAGACCTGGGCCATGCAGCCCAAAATTTTTCAAACGAGTCGCTCATTACAAATCCTTTGCTGGTTTAGCTTTTTGGTAAAAGTGCATTTCCTTAGGCTCTAGGCTCTTAACAAGGGCGTGTTGCTTCATGTAAGAAAGTTCTTTTTTGGTGAACAAAGTAGATGGCTTAGAGCGCCAATCAAACGGATTGGGAGTCGGCGTAGATTTCATAAATTGGCTTCAATTTTTTGTGTGATGCAAGCTCAAGCGCAGTGGCAAGAGTTGCAATTATGGCGGCATCGAGGTCATCGGCTGCTACCTTGGTTTCAAGTTGGTCAACAAGCTGGGCAATTAATGTCCAGGCAATGGTGGCCTCGGTTTGGGAGTGGTGTAAATGGCTCATATGGTGAGCCTAGCACCAAAAAAAGATGCTGTGAAGTAGGGTAAACCCCTATGTTTTTCTTTAAAAAAGCCGTTTACATTTACCTCACTGCAACAACGCAGTGCAACTTAATAGGATCTGAAATGACACTTAACACTACAGCAGTCCAAAACATTGGCAAATACACAGCAAGTGAGTATCTAAGAGGATTTGACGCAGGTCATCAATACACTCTTAATTTTGTGCTTGAGTACTTAGAAGAAGTTCCAAGCGGCCTTGGCCTTGAAAATCTTATCAAAAAGATTCAGCAGCGCAACAAGGAAAAGGCATGAACACACAAGCCCTTTCAATGGCCCGTAGGCTCTTTCAAATAGCTGATGTGCCCACCAGTACCCAACGCCACAACATTCGCTCTTGGGTGCGTTCTGTGCGCTTCCTGGGAGACAAATGGTTGATTGCCAACCCAATTCAAAAGCCATGAGTCAAGAAGCCTTCTATTACCAAGTTCAAATGCAAGAGGAATATGAAATGTCAAAGATTAAAGAATTTGCCCAACAGGTGCGTAAAGAATTTATGTCATCTGAAGATTTGTATTGCTGCTATTGTGGCGAACATCAAAACGGAGCAAGCTGTTGTGGTGAAAGTGATTTTGTCCCATTTGCTGATCTTTATGAAGATATGCAGGACGAAATTGTGCAAGAAGAACTTTACAAATATGAAGAGGCTACCAAATGAAAACAAAAAAACAGTTGCAAGATGAAATTGAACAACTGCGAGGAATTGCCCTGGCTTTGTACAAAGCATTAGATAAAACACCGGAAACTGATGCTTCAAAAGAATCAATAAACGATTTTATCAAATACATCATGGAGAAAGTATGAGCTTCTTTACCAACCTTTTTAGCGGCAAGACCTACACCGAGATGGGCAATACCATCATCAATGAAGACGGCAAAAGCTTTGTCAAAGTCGGATCAACTTGGATTGGCGACCAAGGCGAATACATCCAACGCCAAGGCCAACATTTGGTCAACCTGAATACTGGCACATCTGATGCCTGGGGCGACCCATTTGGAGCAAAAAATGAGCATTGAACAACTGCTAAAGACTAACGTCAACGAGCATACAGAGAAGAAGGTAAACCTTACCTATCTGTCATGGGCATGGGCATGGGCAGAAGCTTTGAAGGCCGACCCAGCCGCTACTTTTACTGTCCAAACCTTTGACGAGTGTGGACCCAATGGCGCAAAGCGTACAGTGCCTTACATGGGCATCAATGGCTCTGCAATGGTTTGGGTAACGGTAACTATGTTTGGCAAGCCAATGACCTGTCAATTGCCCGTTATGGATCACCGCAACAAGGCGATTACAGACCCTGATGCCTTCCAGGTCAACACAGCTATCATGCGCTGCATGACTAAGGCGCTTGGACTGCACGGGCTGGGTCTGTACATCTATGCGGGTGAAGATTTGCCGGAAGAAGGTGATGTTGCCAAGAAGGGCCCCGCCCCCGTAATTTCTCCACGAAGTGGTATTGGAGAAGACTTGCCAAACGAAATTAAGGAGTTCTTGCAAGATATGGGGAACTCCATTACCGAGTTGGTCAAGAATGGCAAAGCCGTACAAGCTCTTGCCATGATTGACGAACAACAACTAGAGGCCGATCAAAAGGTCTATTTACACAATCAATTGGATGCGCCAACACGCTCCGCATTAAAGAAAGCAAAAAATGGCTGAATTTGACAATACAAACCGTGGCTCACTCTTCAAGAATGAAAAGAAAGAAGAGGAAAAGCACCCAGATATGACCGGATCAATCAACATTGATGGCAATGAATATTGGATTAGCGGATGGAAGAAAACAAGCAAAGCAGGATCAGGCTTCATTAGCCTGTCAGTTCGGCCCAAGCAAGAGCAAACCCGTCAATCTAGCCAGCCTACAAAAAAAGCTAAAGAAGATGATTGGGCAGACTTTTAATTAAATACTAAATGGAATAGAAACATGAATTTCAATCAAATACTTCAACATATGTTTCCCCGCTTTCGCAACACAGACCCCATCACCAGTGTGGAAGCGGCAGATAAAACTGACTTTGTTCCTGACCACATTGACATAATTATTGATTGCTTGAGGACGCATGGCCCCCTTGGAAAAGATGGCATAGCCTCAAACACAAACTTAGATGGCAATCAGGTTGCCCGAAGACTAAATGAAATGATGATTTTAAATATCATCGAAACAACAGGCCAGACTGTTAAATCAAATGCCGGACGATCTGAGCGCGAATGGCGAATCAAGGAAAAATATCATGCCTAAAACTCTTACTTTGACCACAGATCTGGTTAACCTTGTCTTGCAATATTTGGGTTCGCGCCCGTTTCAAGAAGTTGCACATTTAATTAATGGCATTCAATCTGAAGCAGGCCCACAAATCAAAAAGGAAGAAGAAATTACAACCATTGAGGACATAACATGAGCTATTCAATGATTGAAATGGACATTGTTCGCTGGGCAGAAGCTAGAAAGATTATTCCAAATAGCACCCCAGAAATTCAATTACTCAAAGCAATGAGTGAAATTGGTGAACTTGCTGATGCAACAATTAAAAAAGACTATGACACCATTGTGGATTCTGTTGGCGATGTAATGGTTTGTTTAATTAATTATTGCGCTTTGCAAAACATTAATTTGGTATCTTGTATGCAAGTAGCATATGACCAGATTAAAAACCGTAAAGGCACTTTGCTGCCTAACGGTGTATTCATCAAAGAATGAGTCTTGTAATTGTAATTTTTTGACGTTACGATGGTTTTGCAACAATATCGTTGTTTTATCTGGGGCACTTATGTACAAACTTGAAATTGAATTGGGTTGGCTGGGTGATGGCAAACTGACCATCGAAACTCACGACTTTGACATCATCGAAGTTCTCAAGGAATTTGTTGAGTTCCAAGAGGGCGAAGGCTGGATCGGCGCATGGGAAGGCGCTTCTTTTGAAGACTTGGAAGAGTCTGAAGAAGATGAAGAGGAAGAAGAAGCAGAGGCTGCTTAATCGACAACTTTAATCACACGGCCTCGGAACTGTATGGAGTCGGGGCTGTGTGTTGTTACTAGTTCAGGCAACAACAATTGACCATCAACAAATGTCAACACCGCAAAGCCGCTGCGCCAGTTGAGTGGTCCTTGCTCGGTGTAATCTTCAAATTGTGGTCCGTAGGGCTCTGCAAGCGTACCCGTATCAATACCATAGCGCACCCCGTTATAGTCCGAAAAAGGCGTGACCTTTAAGCTGTGCAAATGACCCGTAATGATGTTTTTTCCTGACCAGATAGCGTTGTTGTGAGTGGCATGGATACCACCTTTAAAACGATGCTTAACAATTGTTCCTTCATTGATCCACACTGACCAGCAAGGCTCCCAATCTGGGAAGTGGTCTTTGAGAGTAAAGCCCTTGACATGCTCATACTGCGGTGCATTTGCCGCGAGAAATGTCTCAAACCGCGCATCATGGTTACCAAGGGGCCACATCAGTTTGACGTTGTGCCGCGCTTTCTTGGCTGTTTCCTCAATCTCACCCATGCAAATAGTGCAGGCTTTAAGCTCTTCCATTACTGATGGAGCCTTTGCCCAGCCAATCCGAGGATGGCGGCTAATACCAGCCCCGTCAAAGATGTCACCGTTGGCTATTACCGCATTGGGTTTAAGCTGTTTAATGGCCCATAAAAGCCCTTTAAACGCTGTGCTGTAGATCCCAGGCCAGAAGTGTGCATCACTAAACACAATCACTGTGCCGTTTAGGATGCCAAGGTTCTTTTGCTGCGGGTGAACGTGTGCTATTTGAAGATGCTTAAACTGCTCTTTGTCTTGCGGAGCTTTAATAGCAATCTTCAATTTGTGTTCAATCTTTCTACGCCGCCTGTTAAGACCGGATTCACTTACACCCAACACCTTGCTGGCCTCTCTGATTGAGGAGCTGTTCTCGATTGCGCTAATCACCTGCTGGTCAGTATTGCCCATTACAACTTCTTTCGCCAATATAGAGTGTCTTTACACCCCCACGGGTTAGAAGGCTCAAACATTTTGAACCCACATGAAATCAGACTGTTTGCAGACGCAGGGTTAAGACGAGTATCAGTTACAAGCCATTTCCACCCAAGAGCTTTTGCCTGTCGGATTCGGACGTAAATAAACTTCTTCTGTAATCCCTGTCCACGAGAAGAAGGAACAACACCTGCCCTGCACAGATAACCGCAATCGGTCCAAGACACAGAACGAACAAGGCCCGCAAAACCAATATCCCTGCCATTCTCAGTAGCAACCCACCAGCATCCATAATTTGTGTCATACGGCCTGTCATACGGCAAACAAATCTTTTGAAGTGCCGACAACTTGTCCTGAATGGATTGTTTGCGAATGTCTACACGCTTTAGCATGATCGCATTAGACGGCGGCAGTAAGTATCTTTTGTGACAATTCCAAACCTTTTTGATTTACTTCTTTAACACGGCGCTCCCAGCCTTTGCCAAAAGTGCCCCAGGTTGGAAGTGCTTTAAGGTAATTTAAACGGTGAGCGCAGTAGTCGTTGATGAGTTGTTTTGCGTCTTTGCCCTTAACAGCCGCCAAAGTCTTTGGGCCGATACCGCCATCAGCTTCAACGCCTACGCATGACTGCAACCATTTGGCGGCGCGGCCTGGGCCTGAATTGATTGCTGCATCAAACACAACGTAATCAATACCCATAGGCATATCATCAGCGCAAACTTTATCCCAGTATTTGGTCTTATACAGCGGCATGACATCAATGATTGTCAAGCCACGCATAGTTTTTTCATCAACAGGTTTACCGCAATATTCTTCCCATGTTGCTTTAGTGCAACCAAGGTTAGTCATTCCGCCTGGGTCTTTTGGATTGTTTACAAAACCGCCCTCATGGACAAGGACGGCTTGCAAAGATTCAATGTAATTTGCTCTCATATCAGTGTTTGTGTGAGTTACCAAAATAATAAGACAAGATCAGCATATTAGCTGCATCCAACGAACCCAACATACGGATGACGATCTCGCGCATACCGTCTGGAATGCTGTTTTGCAACAGCAAAATATTGACTGTACCCCAAAGGAAAAACATACCCAAAGCTAAAGCAGGAGTGACCATCTTGCTATACCAGGGCGCTTCTGCGCTAGTGGCAATTTCAAGTTCACGCTTACGGGCGCTGTCACGGTCGCCTGCATCCAGCTTGGCATATTCCAAATCTAATTCTGCAAGTTTCTGCGCCGCTTGAGGGTCGCCTGCGATTGCTTTAGCCACTGCCTCCACAGAATCAGATACCCCAAACTTACTAGCAATAGCGGTAACAGCAGCACCCCCAAGAGGGCCAGCAACAGCGGTTGCCAAAGCAGGCGCAATGCCTTTAAGAAGTCCAAGAAGTTCATTCATATTAGTCTTTCATTTTGTACACAATAAATTCAAAAGTGCCCCAGCAAATCAGGCCACCGACAATGCAGCCAGCCAAGCCATAAAATATTGTCTCTACCATCTCAGCCATTTTCTCGCGCCTGTTCTTGGCGGCGGCTTCAGCCTCACGTTCTTCACGCTTTCGGTTAGCAATGATGAGGTTGTATTCTGCTTGAATGGCTTCCCACACATCGCCTTGGCCTGAGTATATAAGCTGCTCTTTAAGCTTCTTCTCAGCGTCTCTAAGGGCCTTGGCTTGCATCACGGTATCAAGAGCTTGACCCATGTCTGATCTGGGCTTCTTGCTTTTGTCTTCCGTAGCTGCTTTTTCTACGGTGTCGCGCATCTCAAAAAACTTAATCAGATCCCCAGAGCATTCTTGCAAGTCTTTACCCATTTGGATAGCTTCTTGCACACCAGCGATAGTGCTTTTGGCTAAAGCAAATGCTGCGCTGATGGTGATTGGATCAATCATGGTTTGTCTTGCTTATTGTCCAGCTTGTCAAATATCTGTTTCAGAATTGCTTTGACTTCAGCAATGTCAGCGCGGTAATCATCTTTGGCAAGATAACTATGTGGCAAATCATTTATTTTGTCTTCAAGCTTTTGGATCTTTGCCGTGTTTGCATTAAACACATAAGCAGCCAAGAATCCTCCAACGGAGACTACGATATTGAAAAGTTGTTGGTTATCCATGATTTACCTTTGATATGCGGAAGGTGGAGCTACGCCGCGACCAGCGCCAGCTTTTTCCCGTAGTCTATATGCTTTTGCTGCTTCACTTTGAGCAAATGGACTTCCCAAAAGATAAGCATTTGAAACTTGCGATTGCGGCACACCAGGAGCGCCAGCAGCATTGACATCCATGCCTGGGGGCAAGATGGCGCCAAGCAAGCCCAAACCTGCATTTGCTTTCTCTTCTGGTGTTTTAGCCAAAGCAAGATCAGCCAAAGAAACCAAAGCGCCAGCAAGACCAGCCTTGCCAATAATTTTGACTAGCTTTTTGTTTTCAGTTGTTTTTTGTGTAATACCTGGGGTAATTTCACCGTAAGGCAACCCAGCAGCTTTGGCTTCTTCTCGCGTTGCGCGGCCTAAAGAACGATTGATGTCTTTGCCAGCGGCAATAGCCTCTTCATAAGTCTGAGGAAAATCGCGTCCAGTAAAAGCTTTTTTATATTCAATCTGTCCAAGATCTTGGCGCAAAGGATCAATGTATTGACCGCCAGGAACAAGAGCAAAACCTTTAGGGATATCTTCAAGAGCATATTCTTTTTTAAACTGAGGCTGACCTGTGCGTTTAGATATTGTTGGGGCTGGGCCTTGGCCTGCATAAGCAATCTTGCCTGTTCCTGTACGCAATTCAGTAGGAGCAGCATCAATTTCTTGAGCAATTGTTTGCGTTACAGCTTGAGTAGGATTTACACCACCAGCAACAGCATCAGCTACGCTAGTGAGTACAACGGGCGCAGCTGGCATAGGTTGTGGGGCAACAGCGCCAGCAGGAGGTTTTGGCTGCATTAACTGAGGCGCAGGCGGCTGTGTAGTTAATTGGTTCATTGGGTTGGCCCCAGGAACTCCAGAAGGCGCATTACCTATAGCCCCAGGCAATGAATTTTTATAATTATTGCTAAGAATCTCAGCGTCTTTGATGTTGGTTACTTTGACACCAAAGTGGTTTTCAACATCAGAAAGTGGAACGCCAAATTTAGCCTCAGATTCAACCGCCAACTTAGAAGGGGCAGAAGGTTGGTCGATAGGTTTAAAAGCTGCGGTTTCTTCTGGGGTAGCAAAAGTAGGCTCAATTCTTTGAGAGGCAGGCTGAGTCGGCTGTTTAGTTGCTGGTGTTTCAGCAGACTTTCTGCCACCCAGCAATCGAGCCGCGCCATAAGTTGCACCAGCAGCTAAAGCACCAACTGCTATTGGCTTCCAGTTGTTAGACAGCTCTTCAACAAGACCGTGCATGGCTGAAGGAGGCTTTGGCGTTTCAACAGAAGCTTGTAATTGTTTATTGGCTTCAGTTACTTTGCTAACTAATGAAAGGGCATCAGGTTGTTTTGCTACAGGAGCGCCTCGTTCAACACTTTTAACCGATACAGGAGGCGGCACAGGAATGCTTGGAGTGGTTTGCATAACTGGGGCTGCAACAACTTGCCTTGGCCCGCCATTAAACAGAAAGCCTTGCGCTTCTTCTCTTGAAAATTCTGGAGTATCTTTATCAGCCATTTTTTATTCCCCTGGAGAAGTGCCAACTTCATTGCGATTATTAACCATCAAAGATCCTTTTGGTGGCATTACTGATCGACCCTCAAGGTGAGATTGCATTTTGTATTTATAAGTATTGTTGATTGCATCAAAAATTTTAGACTTTTGAAAACCTTCAGACAATTTATCCAAATCAAATTGCTTTCCTGTTTTAGCCATTTCACGTTGGGCGGCGTACAACTCTTTTGACCATGCAGCTAATAAAGCATTGTTACGCTGTTGATCTACACGGTTAGCAATCATTGCTTCTGCACCACCAGCCAATGGATCTGTGGAAGCCACATCTTTCCATGTTGGCGGTTTAACGTGAGCAGGAATATTTTTGTAAGCCTCGTCATTGGCGGCATTTAAAGCTTGCAAACGCAAGAATGAACCAAATTGTTCAGGTTTAATAACACCTTGCAACTCTTGCAAAATTGCAGTTTGTAGTGTTTGCTGCTCTTGCAGCATAGCGTTAGATGAATTGGTGGCGGTAGAGCCTTCACGGCCTGAAACACCAGATTGATTGGTAGCCGATCCACTCGCGCCAATAGCAGCTCCAAGCTTGCCAGAAGTAGGGGGAACGCCTTCTCCAGCGCCAGCGCCACCAACATTTGCGCCAACAGTATTGCCAGCAGTTTGTGAGCCTCCAGCATTGACGTTCAAACCAGCTTCATTGGTCTTACCTTGTGAGCTGCCAATTTGGTTTAACCGACTTACATAACCATAAAGCTTTTGACGGCGCTCTGATGGCAAAGTAGAGATGTGGTCAAGCACACCCTTTAAACCGCCAGCCAGCTTTAATTGCTCATCAATGTTGTGGTTAGCGCCGCCAGCAGTACGCGCAGAATTGTAAGCATCATTCGTAGCCAATTGAAGAGGGCTAGTTAACCCTTTATTAGCAATATCAGCGTTGTACTGTCCATTAATCCAAGGCAAAGTTTTTAATGACTTTTCATCAGTCAAAGTAAAAATACCGCCTTTTGTTTCAAGTTCTTTAATTTGATTGGGCGTTAATTCTTTACCACTGCTATCTTTAACTCGACCAGTAATACCGCGATCATTTTTTTCACGAAAATATTGGTTGTTATTAATGTCACGCGCTTCTTCTTCAATAATGCCGCCGCCGTTATACCATTTCAAAGCCTCGTTGTAATTGCGACTTAGTAAGTTAGCAACTACTTTGCCCCATACAGGCTGTTGATTTGGATGGTATGCTTTAGATTCATTATCGTGAGAGGCAATATCTTGTGCGAGTTGCACTCGAGCCTCAGGATTTTGAGCTGCATTATTTGTATTTTTAACAATGTCTACAAAGCGTTTTGGATATTCCAATGTGACATTAGCGACAGGATTAGCACCTTGTGCGGCTGGCGTTACTGTTTCAACCATTGGCGGTACAGCACCATTAATGGCCTGATCTGGGGCAATAGCGTTTTCCATTTTTACCTCTTATTGGTCAAGACCAAATGTATAGTCATATCCAGCAGTAGGCATTGAAACTTGCGGGGCAGAAGGTTGACCACCAGCTAACGCGCCTGCTCCGCGAATCATGCCAGCAGCTTTAGTTACATTGCCTTGGCCTACTTGTTGAAATGCGCCAGGAATAGCTGCCATTTTTTGTTGCACAGAACCAAGACGCTGGTTCATGTAGCCTTGCAGATCTTCTGGTGGCGCAACCCCTTGTTGTGGGGCTGGTTGAGAAACAGCTTCTCCAGTAATCCGATCAAGACCAGCATATTGTGCCCAATCACCATATTGGCTAGGACTAGCAAATTGAAAAGCACCATAACCAGCCATGATTGTTCCTTAAATCTTAAAGCCCATGCCTTTACCTGAAGTTGTGCCACCTTGAGTGCCAGCAAAATTAGGAGTTGTAGAGGCTTGTGGTGTACCATAAATAATAGAAGCGTATTTGCTGTACACATCTTGAGGCGTACCAGCATAACCAATTTGTGCTGCAGCAGCTTGATTGGCAGCACCCAATTGAGATTGCCCCAAAGAAGCCAATTGATTGGCGGCGGCGGCTTTGTTTGCCTGTACGCCAGCGCGAGCATTAGCAGCAGCAGTGGCTTGACGTTGTTCTTGCAAGCCAGCTAAGTTTTGCGAGGCCAAAGCCATGCGTGAAGAACCCAGGCCACCAGCGCCACCATAGCTGGCAACTTGTTGGTTTACCAAGTCACGACCAGATTCACGACCAGCTTGCAAGGCAGCATTAACTTGGCCTTCTTCATATTGCGGATTAAACAAAGAAGCCAACCCAGACATACCCGTTGCAAGGCCAGCAGAGCCTGTCAATTGCTGCAAGTTTCCAGTTTGACCAGCAACATTACTTGCTCTATCAGCAGCAGCAGTTGCTTTGGGCATCACTTGCCCAAGAATATCTTGTGCGCCACCAATAGTATTTTGATAAGCAGGAAACGCCGTCCCCGTTAAAAAATCAGTTTGTGCGCTTAATAATTGCTTTTGTTCAGGTGTCATTTGCACCTGTGAAGAACCTGAAGATTTGCCGCCGCCCATATTAAGCTCCTTTGCCTTTACCAGCACTCATGGGCTGATTGGTTGTATTACCCGTATTATCGCTTTGTTGGATAGTATTTGGGAAATTACGTTGAGGTTGGTACATCTGACCAGATTGAGGATTTTGTGATGGGCTGCCCATTTGTGGCTGTCCAGAAGTGGCAGAGTTTGTTGTTCCCTTACCAAACGCTTGAGGCTGTTGCCCTTGTTGAGGAGCAAAACCTTTGCCAGCAAATTGCTGGTCAGGTTGACCATTTGTCCCGCCCATAGGGGCAGTCATGTTTTGCGTAGTAGGATTATTGGCAATTGTTGGAGAAAAGCTTCCCATGATCAACCTTTAAGTAAATTCACGACCAGAAGATCGAATGGTGATACTTGTGGCGGCACTAGCCAAAGTTGAAATAAAGTCATTTGCAGCTAATGCCTGACCAACAATTTCAGGAAATGTATAAACTTCCCCTGGTTGCAAAGTTTTTGTTTTGGTAATTAAGTTACTATTTCCTGCTGATCCAGCAGAAGTAACTAAATTAACAGACAAAGATGCAGCAGTTGAATTGTAATTTGTTGCCGTAAATTTATCAATAAGCGCAGTTACTCCAGACCCAACTGTATATTGAGTTGTTTGAGAATTTTCTGCAATCTTTGCAGGAATAAAAACTTTTACTGTTGTAGTCATTGTGATTCCTTATTTAAATACTTATTTAAGCGTCTTGTGCGCCGTCAAATTCTGGAAAATTTTTAATTAAATTATACAAAGAAGTTCTATCAAAATAATTATTATTAGGGATTTTTACACCAGTTTTAATAAGTGGCTCTGAACCTGCAAATCTTGCTTCTTTAGATGAAAAACCAAACAATACAACATTGATGGATTCATCCGTAAAATTGGCATTTAATTCTGCAATTTTCCAATAAACTGCATCTATGCCAAAATTTGAATTTATGTTTTTAATAAAAGCCATTTTAATCCTTTAAGCTGTAACTGATTTGATGACTGCAAAGTTAAGAACCAATGCTTGGGCTGCGGCAAGAATGGATATGTTGCGAACATGAATGCGGCATGAACCTGCCAAAACAGAATCAACACCAACTTGATAAGTGTTAGCCGTAGGAGCAGAACCGCCTACGTTGGCTGCGTTCACGATCACAACATCAGTTGCCGCAATGCTGGAGTTGGTCAAAGTAAAACTTACAGATGTGGCGGCAGCCAAAGATGCTGCGTTCATTGTGATTTGACCACAAATATTGTTTAGCGTTACACCAGTGGATTTGCTTGTGCTTTGGGTTTGAGCGCCGCCAGCGCCTGTTGCGTAACCAACTCCAGCAGATGTTGACGTTGACTTAATTGATGTTCCCGCTGAAACTGAAGTCGTTGCCGAAACTGATGTACCTGCAGAAACTGAAGAACTAAAACTTGCGGCTACACTGCAAGAAAATGAAGTAGTTGATAAACCAATAGTACTTGCAAATGTAATATCAGCGTTAGCAACACCAGAATTTGCAACTTGAGTATTCCAATAATTTGCCCCCATAGTAACCAATGTTGCGCCACCATTAGCTTTATATTTATAAGATGGTCCTGCTGGATCGGTGTAAAAATTTATTCCAAACATTAACCCATCATTTGTGTCAGCAGAATTTCCAAAAAATGCATCAGCCGAACCCGAAGAAATACCTTTCAAAAGCACCCCACTCATTGTTGCGGCGGAATACGATGTGGTTGATGGGTTTCCAATCGTTAAAAATGGACCGTTGCCTCCGTAATATCCTAAATTATTAGTAGATAAAATTTGCTTGCCACCAGTGCCGCCAAAATAAGGAATTGTATTAGCACTACCGCTGCTCACATAAACGGCATTAGGTGTAGTTGAGCCAAGCGCTCCCGGCACAGCCCAGTTTACTGTTGCAGAAACAGTACCCCATGTAAACGCTGATCCGTCCCATCCAAGGTATGTTGACGCAACTGTGGGAGCAGAAATAAAACTGGTGGCGTTTGCACCTGTCTGATATGGGATTCTGTTGGCGGCGCCGCCTGCGATGTTTGTTGCTTTAGCTGCTGTACCAGATGTGTCTTGGTTAAGAGTTGGAATATCGGCAGCAACAATAGCCCTAAACGTAGGAACACCAGAAGACCCATTAGGCGCGGCTAAAAAGTAGTTTGCTGTCTTGCTGGCGTAGGGATTTAGTGTATCGCCATAAGCGGCAGCCAAACTGATAGCAGGGGTCGTGCCACCAGAGGATGCAACAGGAGATGAACCAGTAACCGATGTAACCGTGCCTGAACCTTTATTATTAAACGTATTCCAATCGGTTGATGTAAGATAACCGCTGACTGAAGTGGTCGCGGCTGGAATACTTAAATGGCTTGCGGAAGTGCCAGCGCCTGTTAGTGGGGAATCTGATGTTACAGAAGTTAAATATGCACCAGCAACTTGTTTATTATTAAAAGTAGTCCAATCCGCAGAACTTAAAACACCACGATTAGTGGCAGATGCTGTTGGTACATTTAAAGTAATTACGGGTGTTGTTGTGCTGTTTGCAACTGTTGAACTAAGATCAGTTCCGCTTGTTCCAAGTGTTAAAGCTGCAACGCTAGTTACAGTTCCGCTGCCACCGCCACCAGAACTGTTAATGGTTTGATTAGGCCAAGATCCAGTAATTGTTATATTTGTGCCTTGCACCAATCCTGGTGTAGCTGTTCCAGTTCCACCGTTTGCAATTGAAACCAATCCTGTCAATGATGATGCAGCCACCGCCAAAGGAGTTGTTTGTTTTACATAAATAGCTCCATTAGGAGTATTTGAATAAGCAACAACACCAACTTGAATTGGATAACCAGTTGGTGGAATAGTGCCCATTAACTGACCAGCAGAGTACGGACTTAAATATACAACTGTTCCAACAGTAAATGTACCAGTATTGCAAGGCTGAATAATTCCAGAAGTGGTAACGTATCCAGAAGCACCGCTTGCAATTGCTTGCGTTGTTAACCCCAAAACAGCGGATGTTGCAAGTGCATCTGCTTTTGCCAAGGCCACATTAGGATAAGAAAATCCGCTTGATGTAGAAGTAATATAAACAGGCGAACCAATAGCAATGCTTGATCCAGTATTGTTTATTACTTTGACTTGTGTTTCTTGGCCTATATGCACCAAGTTATTTGTTACATCGTTGTAGTATGCAAGCGTATTTTGAGAGCTGTCATACCATGTTCTTCCAACAGCATATGAGGGCGCTGCAACAGAAGAAAAATTCTCATAGTCAACTATGGTTGCTTGAGATAAATTTACATTGCTGATATTCCCACCAGTAATTGCTACATTCTCTGCATTTTGTGGCGACAGCGTTCCCAACTGAGGTTGTGGAATCATGCCTATGGCTTGTTCCAAGGCTTGAAGTTGAGAGGAATTATCTACAGCAACAGGATCTGTTTTGTCTTCAACAGCAGTGGTTAGCAAATCAAGATCAATAGCATTTCCATTATCTTGAACAAATCCAGGTCTTGGACGCGCAGGACCAATAAATGTTTCTATTTGTCGACCACCTGTGGTGTTGTACCAAAAAAACTTAGTAGTACCAAATCCGCCAGTTACTGGCAACCATTGATAATTTTTTGGATCGGTAGACTCAATAGCCGAATCATTATTTCGGATTCCATAATAAAGTCTATTAGTTGATACATTGCTAAAATTAACTGATCCATCATAACTATCCGCATATCTTACTTGCAAATATTTATATAAGTAACTGACAATACCATAGTTAGCCGTGGTTATATTGCCCGTGTTTGGGTTAATAGCCATCGTCTGCGAAAAGTTAGCAAGCAGATAATTAACTGCTTCAGATAGCTCTTGAGTTGTTGCGTTATTGGTTACTGAAAAAGTCATTAGAAAGCATCCTCAATAATGGTTGCTTGCCAATTCATAGCAGTTGAGTTCCACTGGTCAGTGGCATCATTAGATTCCATCTTTAAAGATACTGTACGCACTGCATTCTGTTGGGTTGTAACCCAAGGATTGTCAGTAACAATGTTCATACGGCCTGTTTGACCATATGTTGGGTTTTGCGCTGTAGAGTTAGCGCCGCCTACAGTAATTTGCACTTCACCAGTACCAGCAATTTCAGGCAATGCCCTGTGTATATACACTTTGCTAGAATACGGAACAGGACCGTTTTCTGTTTGCAATACAACATTGTTGCGCTCAAACAAAGCAGGTATAGGCTGATTATTGATAAACGAGTTACCAATGTCAGTCTGGATCAATTGAGCATTGATTGCTCCTGTTGGAGCATATGTAACGCACCGTGACGCATACTTGAAGTCAGTCCCGGTAAACACAGGACCTTCAGTGCCCATACAAGCGTTCTGAATGTCCTTAGGGGCGTTCCAGACCTGTAGGTCATACCTGTATGCCAACATCTTGTTGCACCACCCTGTAGAGGTCAAATCAGGATAGTAGATTTCAATCTGATATTTCTGGGTGTTGTTGACCATGAACACGCGATCAGAGTATGTAGCGCTCAAGTTATTGAAAAAGTAATTTTTGACCTTTTGGTTGCCCAAGGAATTAAAGTTTGATCCGTCAAACACCCAAATGTCGCGAGCATCAATGCCATATACATTGGCATCAGTGTTTGTCCAACAATTGTTGTTTAGCAGACCACGACCTTGGTTAAACAAGCGGACACCAAACACGGGTGTAGTGGTTGATTGGTATGCAATAGGAGAAAGAATTACTGTGTCCCAATATGAACAAATGTAAAAATTTCCTCCAAGAAAGAAACCGTCAACTAATTGACCCCGAACAGGAACTTCTTGTTCGTTAGCCACGTTAGACAAAGTAGGAACCCAAGATGCTGGCACACCAGTGTTTGCAAATGCTTGCGACCAACGGATGGTTGTTTCGTAAACTGATGTAACTCCACCAGATGTTTTGGTCAAATTACCTGCCACTAAAATGTTGCCTACGTTAGGCGAACAAAAGTTACGCATAAACGCAGCAGTTGTCTTGGTTACACCAATGTCGTAATTCCAAATGTAATTGTCTGGAGCTGTGTCGTAACGGCTTATTTCTGTGCGGCTTGGCAAGAAATACATTGGCGCACTGATGCCGTCATTAAGAAAGAACACCTCACCAACCCATGATGTGGTGATGTTGATGTTGTCTGTGTATCCAGGCAATGTTACGTTGTTGTTTGCAGCATAACCTGGGGTAATATTGACAATAGAGTTGTTGGTCAACATATACCAGCGACCAAGATTATTGGTATCGCGTGTAGCTACGATATATACAAACTGCCCATTTGCTCTAAATCCACCCTCCATAAAAATAGGAAAGTAAGGAATTAAAGAAAGAATGGATTGTTCGCCATAGATCTTTTTTACACCACGAACATCTGCCTCAACATTTCGACCAGAGTTGTACTCATTTGGCCCCAAAGCATTGCTTGGAACGTCAGGAGTAAACGACATATTGGAAAATGGTGTTCGCAGTTTCGTGTAGTCAGCCATAATTATCCTGTAATGCGGTCAACAACGGTTTGTTTTTCAAACATGAATTACCCCCAAATTGCACTGCAAATAGTTTTAACTTTTTCTGGCTGTGTTGAAATATCTTGGCCTTTAACCAAAGAATAACGATGGTAAGTTTTGGATATTTCTTCCCCATTTTTCTCAATGACTGTTGCTTCACGAACAAAAACAATGTTTTGTTCGTTTACCGTAACTTGGTCTACAAAAGTTTTTTCTGTAACTGACATATTATTTCCTTAAACATTAATAACAATGCTGCCACTAAATGTAGTGTTGCTAAAGTTTGCGTTTGTTGGGTCTGTTGCTCCTGACGCGCCAACTTTATGAATTAACAAAGTTGTTGCGGATACAGTGCCACCAACTTGGAAGCTGGTTCCGTTATAGCCAACAGCCAAACCGTTTGTTTCTGAAAAGCTGCCTGTTGCGGAAAATGGCAAATTAATAAACCGAACAAAACTGGTATCGGATGTAACAGGAAAAGTTACTTGAAAAGACAAAGTAACTTGTCTTCCAATCTTAGTATAAACACCTGTCGCAGACGAAAACGTCACACCTGTGCAAGTTGGCGTCCATGTGCCTTCTTCATAGTCATCCAGCGTGTTTGGGTCAGTAGATACAACCTGTGTGCCAGAGAATGACACCCATTGGGACTGCGTAATACCCAAAGACGTTGTGCCAGCGTTCCCTCGATATGTACCTGTTAAAGGTGTTGCAATGTATTCTAAATTTGGCGCAATTACATTTAAACCATAACAAGCAGTGCCTTGGTCAATAAAAGTTTGATTTACCTCACCAGAATATCCACGAATTCTAGGGCCAATGATTGTTGTATTTTGAGAATTTTCTAATGTAAATGCTGTGCAATTTTGATTGACTTCGTAATAACCACCAATAAACGTGTTACCAGAGGATATGCCAGACCCAATACTAGAACGCACTGTGAAAGACGTAAACTCATGGTAATTTCCAATAAAAGTACCGCCAAATGATCGAGTAATATCAAAAGCAATATAAATTGCAGAAATGTCGCAACCTTTAAACTGATTGGAATTGCCAGCAACAGTAACACCAATAGTTCCAGCAAGTGTGGCCTGCCCCGACACACCTACCCAGTTACAGTTATCAAATGTGTTCAGATTGCAATTGTTGTTGTCCATGAAAAAATTGGTGGACAAATAACCTGAAGCAGGAACGCCTGGGCTTCCAAAAGAACATTTAAAAAATGTGTTTGTATAACTGTACTGCATATAAGTGGAAATACGATTAGCACCAGATGAAGGGCCAAAATTTCCACTAACACTTAAATTATTAAATACACATTTGTAAAATTGTTCTAGTCTTAACCCATAAGTATAAACTTGCCCTGTATTTGGAACAATGTCAAAATTACCGCCCAACATTTTAAAGTTTGCCGTAATTGTTGATGCACTTGGGTTGCTAGGGTTGTAATTGGTTGAACCAAAAATAAAACCTTTTGTGCTATCAATTCCTAAAAACAACACATAACCTTGAGAGTAAAAAGATATGTTTCGTGTGTTTGTTAAATCAATTTTTGCAACTCGATACCAGCCGCTTGGAAAAACAACAAAAGATTCCACATCTGCAATACTGTCTGCATAGGCTATCGCAGCGGCAATATTTGCGGTGCAATCATATGTCGATGTTTTATTTTGAATTGCAGCATGTTCTGCCTGTGGAATAAAATCGAACACATTAACGGGCGCTCCGCTAATCATTGAATAAGTTGCTTTTGTGAGAGACATATTAGTCCTTAAACGAAATAATTTTCAGTTAAATAAACTGTTGCAGCAGTGTTATTGGCGGCAAAACCTCTGTACCCGCCAACGGTGTCGTTGCGGAGGTCAGTGCCGATATTTTGCTGTTAGACATTACAAATTTCCTTCAGAAACCCAAGTGCCAGGAGTTCCCGCTACAGTACATACCCATGACTTGGGCTGACCTACCACTGGATTTTTATTTATTACGCGATCTCCAACACCCCCTGAGAAAATTTGACCTGCTATACCTGTTGGCACTACGGTGTCGTACACTTCTATCAATGCGCCTGTGGCGTACCCAGACCCGTAGACGTTGGTGTCTTTTATGCGCCCAATTGAGTTGAACGTGCATTTAGTCATGTCACCGTTGGGTACAGTGTTCAAAATACTGATTGCTGTTCCGCTAATGTTATTAAAGTCAATGGCAACATAATCAAAGTTAAGACCGTTAACAAACATTCCAGTTATAGTGCCGTTGACACTGCCAGTAATACGGTTATATCCAGTGGTATATGAACTATAAAAAATACCACCGCCAGTAAGCAGGTTGTCCGCAAATTGTGATGACTTTAATCCGTTTATGAACAGTCCATATCCCGTTGTGACAGGATTGCTATTGATCACGTTATCAGTTACGTTGAAGCCATAACTTGGCGTGTTGGGGACACTAGCATGGTTGAATCCGGGATTTCCGAATCCAGTTATCGTATTTCCTACAACGGAAGTCTCTGCATGATTAGCAGTAGCGGCTCCAATTTGGAATAATATCCCGCTTGTAGCTCCATTAAAAAAGCCAAGAACAGTTGACGCGCCGGGGTTTGTTGTGAGAGCATAAGTCAGTGTGGTTGTTCCAGCTGACGCTATGGTATAGACACCGTTGTAACCAACGGGCGTAACTCCATATACGGCTATCGTTTGTCCTGCGCTATATCCGTGGGCGGCTGCCGTGGTTATTGTTACCACGTTAGCAGCCCATGAAATGGCCGTGATATTTTTGACTGTTGCCGCATTTTCGCAACGAATGTTGTTGTTGTTTATCTTGTTCCGCAGAGCGGTATTTGAACCAGTGGATAACATACAAATAGCACCTTGAGCGCCAATACTTGCAAAATCCCCTACGTTACCTGTGTAACTTATTTCGTTATCAACAATCTTGTAGTAGCTTGGATCGTATGCAAATATTGCCGCAAACAAACTGCCGTTAAACACGTTATCTGCAATGGTCACATTGCTTGACCCGCTTATGAACATACCGTAGTAAGCAGCAACTCCGGGGAGTGAACCTTGTGTTCGGCCTGTTCCAGTTCCATCAAGTGAATTGTTGGAAACCAGCAAATTCTTTGTGACCGTAACATTGATACTATCTAAAGCAACTTGGGATATGTTATTACCTATAAACTGGTTAAAACCGATGCCGTTTACATCATCGTCCAACGCGATACCGCGACCAGACATATTCCAGACATGGTTGTTTGCAATGATGTGGCGACCATTCAAGAATCCTGCTTTGCTGCCACCAGCCAATTGTGCATACCAAGTGTCAACAACAATTCCGTTTTGACCATCTGTTACATAATTATCTAATACTCGGCAATACTTAGAAGAACTAAGATATATGCCGCAAGAACCTTGATTCTGGCCTGAAACATAGCCACCTCCCTTGCTGACATAAGATTTTCGAACGACAGAATATGAACACCCAACTAAGCCAATTGGAATGCCCATTCCTGTAAATGTTCCAATCGTAGGGAACGCATTTCCGTAGTACGTTGCTTGGACGTTAATTCCCTCAACAACAATATTTGTTTTTTCATACGCCATCACCAAATTGATGGCATTATTTATTGCGCCGCCAGTGGAGTAGATAACGGACGCCGCCCCATCGCCATGTAAAAATTGATTACTGTTTAGCGTGAGTTCTGTTGTAATTCGATAAGTGCCTTTTGGAATATAAACAGAAGAATTTGCGTTTAATGCCGCTTGAATTGCGGCATAGCTATCTGTTATGCCTGTCGGGTCTGCTCCAAAATCCAAAACGCTAACAGTCTCACGCAACTTAGCTTGCACAGTAGTTGTTACAGCACCAGTACCAGCAGGTGTATAACTTACATTATTAGATGACCCATAATAAGAAGTTGGCAAGGCTTGACGATATTTAACAAGAAGAATAGAGCCAAGTGGGGCGGCAGTTGTGGTTGTAAATGTTGTGCCTGAAATTGTGTAATCAGTTGTAGGCGTTTGGGTAACACCATTAACGCTTACGTCAAGGTTATTAATGGTTACTGGATCTGCTGATAATGTCCATGCAGTTGTTGAGCCATTGCCAGTAAATTTATCTGCATAAGCAGAAGCATAAACAGAAGTAGCAGCAGAAATTAATCCTGGTGTTGACCAACTAAATCCTGTTGGATTGCGTGAGTCAACAAATGCAATAGAAAACCACATATTGTCCAGCGGGATTCCAGAATAACTGCTTACCCAACCTGTTGGTGGCACACCTGTATTAGTCAAAAAATCCCAAGAGCCACCAGTTGGCGTTGCTGGCTGACTAGAAGATACTTTGAAAATGAACCATTCAAAGTAAATAAAAGACGATGCGGCAGGAATGCTGCCACTAGTTAATGAAGTTCCATACAAACTATTAGATTCGCCGCCAGAACCAAACAAATTACCGAATGCCATATATTTTCCTTACTTGAAACTGTAACGATAGTTTCTAGGTTGAAATTCTGAAGTCAAATGCTGGTCGCCACCACGCCATTTATCTTTAAAGTTTTGATCTTCAATTAAACCATAAGCATCATCAAATCGTGACTTCCATTTTTGAGCTTCATCAGTATTTTTATTTTTGTCATAGTATGCCGACAAAGTGCTATACAAATAGCCTTCAGGAAATGATGCCAAAGCTTCATTGTTTTGCACAATAGGATCAAGGTTGTTGTTTGTAGGCGAAAACAACAGCTTATACGACCGTTGGTAGTACGCTTTGATTGTTACGTTTTGACCTGGATTAGGCGAAAACACATAACGCCCACCAACCTCAGAAAATGAAGCGCGAATAACCCTTGGCACACCAAATGGACGGATGTACAACTGGTCAATCATGCGCCTACGGATGATTTCACGATCACCAACACGATCATAAACAATCCAAGGACCAACATTGGTTGCGCCAGCAGGCTGATTGGATGGTTGCGTATCTTGAAAAAACAAAATAGGCCAATTCATGTCAGTTGGTATGTCTGCCATGCCTTGGGCATCTGTGGTCAAAATAGATGGGTTTGTGGTGCTGTATGGGTCACTACGAAGAGCAGGCAGCTCAATAACCCGCATAGCCATTTCTGCGTTCTGAATGCAAGTCAATATTTCCATTGAAGATTGCGAAGGCAATTTTAAAATGGTAGATGGATAAGGCGTGTTGGCCCAAACGCCATCAGGATCACAAACCAAGATTGAAGTAGAAGTTACTGAAATAACAATCGTATAGGGCAGCATTGTGCTTGGCCCAATAAAATCGCCTGGGACTACTTGCCCCAAAGGGTTTGCCGAAGGAGTTAAGACGTTGTAATAACCGCCTGTAGAGTTGGTTAGAGTAACGACTAAAGGACTAGGAACAGCTCCAACCCAATTGGCTACTCGGCTTACCAAAGCATTTCCAGATTGAATAAACAGAGCTGCCATTTTTGACCTTATCTTGTCGGTATAGAAGGATTATAAGGAATTGGAATTTTTCCGCTAGGGTGGCAAACAAAATCACTGTAATATTCGTTCACAATAGCGTAAAAAAGAATCTTATCCTTACGTTCCTGTTTAATTAACTCCCAAGGACGGTTGTTAAACCACCTGGAACTGATTTCATGAGCAAAGCATTTGGGAAGTTGCATCATGTGAGCTGTTCCCGCAAAGAATGGGTTTTCTGTCCCATGAACTTTGTGAAACTCCCTGCGTTCTTTACAGAACTGCTTTACCTCTTCCACGTTCTTTTGATCATATTGAACATATCGCACACCATCTACAGCACCAACTTTGTAATCAATATTGGGCGTGTTAAATGTTTGCGACCATGTTCCTGATTTAACTTCATTGAAGAGTTTGTCATTTTGACGAAAAACACCATCAATTCCAGATTCCAAAATACCTTTGGAATAGTATTCTTCATTTACGCGAACTTCATCATCAGTCATATTTAATCCAATAACAATACCTTACCAAAAGAGCCTCCTTGTGAGAAGCCCTTTCAGAAAGATTAATCTTTAGGGAACAGTTGAACTGTGAAGCCTTCCAAGATCACGTTATCAGTTGCAGTAGCAATAGTGCCGCTGATAGTGATTGGCACAGACACTGATGTATCCACTGCTGCGTACACATGACCGCTGGCAGATGCGCCACCAATCAATTGTGTAGATTGCACGTTCAATACGCCACGATTACGGATGGAGTTCATAGAACTGCCACCAGTAGAAGTTGTGTAAGCAGAGTTAGTGCCAATAACGGTAGTGCTGAGATAGTTTTTACCTGTCTTAGCGCCAGCAGAGTTGTTGGTGGCCCAGTTAGAAGTAATAACGATTTGACCGTTGTTACCCATAGAACCAGCAGGCAATGTCACGTTAACCAAGTAGGTTTCAGTGGTAGAGCCAGTATATGCGCTGTTCGAACCAGTAACGGCTGTCAAAGTACCAGTTGGGATTACTGGTGTAAACGCAACAGCGCCAACACCGTTTGCAACGCCATATTTACCAGCATAAACAACACCCACAGTAGTGCTAGAAAACACAACGTAGTAGATACCGCCAGTAGCATCGCCAGACACAGCAGAAGCTGGGAAATAGCAAAAAGCGGAAGCATATGTTGTAGGCAAAGCAGTACCCAGGGTCACAGTGCCGTTAGTGGCAATAGTGCCGCTGTTAGCAACCATAACTGGAATACCAGATTCGCTCAAAGTGCGGGGGAAGTATCCAACTTGACCTTGAGTACCAAGAACGCCAGTGATGTCGCCAGTGTTAACGTCAGACACAAATGCGGAGTTATATTCTTTCCAAGCTAATGTAGCCATGATTTTTCCTTTAAAAAATTAAACAAAGGGGGTGATTAGCCCCCTTGAGATTAAGCCAAATAACGCTTGACTTGAGCAGTTGGACGGTTAGTAGTCACAGCAGCACCAGTAGGAGCCACAGCAGCCAACACAGCAACACCAGCAGGGTTACGCACAATCAATGTGCCTTCCATGATGTATTGGTCCAAAGATGCGTCAGCAGAGCTAAACACTTCATTGTTAGGACCCAGTTCACGCAAGCTACCCCATTGGATAACATCAGGGTTTAGGAACAGGGCAGAAGTGTTGTCTGCGCCAGTTTGGTCCATAACCCAAGAGTCATCGATCTGGTAGGTGTAGTTGAAATCACCCTCGTAAGTACCAATCGTGTCGCCCTTGTCAGCAGGGTTAAAACGGTTGATCGAACGGCTGGTAGGCATCTGGTCAGAGATGTGAGTACGCATCGATGTTGGGACTACCATGTTGGTAATCTTGGCATTGAAACGCTGCTCGGCAACAGTAACCAATTGCTTGTACAGGAAAGGGCTGAACTGTTGCAGGGTTGTGCCCGAAGCAAAAGTAAAGTAACCCAAACCAGCGTTGCTCAACAAACCGTTGAAAGGTGTGTTGGTGTCGGTTGCAGTGGTGGTATCAGTACCATCAGAAGAAGCCAAGTTCAACACAGAAGTGCCGTCAGTGTCGTTGCCCGAACGTGTACCTGCGAAAGAATACAACGAACCAAAGCGGCGACCGTTGTTAGGCGAAGAGCCTTGGCTTGCAGACTGACCAGAATACTTGATAGAAGCACCGTCAGCGCGAACCATTTGCAGCTCAACGTCAAACATGATTTCAGTCAATTGTTTGACTTCTTGGTATGCCTGTGGATCGCCACCAGCTTGTTCAACAGCGCGAGCAGTGCCAGTAGCACCAATCACAGTGGTAAAAATCTGTGTGTAGTTACCGCAGTTAGCGCGAGTGTTGTTGGCTGCATCAGATGCGGCAACAGCAGCGCCTTCAAGCTTTGCGTTCAAAGCTGGGGTGCGGTAGTAATCAATAGGCCAAATGTGCAAAGTCGAGTTGACTTTACGCTTCTTGCTCATTGCCATGTTGGTCAATGGGGTACGGTCTTTAACGTAGTTAGAGACGGTCATATCGAGGTCTTTGACCACGATGTCGGTGGTATACGAGCCGTTGCCGTTACCAAGGTTTGCAGAGGTGATAGTAGACATTTAAAACTCCTGATTAACGCTTGCGTTGTTTATTTGCGGCAAGCATTGTTGCTAAAAGATCCCGAGCCGCATTTTTATCGCCTGTTTTAGCCTGCTTTTGAAGTTTTTCCATCTCATTGTCAGGTGCAGTTTTGGCTTTTGCTACTGGACGACTAGCCGCAGCTAACGATCCACCAGCATTACGCACTTTTGGCCCTTCACGGAATTTTAAACCGTCTCGAACCAAACTCAACAAGTACTCGTCACTAGAAACCAAATCAATATTTGGAACTCCAGGAACATAAGAACCTGATGCACCTTTCCACTCTTTACTTAGCTTATCTCTAAGTTCAGTAAAGTTCGCCTTGTTTGATAATTCCTTATCAGTAAACGACTGCCTTGCTTGTTCCAGTTTTTGCTGTACAAAATTAGCGCGTTGTTGAAAGAAATTCTCAACCTTTGGACGATTTGACTTAATGTATTCGGATTTCTCCTGGATCAATTGAGCATTCTGACGGATAGCCGCTTCAGCTTGACTCTTTTGAGCAGGATCAGACGCATTTTGATAAATCTGCTCCCATTGCTGGTTATATTGCTGGAGAGTAACCAGTTCATCTGCTGCTGTTTGCAACTGAGGAACAATAGTTAATTCCAACCCTATTTGCAGACCATCAAGTTCGTTAATCCGTTTACTTGAAAGTTCTTCAAAATCGGCTCGTTCAGCCTTAAGCTTGCGAGCATTTTCATGGATAGCACTTCCTTGGCCCAAAATAGCAGCAGCCTTTGATACAGGAATTTCAATAAAGCCGCCTTCTGCGTCCTTGTTGGGAATTCTCCACATCATGTCTGGATTCTGCTCTGCAAATTCCAAGAAGTTAACCGCTTCAGTTACACCATCAGTGGCTTCTGCGTTATCTTCAGAATTTTCAGTTTCTGAACCATTATCAATACTATCTTCAGGTTCGGCTACCTCTTCAGGAGCCGCCTCAGGGGAGGGGTTAGCCTCTTGTCCTGCTGGTGGTGGTGAACTGCTTTCGGGTTGCGGACTGTTACGCTTGTTAGCGGCAATCATTGCAGCGATAGCATCGGCGGGATTCGCCATACCAGTTTGCTCAGGGGCGGTCACATCTGTGATTACGTCTGACATAGTTTACTCTTTCGGTGAAGTGTTAATTTTTTGAGCCACTTTACCAAGATATTCTGTCTTTTCAACAAAGCCAATAAAATCTCGGACTCCAGCAACATTAAATGCGTTTTCAATACGTTCTGGGTCGGTTCGACATTCTTCTAGCCGACTCAGCAGGTCAAACCTATACAGGTTGAACATCAATGCAAAATCCTCATTTTTCATAAGGCGGGAAGCACAGTTCCCGTTTTCAATAACTAGAGTTTTACGATTTACATCAGCATCCTTATGTGCATCGGCAGCTTTTGTGCGCCGATTAAAATAGTTTCTTATATTCAATACCAAGCTTTTCGTTTCAATACTATCCATTGCAATCCTTAATCAATCTCAACGGCGCTAAGTTTACCTCTTTTTGCCGCCAATGCCTCAAACATATTATCTGTATCAATATCTTCAACTTTTTTCATATTCAAAGCAGATACAGTTTGTGATTCTTGAGTCTTGGCATTATTCAAATCAGTCTTAGACTGAGTTTCTTTATCCAATGCGCTTGGTCCTTGTGCGGCTTTTGCTTGCATAACTTTAGCGGCTTCTTCAATTGTTGGCAAGTATGCGTCCACATCTTTAACACCCAAAACACGCAAGGTATCTTCAAATGGACGGCGAACCTTACCAAATAATTCAGGAACGCTAAGGTCTAACTGCGCCAACAACGCAGTAAATTGCTGTTGAGCTTGCCCAATCAATTGCTGGCGCGTCAAACGGTTTTCGTCCGACAAGAATCCCAAAGCCAAATCAATATTAATCAGTTTGCGGTCAATAAACTCATAATTGTTCATTGAGATGGCATCCATAAATGGTTTGCCCTTACCGCACACGCCTGCCAATTGCTGAATGTTGTAGTCATCAGCGTATTGAATCAAGGTTTTCCACACAATGTACAAAACATCGCGCAAACCAATGGCGCAGTTCTTAACCATTTCATCCTGGATGAGTTGGTTAGGACCCATAGCCAATTGCAACTTGTAACCGCTGTTGCCGTCCTTCATTGCTTCAGGATTAAGCACATCGCTAGGGCTTGTCATGCCAATCATTGCCATCTTGTCAGCCTCAAAACGCTGCATAGAAGACTCAACGTAAGCAAGGTTACCCTGCATAGGCTGGAATTGGAAAACGTGCTTGTTAGGATCAAATTTGCGGTCCAAAATAAACATGGCAGACACGCCACGCTGGATCTCTTCCGCATCCATAAACTCAGGGTTTACACCAATCCGCGGTGTAGATGATTGCATGGCAAAAGCCATTTCTGCACGAGCAATACTGGTTGCATATTCCTGCATTGGCACAAGTCGCTCTGCCAACGAGTAGCCAAAGAAATTACCAGTGATCGGCTTGGGGCACATTGCCGCCAAAGGGATAAAGTCCACTTCTTTAACGTACAAAACGTATGATCCAGAATAGCAAACCTCTACGATTTCCTCTTCACCATCGCCATCCACATCTTTGCGGATCCAGGCGGTAGTCAGCATGATGACTCGGCTGAATTTGTCTGCGCCTGCGGAGGCCACAACGCCTTGGCCTGGAACTGGTGTGGAATCACGGGCGTGAAGTGCCAAATCGTTTTCCAATGCGCCAGCTTGGTAAGCGCCAGCAGGTCCATACGCTGCGTGTTCCGACATTTTTTCAATGTCAATGTATGGGAACTGCGATTTGCATTCATGCAAGGTCATTGGGTCATAAAAACCCACAAAGTCTTGATCTTGAATGTTTGGAATTGTTGGGTTGCACACAAAATAGTGTTGTGCAACATGTTTAATTTTGACGGAAGTCGAAAAACCCGTCATTTTGTACTTGGCTTTGTAAATGGTATTGGCTTTGATAGCTGAATCCATCTCTTCTTGCTGATTAGGCTGGTCGGCCTCCTCAGGAGCCATCATTTCTTGCATTACGCCTTGCAAATCAACGTCAATACGGCGCATATTTTGGCGCTTAACAGTCAAACCCTTTTCGGCAGCCATTGTTTCAAACACGCGAAGCTGGTCTTTTGTGCCTTCAACTTCTTTGTATTGCGTAATTGGCTCGCGCACGGGCGATACCATAACAATGCCATTTTTGTGCAGCAAAGCATCTTGTGCCCAATCGCGAATAATTGCATATGAATCATTCTTTGAATTGACCATGTACTTGACCATTTCAGTGGCCTGAGTAGCTTGCTCGCTATCATATTCACTAAAACGCTCAAACTCAAAATTAACTTTGCCATTAGGCATTAAGCATTTTGTAATGATTGCGGTGGCGTAATCAACGCCTGGGGTCACTACGGGATGGATGTAATCAATACCACGAATTGGTTCAGTCGAGTTGCTGACAGCAATGTTTAAATAATGGTAATCAGATAAGCGGTTGAACGTATTCTTTGCTTGAGTAAGCCGAAGGTAATCGACCATTTTGAGGTAAACCTCATGGGCGACTTGGAATACAATTCCTTTGTTACCAGAAGGCGCTTCAATGTACTCAACGATAATATTTTGTTTATCCAACATTTTTAGATCCTTTGTACTTTGCCTTCAGGGGCTTCAAGCCGTCTGTATTGGAAAGTATTTGCCCTGCTAACAAGTGATTCACCGTGGCCTTGGATAAGTGCAAGTATGCCTATTCGAGCAGAATCGATGTGGTCATCAGGATCACTGAATCTTCCAGCATCGTCAATGGCATAATTTCTTGCTTCATCCAAAAATTCAACGCACGATTCATTTATTTTAAATGTTCCGCGCTCCATGCCTACCCGCATTATATTGATTCCGTAAGATTTGTGGTTAGTTACCTTACCTTGATCGTTTACGGGGTTCAATATAGCACCAGAGATGCAATTAAGTCCATAATTGTCTTCAAATACCTCTCTTACGGACTGTTCGGTAAGAGTATAACGCCCAGCTTGGCTTGCATCATGTGGCAAAGCAATCGGAACGCCTTTTGTTTCCCTATCCATCAAGAAATGGACATATTCATCTGGCGTTTCGCCTTGAGCAATCTTAATTTGCTTGTGCAAATAGATAATTTCTTCAACTGGATCTCGAAAAAAGAAACTAATAACCGTTGGGTCGTTTTTAATGCCCAAGTCAAAAGAAATCAGGCGCTCCATCTTTTCGTTTGACTTTAAATCAACATCAATACCTTTGTAAGTAGGCCATTCAAGCAGCGGAAACACCACTCCTTTGCCTACCAACGGAATACCTTTCATACGACATTCTCTTTCCCAAGGCATAAAGTCTCGGCTTAACTGGTCACGCTCTTCTTGGCTAAAGAATTTCTCGCCCCATTCATTTACAAATGGTACGTCATCCCAGGTTACACGCACATGGGTATATCCTTCAATTCTGTCCCAGAATCTCCGAACAAGTCCTGACATACCCTTGAGTGGGGTGAAAGAACACATAACCTGCCCGTTCCGTTGTGCAGTACGGATAACAAGCTCTGAGAAGATTTCGTCTGGAGGTTGTTCGTCCAGGACCACAAGGTCAAGTTCAAAACCTTGCAAATGACGCACTTGCTGAGTGTAGTTTGAAAAGTACAGTTTGGATTTGCCGCCAGATTCATGCCAGATTTCAATCGATAGCACGTTTGCGCCATCAGTTCTATAAGATTTTTCATCAATACATTCAAGGGGGATACTACCTGTTCCCAACTTGTAGGATTGCTTAATATCATCACAGCCTAACAATTTAGACTGTAGCGTTTTTGCAACCTGTTCCCAAGATTCACCCGAACACATGGCAATAATGGGTTTGTCCCACGTTTTGCCTTTCCAACCTTTTGGGTATCTGCCTGTCAGGTGATAAGCAGTTTCGTATGTGGAAGCAATTGTTTTGCCAGCTCGGTTAGCAGCAATCATGCCTCTACGGGTAAAGTTTGCGCCAGTATCAAAAAATTCTTGTTGATACTTAAAAGGCCGAAACCATTTCAGCGTATTAAATTGCATATCCTTGGCGACACTATCCCGCGCCGACTTCATTTTTTGTAGCTGTTCAGGGCTAAGAAGTTTTACGGCGGCTTTACCACCTGCCAGTTTGACAAGGTGTTTTAAAGCTCGATCTTTGTAGATCGGTTGGATGTAATCACTGGCTTCACTTTTTGCCATACAGGTCGCGCATTGCAAGCAACAAATCAGCGGCAGATGCTAAATAAAAAACATCTTGCGGTGAAAGTGTGCGGTCGCCCTGAAGGTCTTTTTGCAACCATTCAAGGGCTTTTCTAGCGCACACTTCTGCCTGTCCCGACAGTTTCTGTCGAAAAATGCTTGGCTCTTCAATCACGCCCACGGATCAACCACATTCTTCTGGCTAATTTCTGTTGGGTTGCGGTCAATCAAACTCCAGATGCCGCCGCCTTTTTCGCCTGCACAGAAAGAATGAAGGCCACGACCTTTTTCTGTAAATGTGCCATCAGGGCGTTTCATCACAGTCTCTTCAGTGCGGGGGTCAAGCCATTCGTATTTTTCAGGCACATTCTGACCAAACTTATTTAGTCGGCTACCAACAGCTTGCTGCTCCAACGGACCCATGATTTGATAAGTCACCAAACCATTTTCATATTTGCGAAAGTTAATTTGCACCTTCCGGTCAGACTGTGGGTCTGATGGGTGGGGCATATTGGTTGCGCCAAAGAAATGGATTTGCGAGTCGGGTGGGGGCAGGTCTGCTGGACGAGGAGGCATTGGCTTCAGTTCATCCATAGGGATGGTTTCCTTGCGATCAATGTACGGGTTTAATTCCGTCATGTAATCCTGGGGAACTTTTTTGCCTTCCAAAGCATTCTTGGCTACCAAGTACTGGTCTTCTTTTGGCTTGCCAATAAAGTCCAGGCTCATGCCTACTTTGTCATAAACAAATTGAGCCAATTCTTTTGCTGTTGGCAGGTCTGCCTTCAGTGCTTCAATATCATACGTTGCCATGCTATTCCTAAATTATGCAGCCATGCTGCGGGGTTAAATGTTATTTCTTTTTAGCAGTCTTTGCAGATTGCGTAAACGCTTTGGCAGTAGGCGCACCCTTTGAGCCTGGGGATCTCATTTTCTCCACAGGCTTTCCGGTAGCTTTTTCACGCTTAATGCGCTCCTGCTTTTTGTGAATGTTGGCGTAAAGGCCGGGCTTCATACTTTGCTTGGCAACTTAGGAGTTGTAAAACTCTTTTTGGCTGCTGCATTTACATCATTGTGATGCGGGTCAGACAAAGGGTTTTGGTCAAACGTCTTGCCAACAGCGGTAGCCAACATAGCGGAACGCTTGTGGCTTTCAGAAAAGCTTTTCAACTTGTCGTTAATGCCTTTGGTCAGGCCACTGGTCATGGCTTTGCCGCCAGAGATTACTTTACCGTATGCAGACATATTGGCCTCACTTGAGATAGTTGGTACGGTCGCTGTTCATGTAGCCATAGTTGCTAGGCTTGCTATCAACACAGCCCTTGCAATCAACCATAACCTTTTGCTTGCGACCAGCGGTAGCGCCAGCAGCAGTGTTATCTGTTGCACAAGCATAAGAAGGAGCGCCTTGGTTGCCTTTAGGAGTAGCAGTGCCGTGAGCTGGGCCAGTAACAGCAGTTACGCCTTTGTGGTGGCTGGCTTGCATTTTGCCGATATTGCCTTTGCGATTAGGCGCTTGGGCATACAGAAAATTGGTGGTCATTTTTTGCCTTTCGGTTTAGATTTTTTAGCGGCTTCCCGCTTCTCGGAATATGCAATCGCAACTGCTTGCTTTTGCGGCTTGCCAGCTTTCATCTCAGTCTTGATGTTTGACTTAAATGCTTTGGCTGATCCAGATTTCTTGAGTGGCATTATCACACCTTTCTAAGGGCTTGTAAAAAATCATCCAAGGCATCGTCAGCCGACACCTCTTCCTCTTTGTTCACGTTATTAACGTGTTCAATGGAAATTATAGGCGCTCTTGACGATTCAAAGGGAGCCAACTTATCAGCAATCTTGGCTTTGTCTTTGATGTCTAGCTCATCAGACTGCATAGCATCAATCAAAACTTCCATAGCGGTCTTGAGTGGCGGCAGACCTTTGGACGCACGTTCATCATTTAGCTTGTTAAACAAAGCGCCGTATTCTGTTACTCGGTTGACAATAGATTTTGGCCTACCATTATTGGGTATGGTTGTACCCATATTGGGTCGAGGCTCTTTTGGTGGTTGCTGACCAGTAGATAATGCAAGTGCTTTTTTCTCTGCCTTCTTCATTTGATAATACTGGCGTTTCTTTTCTTTTAATTCTTCACTAGAAACATGACTGCCTTCAGGACGAATATCCCCAAATATAATCTGAGCATCTTTTTCAGTAGTCATTTCAAATCCTTAATAGCATTCTCTGTTCGTATCCAGGCATAACTTCCGTTTGTTTGAAACCCACGTTTCTGGTGTATTCTCATAAACGCATTATGTTCTGCCCTGATACTGGTTGAACAGATAACCGGAATATTCCAAGTATGTGCCCACAATATATGCTGGTCAATCATCTGATTAATTAACCTAACCCTGGTCTTTGCAGGCAATAATAAATCAACATGGTGGAACTTGGCATTACTGATCTCTTCATTGGCATAGGTCGTATACCCACCCCGGTCAAACCAACAATATCCCAAAAGCTTCATCTCATCCCAATTCCTGCAAACAGCAAGGAATTCTCTACCCTTGTCAAAGAGCTGAACAGTAGAAGCAATGGTTACATTCTTACGAAACACATTCCTGTCTCGGGTGAGGATGCCATCAGCCTCTTGCCCAAACACGCTGTCAGCCATCTCAACTATGTCATCCACATCATGCAGTGGGTGTGCCAATGTCCATTCCATACTATGCCTTTCAATAAATTGGTGGCGACCGAGAATCCCCAGCCCGACAGCTCCCGCTACGCAGTTACCGCTTAACCACCAACACAATTGTAGCAACCAAAAAAACTTTTAGGGCAAAAATTTTTATATAGGCTTCCAAGTACTACATTTCTGTAGGCAACATCTTTGTATAAACCCGTGTTTATTGGCACTTTACCCATGTTTTGAGGTTGTTTGTATTACTACAGTTGTAGTATTTGTGCGGGATTAGTAGTAGGGGGAAAAGTTTTTAAAGAAATTTTGGGAATGGGGGAGTGGGCCCCCTAATCCTCTCCTGGTTCCAGCCCTACCCTCTAGGGGGATTAAACGCATTTAAACGCGATTCTAGGGGGGTATTGGGTTGTGCTAGGGGGGTAGTAGCCTGATGGGTCTATCTCGCTCTACAGGGGCTATGAATAAATCCTCTGGCTAGGCCCCGATGACTTTAGGTTTTTCCAGTGAATGAGCTAGTGAATAACATGGCGCTGGAAAGTATTGCAGCCCGTGTCTTTGTTCTTATGTTCTCTCTCTGTAGAAGAGCTAATACAGGCCCTGATTTTTACCTTTGTTTTTCTTTTCGTTGTGGTTATGGAATGTCAAACCCAACTAACCATACTTATGCGTTTATTGCATAACCTTCATTTAGTCTTGAATACACTTGAATGGAATCAGATAGTTCTAAGGGTAAACCCTATTAGGGATTTGGAGCTATCAATAGAATCAACGACTTACAGCAACTGGCATGATTCTTCCCTGCTATATAGGTGAAGGGCACGATTTTTAACCCTTCATTGTCAACACTTAACAGGAAACCAACATGACAGAAAACCAACTCTACAAAGCTGCACGGGCCATGAACAACATGGGTTCATTTGCTGCTGCTATCGGTGAAGCTTACTTTGTTGCTGACTCTCACAATCGGGAAACCATTGTACAGGCCTTTAAAGGGCTATTTGAGAGAGCTTTAGAGCTTACCAATACCACCACCACCACAGAGGCTTAAACCATGCGAACCAATGACCAATTAGCTGCCATCTGTGGCTCAGACACTTTTCAATTTGAGACCTGCATCGGTATCGGTGGAGAGACTGTCATCGTTCGTATGGTGTATGAATTCGACTCTAGCGGCTCATACAATGAAGAGATAGATTCGGTTCGTTCGGCCTCAGGATATCCGATCATGGATTACTTAGAGGAAAACGTCATCGATGAATTATGCATACTTGGATGCATGTTATTAAATGAATCAAAAAAAGAGGTATATTAATATGAAATACTTTATGCGCGACTTAATCCATGCGATTATCTTTGCATTAACTATTGCAAGCCCGATGATTATATATATGCTTTATTATATGTAAATCATAGACTGTAGACCATTATTCATAGTGGTCTATGGCCTAGTGATTTACTAGGGTCTTAATATATTCACGAAAAGGCAAGACAATGCAAAATCCTTACAAAATCATTCTCAAGTCATTGGGTTTACAGTATCGCCCTATATTGGGTGAATCCTCTACAAAAACCATCAAAGGTGAAAAAATAGGATATCTTACTGGAATTGTTTACCTTGTGCCCGATGAAAATCTTTGTCCTTTAGCCTTGTTAGCGGGTTGTTTTCATGGTTGTTTAAATAGTGCTGGGCGTGGTGCATTCAATAGCGTACAAAAAGCGCGCAAAGCCAAGACACAATTTTTCTATGATCAACAACAAGCCTTTTTATTGTCCTTGTGCGCCGACACATGGGCTATTGAACGTAAAGCCAAGCGATTAGGCTTTAAGCCACTTGTGCGCCCTAATGGCACAAGCGACATACCTTATGAAAATTTGATCATATGGGAGGGAAAGAATTTATTCCAATTATTCCCTGACGTACAATTTTACGACTATACAAAACATCCAAGCCGCTCATTGGATGGCAAAACCTTAGGAAATTATGACCTTACATATTCTTTTAGTGCTATCACGCCTAAACCAATATCAATTAAAGGGCTAACTAACCGCCACAATTCTCGAGTGGCTGTCGTATTCCAAAAACAAGCTGCTATCCCTGAAACCTTTAGGGGTTGGGATGTTATCGATGGTGATAACACTGACGTACGTCATATTGAGCCCAAAAATGTAGTTGTAGCCTTATACGCTAAAGGGAAAGCAAAACAAGACACAAGCGGATTCACCCAGATTCAAGGAATTCATTACTAAAAAGCAAAGCCTAATTTAACCCGCTATTGAGCGGGTTTTTTCATTGTGTTTTTATGCGCAATAGCGTGGGAATAGGCGCGTCAATTTATAGCCGATAGGGCTAGGCGTGGGCGCGTCAATCGATAGGCTAAAGGCTAGGCGTGGGCGTGGGCGCGGGTTATCCGTGGGCGCATGGGAATTGTAGAGGCTAGGCGTGGGCGCTATGCATGGGAATCACCCAGCAAAGCCTTTAATCGGCCGTTTAAAGGGTTTTTGAAGGTTTTGTATGGGTAGCTATCGGTTTTGCGATTGTGCGATTGTGCGCGGTTCTATGCATTGTTGCGTAAAAACCACTGTATAAAAACACAATGTGGCGGAAAAACCATTGGGTTAAAACACATGAGAACTAGGGTAAACCCTATGTAGTACTCGTTTAGGGGGGTAAAAATGATAAAAAACCCCCACCAAATAGACCCCCCCCGTCATTTTTTTTGGCCCCCTCTTTTTTTTGACCTACCCATTATTATTTTTGCCCGACCTTTTTAAAATTTTGACATAAAAAAAGCCTCCGGAGAGGCTGTCAAGGAGAGCACCATGATTATTTGAGAAAGCGCAATTTGTATAACGTGCTGTCGATTCTGTCACCAATGCTATCTAGCAGATTCTGGATCTCACTGGCTGCTGGCATTACGCCGCGATTGTCTGCGAAATACTCTTGCAGCTCTTTAAGCTCTACAAAGCCATTTTCTGCTGGTGGGTAATAGTCTGCTGGGAACTCAATAATCTCGCCTGTAAGACCCTGTGTGGCCTCCACCAGGGCATCAATCAGTTCAGGCATTTCTTGGTAAAACTCACCCAATGCCATGTGATCGGCAAATGATTTGGTTTGCCAATGAAGTATGTGCGTGTTAGTTGCTGAGTGCAACAATGTAAGAATGAATTCACCCATGAAAGACTCCTTTAATGTGATTGTAGGCCATCTAGCAGGCGTTGAATAGTGATGTCAAGGGCATCGATCTCATTCATCTTTTTGAGTGCCCACATACGCTTTTGTCCATGCCAGCCCATCAATGCCCCTTGGTGGCAAGATTTACATAGCGCCACACAAGTGTATTGCCTATGCTGCTTAACGTGATGAGCATCAGATGGTCCTGGCTCATCACATACCGAACAGGGTAGCTCTTTGACAAGCGCAAGGTGTAGCCTCTCACGGGCAGTTAGTTTGTTGTTCATCCCAGGTTACGCATTTCAGCGCGTTTTGAGTATTCCTGCACCTTATAGACCTCGATCCGAGCCATTGCTGCCTTCATCATCCACAAAAGCTCTTCTTCAAGCTGAGTAGCCTCACGCAAAGCCTCAAGCTGCGCCTTGTAACGAGGGTGGGCATATGAGTAGGCTTCTTTGTTGCCCAGCGTACCTTCTTCTTGGTTCATCAGTTCAGACTTCACTACCCGTAGATTGTTCTCTACAAATGTTCTGTCTGCTTTTGCTTTGGCAAACACAGAAGCATTTGCTGTGATGTAGTTGATTGCTTTATTAGGGTCGATTTCCATTAGATTTCCTCATTGATTAATTTATTGAGACCAGTTTCCCAATCTCCATTACCCATGTCTGCCAGGATCTGTTGCTGTACGTTGGTCATGTTGAGTCGGGCCAAATGGGTATATTCTCTTGGTTTTTTCTTTCCTGCGCCCTCCCTCTTGCCGCCCCACTGTCCAACAGGCTTACCAGTTCTAGCCTCTCGTAGCTTCCTACGATGCTCACGCTCATACAGGATCAGCCATTCAGGCTTCTCATATACAAAGGGATTTTCTAGTTCTTTCATGGTTTCGGCGTATTTTCAGGTACGGGTACACATACATACACAGCAGATGCCGCACCACGCCCAAGGTTAGTTAGCCATCTATCAATGTACACACCATAAATATTGGGTAATGCTTTTTTAACAGCGTCTTGCTCCATGCCTATTTTGATTGCAATTTCTTTTGCGGTAAGGCCATCTTCATTGCGTAGCAATACTGCACGAATGTCGTTATGTTTACTCGGTCGCATCTTCTTCCTTGTTAAGTGCTTCCCATTCTTCGGCGGTAATCAATGGAATGGGGCTTGCCTTATCCATAGCGTAGCGCACAGCCATCTGGCGTACACGGGCTTCCATTTCGATTCGATTAAATTCCCAATCCTCGTCAGTCATGATTTAGTTCCTTGAGTTTGGCTTCAATGGCTTTAGCAATTTCAACAGTGTCTGGGTTGTACCCTCTAAATTGCAATAAAGTCCAAATTTCTTGATCGGTCAGCCCTACCCATGTGCGCTGTGCCAACCCATTACAGTATTCTTCAAGCGCACGGGTGTATGCAGCTAGGCTTGTGTAATCTTGTTCAAGCGGTCGTTTCATGCTTGTCCCCTTGCTCGGATGGCTTTAGCTGCAACGGTCCCGTAAATTTTTATGCCAGACGGTATATGCGTATCACAAATGGTAGATGCCGCCAATTTTGCACAAGCTTCTCGCTCTGCTTGTACAGCTTCAGCTACGCACATAGGTCGGGTGCAAAACGGGCTGCATGAGTGGATTTCCACAGCAATCTGGCGCTTGCGCCATCCTGAATCAGTCATCGCAGTCCTCCAAAGATTCGTTAATCAAGTGTTGTTTGACAATCTCCAGCACACCAATCACGGTGGACATATAAAGGCTTTTATCAAATTCATAAACGTCTTGAAGTATCCGGTCAACAAGTGCTTGAGCCAATGCGCCTTGATTTAGATTCATGCTTCACTCCTCAGTGGATATGGGGGAAACGGCCATCCGTTCTCGGGCCAATTATCTTTGTTCATAATGGCAGCACCTCAAAAATGCGGGCATGAATTTGATCGCGGTCATCACTCAGCTTGTCCAGCTCTTCCTCAGTCAAAGGTGTGCCGTCTTCCCAGCAGGCAAAACTTATAAAAGCATCGCTGTAGTCAGGTGAATCCCATTTGTGCAAGCCATCAAGCTCTACATCAATGACTTTTTTTCCGTTAAGTTCCATTTCAGACTCCGTTAAGTTGTTGGAAGCTCAACTGTAATCAACTTAATTGCACTTGAACATAGGTGTTTACCCTATACAAGATCTTCTTTTACAAGAACTTCAACCATGCCCACCAACCCATAAGTTTTGTGGCTGTGCAGGCTCACCACTTGGGTGTCATCGTCATAGATGATGCCGTTCATGCTGTCTAAAAATGCTTTGATGATGTTGTCAATGTCAGGCTTCTTGCAAGGGCGCTCAAAACCTCCTAAACAGGCATCACGGCGCTTTTTAGAGTAAGACTGAGGGATTGGTACTGTGATGAAGATATAGGCCGCTACAGGCGTTTTTAGAGGCTCTGATGAACCCATTGCTTGCCTAGCTTGTTCAGCAATGATTGTTTCGTAATCACGGGTCTTTGTTGGGGTGTATGTGCTGACAAAGTTGCCACGCCTTGCAAACTTAGGCCGACCCTTGCCAATGGGTGTGCCCTCAACAGTGAAGGTTACTTGAAAAGTCATTCCATCTCTCCATTCTTAAACATTGCCATATAATTTCTCACACGGTCTACAGATCCAGCGGCATAGGTACGTTCTATAAATTTTATGCGTTCAGGGGTCAATACTTTTTTCTCTGTGCTTTCCCAGGTTCTGTACAGCTCCCTGGCTAACGCTCGTTCTAGTTGCGCCCTATCACCTACCTCACTGTATTTCCTCACATAAGATGCCATTTGCGCCCCTTTTTTTTGATTTGTCCCGTTTCTGACAAGTGAGACAGTGTGTAGCGCACATTCTGTGGAGGCCATCCAGTTATCTCAAGTATCTCCATCTTTGTCAGTGCCCCGTGATTCAGTAGTTCTCTCAGTGCGTATGCTCTAGTCATTTCATTTCTCCATAGGTCTACCAAGGGTGGATAGTACTGACTATCCTTACCTGCTCCAGACAGTCTTGTGTTCTATTGAGTGTTATTAAATGTTGAATAACAAAAAAGCCCCAAGTGCGCTTGACGGGTTTATTCACTTATAAATTGGGCCTTGTTTCCACCGTTGTACCCAATCCTTTAACAGTCGCTAAACCAACGCTGTTCAGCATCCAAGGGGTGTTTCTTGGGTGTCGGTGTTTCTCGGGTTCAGTCCATGCAGACCATCAGCTAACGCGCCCTGACGGTTGAGGTGAAAACAAAAAAGCCGCTTAACTAAGTATCTTTGTGACACCCCACGCGATTTCTCAATGGGAAAGATACTTAATAAAGCGGCTGACTTGTTGTGTGTCACGACAACAGCTTAATTCTACAACCCTTTTCGCATTTCTGCCAATCTTTTTTTGACCGCCTCAGGAATCGGTGCTGCTTTGCCCCAATCTTGTTGGATTTTCACCAAGGCAGGGTCTGCTACCACAGGCTTGTCAAAGCTTTCAGGAATCTCTGCGCCATCCCATCGTTGCTGGTTAAGGTAGACCAAGGGTGCAGGGATAAAAGCCCCGTCTGACTTGCGCCAAGCATCTGTGGTGCACATCCATGTTGTGTGCTTGATGATCTGGTCTGCACAGCCATCGTACATCCCTTTTTTCCATCTTGCCAAGCAGACAGATTTACCACCCTTGCGGACAGACCTGGGCCATGCAGCCCAAAATTTTTCAAACGAGTCGCTCATTACAAATCCTTTGCTGGTTTAGCTTTTTGGTAAAAGTGCATTTCCTTAGGCTCTAGGCTCTTAACAAGGGCGTGTTGCTTCATGTAAGAAAGTTCTTTTTTGGTGAACAAAGTAGATGGCTTAGAGCGCCAATCAAACGGATTGGGAGTCGGCGTAGATTTCATAAATTGGCTTCAATTTTTTGTGTGATGCAAGCTCAAGCGCAGTGGCAAGAGTTGCAATTATGGCGGCATCGAGGTCATCGGCTGCTACCTTGGTTTCAAGTTGGTCAACAAGCTGGGCAATTAATGTCCAGGCAATGGTGGCCTCGGTTTGGGAGTGGTGTAAATGGCTCATATGGTGAGCCTAGCACCAAAAAAAGATGCTGTGAAGTAGGGTAAACCCCTATGTTTTTCTTTAAAAAAGCCGTTTACATTTACCTCACTGCAACAACGCAGTGCAACTTAATAGGATCTGAAATGACACTTAACACTACAGCAGTCCAAAACATTGGCAAATACACAGCAAGTGAGTATCTAAGAGGATTTGACGCAGGTCATCAATACACTCTTAATTTTGTGCTTGAGTACTTAGAAGAAGTTCCAAGCGGCCTTGGCCTTGAAAATCTTATCAAAAAGATTCAGCAGCGCAACAAGGAAAAGGCATGAACACACAAGCCCTTTCAATGGCCCGTAGGCTCTTTCAAATAGCTGATGTGCCCACCAGTACCCAACGCCACAACATTCGCTCTTGGGTGCGTTCTGTGCGCTTCCTGGGAGACAAATGGTTGATTGCCAACCCAATTCAAAAGCCATGAGTCAAGAAGCCTTCTATTACCAAGTTCAAATGCAAGAGGAATATGAAATGTCAAAGATTAAAGAATTTGCCCAACAGGTGCGTAAAGAATTTATGTCATCTGAAGATTTGTATTGCTGCTATTGTGGCGAACATCAAAACGGAGCAAGCTGTTGTGGTGAAAGTGATTTTGTCCCATTTGCTGATCTTTATGAAGATATGCAGGACGAAATTGTGCAAGAAGAACTTTACAAATATGAAGAGGCTACCAAATGAAAACAAAAAAACAGTTGCAAGATGAAATTGAACAACTGCGAGGAATTGCCCTGGCTTTGTACAAAGCATTAGATAAAACACCGGAAACTGATGCTTCAAAAGAATCAATAAACGATTTTATCAAATACATCATGGAGAAAGTATGAGCTTCTTTACCAACCTTTTTAGCGGCAAGACCTACACCGAGATGGGCAATACCATCATCAATGAAGACGGCAAAAGCTTTGTCAAAGTCGGATCAACTTGGATTGGCGACCAAGGCGAATACATCCAACGCCAAGGCCAACATTTGGTCAACCTGAATACTGGCACATCTGATGCCTGGGGCGACCCATTTGGAGCAAAAAATGAGCATTGAACAACTGCTAAAGACTAACGTCAACGAGCATACAGAGAAGAAGGTAAACCTTACCTATCTGTCATGGGCATGGGCATGGGCAGAAGCTTTGAAGGCCGACCCAGCCGCTACTTTTACTGTCCAAACCTTTGACGAGTGTGGACCCAATGGCGCAAAGCGTACAGTGCCTTACATGGGCATCAATGGCTCTGCAATGGTTTGGGTAACGGTAACTATGTTTGGCAAGCCAATGACCTGTCAATTGCCCGTTATGGATCACCGCAACAAGGCGATTACAGACCCTGATGCCTTCCAGGTCAACACAGCTATCATGCGCTGCATGACTAAGGCGCTTGGACTGCACGGGCTGGGTCTGTACATCTATGCGGGTGAAGATTTGCCGGAAGAAGGTGATGTTGCCAAGAAGGGCCCCGCCCCCGTAATTTCTCCACGAAGTGGTATTGGAGAAGACTTGCCAAACGAAATTAAGGAGTTCTTGCAAGATATGGGGAACTCCATTACCGAGTTGGTCAAGAATGGCAAAGCCGTACAAGCTCTTGCCATGATTGACGAACAACAACTAGAGGCCGATCAAAAGGTCTATTTACACAATCAATTGGATGCGCCAACACGCTCCGCATTAAAGAAAGCAAAAAATGGCTGAATTTGACAATACAAACCGTGGCTCACTCTTCAAGAATGAAAAGAAAGAAGAGGAAAAGCACCCAGATATGACCGGATCAATCAACATTGATGGCAATGAATATTGGATTAGCGGATGGAAGAAAACAAGCAAAGCAGGATCAGGCTTCATTAGCCTGTCAGTTCGGCCCAAGCAAGAGCAAACCCGTCAATCTAGCCAGCCTACAAAAAAAGCTAAAGAAGATGATTGGGCAGACTTTTAATTAAATACTAAATGGAATAGAAACATGAATTTCAATCAAATACTTCAACATATGTTTCCCCGCTTTCGCAACACAGACCCCATCACCAGTGTGGAAGCGGCAGATAAAACTGACTTTGTTCCTGACCACATTGACATAATTATTGATTGCTTGAGGACGCATGGCCCCCTTGGAAAAGATGGCATAGCCTCAAACACAAACTTAGATGGCAATCAGGTTGCCCGAAGACTAAATGAAATGATGATTTTAAATATCATCGAAACAACAGGCCAGACTGTTAAATCAAATGCCGGACGATCTGAGCGCGAATGGCGAATCAAGGAAAAATATCATGCCTAAAACTCTTACTTTGACCACAGATCTGGTTAACCTTGTCTTGCAATATTTGGGTTCGCGCCCGTTTCAAGAAGTTGCACATTTAATTAATGGCATTCAATCTGAAGCAGGCCCACAAATCAAAAAGGAAGAAGAAATTACAACCATTGAGGACATAACATGAGCTATTCAATGATTGAAATGGACATTGTTCGCTGGGCAGAAGCTAGAAAGATTATTCCAAATAGCACCCCAGAAATTCAATTACTCAAAGCAATGAGTGAAATTGGTGAACTTGCTGATGCAACAATTAAAAAAGACTATGACACCATTGTGGATTCTGTTGGCGATGTAATGGTTTGTTTAATTAATTATTGCGCTTTGCAAAACATTAATTTGGTATCTTGTATGCAAGTAGCATATGACCAGATTAAAAACCGTAAAGGCACTTTGCTGCCTAACGGTGTATTCATCAAAGAATGAGTCTTGTAATTGTAATTTTTTGACGTTACGATGGTTTTGCAACAATATCGTTGTTTTATCTGGGGCACTTATGTACAAACTTGAAATTGAATTGGGTTGGCTGGGTGATGGCAAACTGACCATCGAAACTCACGACTTTGACATCATCGAAGTTCTCAAGGAATTTGTTGAGTTCCAAGAGGGCGAAGGCTGGATCGGCGCATGGGAAGGCGCTTCTTTTGAAGACTTGGAAGAGTCTGAAGAAGATGAAGAGGAAGAAGAAGCAGAGGCTGCTTAATCGACAACTTTAATCACACGGCCTCGGAACTGTATGGAGTCGGGGCTGTGTGTTGTTACTAGTTCAGGCAACAACAATTGACCATCAACAAATGTCAACACCGCAAAGCCGCTGCGCCAGTTGAGTGGTCCTTGCTCGGTGTAATCTTCAAATTGTGGTCCGTAGGGCTCTGCAAGCGTACCCGTATCAATACCATAGCGCACCCCGTTATAGTCCGAAAAAGGCGTGACCTTTAAGCTGTGCAAATGACCCGTAATGATGTTTTTTCCTGACCAGATAGCGTTGTTGTGAGTGGCATGGATACCACCTTTAAAACGATGCTTAACAATTGTTCCTTCATTGATCCACACTGACCAGCAAGGCTCCCAATCTGGGAAGTGGTCTTTGAGAGTAAAGCCCTTGACATGCTCATACTGCGGTGCATTTGCCGCGAGAAATGTCTCAAACCGCGCATCATGGTTACCAAGGGGCCACATCAGTTTGACGTTGTGCCGCGCTTTCTTGGCTGTTTCCTCAATCTCACCCATGCAAATAGTGCAGGCTTTAAGCTCTTCCATTACTGATGGAGCCTTTGCCCAGCCAATCCGAGGATGGCGGCTAATACCAGCCCCGTCAAAGATGTCACCGTTGGCTATTACCGCATTGGGTTTAAGCTGTTTAATGGCCCATAAAAGCCCTTTAAACGCTGTGCTGTAGATCCCAGGCCAGAAGTGTGCATCACTAAACACAATCACTGTGCCGTTTAGGATGCCAAGGTTCTTTTGCTGCGGGTGAACGTGTGCTATTTGAAGATGCTTAAACTGCTCTTTGTCTTGCGGAGCTTTAATAGCAATCTTCAATTTGTGTTCAATCTTTCTACGCCGCCTGTTAAGACCGGATTCACTTACACCCAACACCTTGCTGGCCTCTCTGATTGAGGAGCTGTTCTCGATTGCGCTAATCACCTGCTGGTCAGTATTGCCCATTACAACTTCTTTCGCCAATATAGAGTGTCTTTACACCCCCACGGGTTAGAAGGCTCAAACATTTTGAACCCACATGAAATCAGACTGTTTGCAGACGCAGGGTTAAGACGAGTATCAGTTACAAGCCATTTCCACCCAAGAGCTTTTGCCTGTCGGATTCGGACGTAAATAAACTTCTTCTGTAATCCCTGTCCACGAGAAGAAGGAACAACACCTGCCCTGCACAGATAACCGCAATCGGTCCAAGACACAGAACGAACAAGGCCCGCAAAACCAATATCCCTGCCATTCTCAGTAGCAACCCACCAGCATCCATAATTTGTGTCATACGGCCTGTCATACGGCAAACAAATCTTTTGAAGTGCCGACAACTTGTCCTGAATGGATTGTTTGCGAATGTCTACACGCTTTAGCATGATCGCATTAGACGGCGACAGTAAGAACCTTTTGTGACAATTCCAGACCTTTTTGATTTACTTCTTTAACACGGCGCTCCCAGCCTTTGCCAAAAGTGCCCCAGGTTGGAAGTGCTTTAAGGTAATTTAAACGGTGAGCGCAATAATCGTTTATGAGTTGCTTTGCGTCTTTAGCTTTTATTGCAGTCAAAGTTTTGGGGCCAATGCTGCCATCAGCTTCAACGCCTACGCATGATTGCAACCACTTGGCGGCGCGGCCTGGGCCTGAATTGATTGCTGCATCAAACACAACATAATCAATACCCATAGGCATATCATCAGCGCAAACTTTGTCCCAATATTTGGTCTTGTATAGCGGCATGACATCAATAACTGTCAAATCCCGCATAGTTTTTTCATCAACAGGCTTGCCGCAATATTCTTCCCACGTTGCTTTAGTGCAACCAAGGTTAGTCATTCCGCCTGGGTCTTTTGGATTGTTTACAAATCCTCCCTCATGGACAAGGACGGCCTGCAAAGATTCAATGTAGTTTGCTCTCATATCAGTGTTTGTGTGAGTTACCAAAATAATAAGACAGGATCAGCATATTAGCTGCATCCAACGAACCCAGCATACGGATAACGATCTCGCGCATACCGTCTGGAATGCTGTTTTGCAATAACAAAATATTGACTGTGCCCCAAAGAAAAAACATACCCAAAGCCAAGGCAGGCGTGACCATCTTGCTGTACCAGGGAGCTTCTGCGCTAGTGGCAATTTCAAGTTCACGCTTACGGGCGCTGTCACGGTCGCCTGCATCCAGCTTGGCATATTCCAAATCTAGTTCTGCAAGTTTCTGCGCTGCTTGAGGGTCGCCTGCGATTGCTTTAGCCACTGCCTCC
>Ga0209189_1000087_pt1 | contig 77649 bp, 79 predicted proteins | sample C_130820_EF_Meta_FD_187308 | JGI IMG/M metagenome (GOLD analysis project Ga0209189, IMG submission 187308) | Freshwater microbial communities from Lake Croche, Canada to study carbon cycling - C_130820_EF_MetaG (SPAdes) (version 3) | ecosystem: Environmental > Aquatic > Freshwater > Lake... | reverse complement strand
GTCTTCTTCAACTTGTTGCTTATGGTGCTCAGGATGTTTATTTAACTGGCAATCCTCAAATAACTTTTTTCAAAGTGGCATATCGTCGCCACACAAATTTTGCTCTTGAAGCAATAGAACAAACTTTTAATGGTAATCCAACTTATGGTTCTCGCGTTACTTGCCAAATTTCTCGTAATGGCGATTTAATACATCGTGTTTATTTACAAGTTAATTTATCTGATACCACTGATAATGGACCAAAATATTACAGAAATTTTGGTCTTCGTTTATTAAATTACGTTGAAGTAGAAATTGGAGGTCAACGTATAGATCGCCATTATTCTCATTGGTTATATGTATGGAATGAACTTTCTCTACCAATCTCAAAACGCCATGGATATAATGAAATGATTGGTGCTTATGGATACAAGAATATCAATAAAACTTTATATATACCTCTTGAATTTTGGTTCTGTCGCAATGTTGGCTTAGCTCTTCCATTAATTGCTCTTCAATATCATGAAGTTAAAATTAACATAAATTTTGAAACCCTTGCTAATTGCGTGGAAAATTACAGCCAAGCTTCACTTAATCCATCATTCTCCGCTTCACTATGGGTTGATTACATTTATTTAGATACTGATGAACGCCGTCGTTTCGCTCAACTATCACACGAGTATTTAATAGAACAATTACAATTCACAGGTCAAGAAGCTATTACTGGAATTTCAATAAAACCAAAATTAAGTTTCAATCATCCTTGCAAAGAATTAGTTTTCTTTGTATCTAATAATACTTCTAATAACTGGTTTAATTACACTACAAAAGCTGATGCTGATTGGACTGGCACTGAAACTTATACTTCTCTAAGAAGTAAATTAGCACAAACTAATTACGATTTCTCTTCAAATAACACTACTCCATCAAATCCTGTTAAAACTGCTAAATTAGTATTAAATGGAAATGATCGTTTCTATGACCGCCCAGGTCGTTATTTCAATTTAATTCAACCATATCAACATCATGAAAACATACCTTCTAATGCGGGTATTAATGTTTATTCTTTCTCATTAAAACCAGAAGAACATCAACCATCTGGTTCATTAAATATGTCTCGTATAGATACTGCTGTATTAAATTTAACTTTTGAAGAAGCAACTGGTGTAACTAGTTATGATGCAACTAAATCTAATTTATATGTATATGCCGTTAATTATAATGTTCTCCGTATTCTTTCAGGTATGGGAGGATTAGCGTATTCTAATTAAATTTAACATTATACATTTTTTTTCTCCTATTATAGTATAAAGAATATAGCATAAATGGGTGGTGGTCTTCTTCAACTTGTTGCTTATGGTGCTCAGGATGTTTATTTAACTGGCAATCCTCAAATAACTTTTTTCAAAGTGGCATATCGTCGCCACACAAATTTTGCTCTTGAAGCAATAGAACAAACTTTCAATGGTTCTGTAAATTTTGGTTCTCGAGTTACTTGCCAAGTAACTCGTAATGGTGATTTAATTAATCGTATTTATTTCTACGGAATAATAAAAAATAACAATGCAACTGCTTCTACTGGTGATGATAATAATTCTCTTGCATTAGTTCCATTTTTTGGATTAAAATTATTAAAAACTATTGAACTTGAAATCGGAGGTCAACGTATTGATAAGCATTATTCTGAATGGTTATATATATGGAACGAACTTTCATTACCAGTAGGAAAACGCGATGGATATAAATTAATGGTTGGTGGTGATAAATATAATCGTTCTATTATACTAGATGCCAAACAATCCTATTCATTATATGTTCCTCTTGAATTCTGGTTCTGTCGCAATGTTGGTCTTGCTCTTCCATTAATTGCTCTTCAATATCATGAAGTCAAAATCAATATTGAATTCGAGACAGCTTCCAATATGGTTGATACTGGTGCTAATTATTCTGATCGCGCTGGATCATTAAAAGATAGTGGTGGAACTGCTATAACTGAAATAGTTAAAACCATGAATTCAGCACTAGCTGGAAGTGTTACTAATCTACAATTAACTTATGGTTCTCTATGGGTTGATTACATATTCTTAGATACTGATGAACGTCGTCGTTTCGCTCAATTATCTCATGAATATTTAATAGAACAACTTCAATTTACTGGTGCTGATACTATTTCAGGTTCATATGGTAATACTTCTACCATGAAGAGTATCCGAATGAACTTTAATCATCCGTGCAAAGAATTAATATGGGTAATAACACCTACTGCCGCAACAGGACAAGTAGTTGTATCTAAACCATATTGGAATAACTTTACTGATCGTGCTACTGATAATCAATATGTTTTATCAAAAAATCCTGTAACTCTTGCTAAAATACAATTAAATGGCAATGATCGTTTCACTGAACGTGTTGGAACTTATTTCAATACCGTTCAACCTTATCAACATCACGAACATACTCCAAATCTTTTCTCAAATGGCATTAATGTTTACTCTTTCGCTATTAAACCAGAAGAACATCAACCATCTGGTTCATTAAATATGTCTCGTATAGATACCGCTGTATTATCTGTTGCGTCAAGTGTATCTGGAAATATATTAATATTCACTGTTAATTATAACGTTCTACGTATATTATCTGGTATGGGTGGCTTAGCTTATTCTAACTAAGTAATTAATCTAAAATTATTTTTTTATAAAAAAATGAATATTTTTTACTATAACTATTTTTATTATGTATGAATTTGATAAATATATTGCTTCAAATGAAAATGTATTAGAGGTATTAAATAAATATGGTGTTGCAATTATTCCTTCTGTTTTAAATGAAGAAGAATGTAATGAAATGAATAATGGAATGTGGGATACATTAGAATTTCTTACACGTAATTTTGAAACACCAATAAATCGCGATAATCCTAATACATGGAGAGAAATGACAAAATTATATCCAAAACATTCAATGTTGATTCAAAATTGGTGTATAGGACATTCGCAATATATTTGGAATATTAGACAAAATATTAAAGTAGTTGATATATTTGCAAAAATTTGGGATTGTAATATAGAAAATTTATTAGTAAGTTATGACGCTGTTTCATATCATTTACCACCAGAATCAACAAAACAAGGATGGTTTAGAGGTCGTAATTGGTTTCACACGGATCAAAGTTATAGCGATTCTAGTTTTAAATGTATTCAAAGTTATATTACTGGTTTTGATGTAAATGAAGGAGATGCTACATTATCAGTGTTAGAAGGAAGTAATAATTACCATAAAGAATGTCAAGAAAAATTTAAAATAAATAAAAAAGATAATTGGTATAAATTAGGAGAAGAAGAATTAAATTTTTATATAAATGAAAAACAATGTATTCCGATAAGAATTAAATGTCCCAAAGGTTCGCTTGTATTATGGGACAGTAGAACTATTCATTGTGGATTAGAAGCATTAAAAACAAGAAAAATACCAAATTTTAGAAATATTGTATATTTATGTTATCAACCAAGAAATAAAACCAGTGTAAAGGAATTACTCAAAAAACAAAAAGCATTTGAGGAAATGAGAATGACATCTCATTGGGCTAATAAAGTAAAATTATTTCCAAAATTACCACAAACATATGGCGGTCCAATTTATAAAATTACTCAATTACCAAAACCAATAATTAATGATTTAGGAAGAAAATTAACGGGTTTTTAATCATCTAACTGTATTTTATCTTTATCATATTTATGTCTATTTTTTGTTGAGTCAATTGTTAATTTTAAAAATTCTAATTCTCTTTTATTAATTAATTTTTGTAATGAAATATCATGGTCTACTTTAATACCATTAAATTTTACAATATCTTTAATTCGTATATTTTCAAAAATATTAATATCTTTAATTTCTCTATTAATATTTTCTATATTTTCAACTAATTTATCAAAAACTTCGGATGTTAAATTATTAGATAGAATAAAATAATCAATTAAATCTTTTTGTTTATTATACATAATTTTATAATTAAATAATATATCATGAATATTTTTAAGTTTTTCCATGTTTTCGCGATAATTTCTAAATTTTACAATTGAACTTAATATTGTCAATAATGTTCCTAAAAATAATAAAAATAAATCAACTGATAATGTAATTGTTTCTTTTGAAATATAACTACTTAATTTACCTGAATTATTTTCATAATTAACTAATGTTAAACTAACTGCTTGTATAAATGTCATAATAGTTGATATAATTAATATTAATAATGATATTCGATTATATCTAAAATATATTAAATCATATTTGGCTGATATTATATATAAAGATGTATTTATTTTTTTCTTATTTTCTTTAATACCTAATAGTAATTTATCTTTTTTATTAATAATTTCATTAAATATATCATTTGATATTCTATCATCATCTGTTTGTGATTCTCCATTTTTTCTATCTTTATCTTCATATAAAGTTATTACTTTATTTGTTGGATAACTATATGCGCTTATAGGCGTTGATGGAGTTCCAGTTGTTGTCATTTTAACAATATCACCTTTGATATTTATTTTTGATGTTGGTCGTGTATTGTCATCAATGATAATACATAAATCATCATCTTTTTCAGACATCATTATATATAATATTTAATTATAAATAAAATTGCAATAAATAATAAAACAAATATTATAATTATTAGTTCTTTCATATTATATGGTTTTTTTATATTATAATTTGTATTATAAATCAGATTAGATAATTGTACTGCATTTGTTACGGCAGATTCGAGTGATGTAAAATGAACTACTCCTTTGCCATTATGAGTTCCTAATGAATATATATTTTTATTATTTGAAAAATTTAAATATCCATTATTTGGTGTTTTTATAAATGCTTCTTCGTTTGAAATCCATTTGCCATTTACATATTTATTATTTATAAATAATAATGTAGGATATGGTAAATTAACATATATTTCTTTTAATTGTCTATAAACTTCATCAAATATTTCTTTTTTATCATTACATTCATTTGCTGTTTTATTTATATTTTTACTTTTTTTATCAGTTATTGTTACACTACAACTAATAACTGTTTTTGAATTTCTTTCTTTAAAATTTATATAATCACTTAAAACAATCGCACCAATTCCCCAATCAGTATTTGTATGCATTCCATATATTTTAGAGTCTATGTCAATTTTAAAACTCCAATGAAATGTAATAGAAATATATTCAGCATATTCAGTATTAGATGCGTATTTTTTTAATATATCAAAATTACCAAATGAATTTTTAATAGTTTCAGGAGAATCTTTTAAAATATTTATTAAATTTGATGGAGGCAATGCAAGAATTAATTTTTTTGTTTGAAAAATTTCATCATTATAAGTTTTTATTTTTATTAATGGTCCATCTTCTATTATTTTATCTATTCCTGTATTTAATTTAAAATTTATTTTTCTATTTTTTAAATAATTATACCAATATTTAAATAATCCTTCATCATTTGGTTTACTTGGTTGATATATTTTATATAACATACATTCATTTATAATATTAAAAAATGTGTGAAATGATATCTTTTTATTATCTCCTCCATCTATCATTCTGCATCTTCTATCAACATAGTCAATTGCTTTATTACTAAATTTATTATTTGTTAAATATTCATACATTGACATATTTATGCCATAAGTAGGATCAAATAATAATTTAAAATAATCACGTGTTAATATTAATATTTCATTAAAATTAAAATAAGATATTTCTTTTAATAAAATTTCAGATAAAGATAAATTATATGGTTTAAATATTTTATAAAAGTCTAAATTCATCTTTTTTAAAATTTGTCTAAAATTTAAATAATTATTAAAATATATTCGCGGTCCATGTTCGCAAAAATATTTTTCATTTTCAAATATTTGTCTATTTACTTTATGACAACCTCCTATTACATTATCTTTATCAATAATTAATATCTTCTCATTTTCATCAGCTAATGTTGCGAATGTTAATCCTGCTGGACCAGCACCAACAATTATAGTATCATATATGTTATTCATTATTTTATTTTATAAAACATTTTTTTACATATTATAATTATAGTATTTAAAATATGGATAATTATGAACTGGATATTATTTTAATAGCTATATTGTTAGCAATAATATATGGATTATCACCAATTGCTTATAAATTAATTATAATTAATAATAATATTTCATTTGATATATATTTAATTTTATGTTCTATATTACTATTAATTTTTTCATTAATATATGCAATTTTTTTTAAAAAAAATTTTAATTTAATTAATGAATTAAATAATATTAATGGTTTAATAGTATTTTATTTTACTTTATATATATTCTTTATTGTTTTTATAAGTCAATTATTATTTCATATAGCAATTAAAAAAACTAAAAAAATAGCATTATTTACAATAATTACTAGTTTATATCCAATAATAACGATTGTTTTATCATTATTAGTGTATAATAAAAAAATATCTTTAAAAGAAATATTAGGATTTTTAACAAGCATATTCGGCTTGTTTATTATGCTTAAATAAATAATCTTATATACTTGTAGAATATATTATCATAAATGAATAATACACCTGCACCAGTTGAATATAAAACTGTTGATGAACCAAAAATAAATGTTCCAGTTGATACTTTAATTAAAGCACTAGTTGAAGCACATGTTAATATTTCTATAAATTCTTTAATAAAAGCATTATCTGACGCAAATATAAATATTATAAATGATAAGTCTGTTGATATTTCAAAAAATATACCAGTTGTTAAGCCAAATGATATAGAACCAAAGAATAATTATATTGATACTGCAACAAGTACTTCATCTCCGTCTGTTGAAGCTAGTGTTGATACTCCATTAGTTGTTCCATCATTACAAGAAGCACCAATTGAAAATCAAACAAAAGAACAAGAAATAAATGATGTTATTTTTGAAGCTATAAATAATTTAAAAAAACACCAATCACCAATTGAAGATGAACCATCTTATATAAAACCAACTATTGAAATCCCAGAACCACCATCTCAACCATCTCAACCATTACCTTCTTCTACACCAATTCCTACTACTACGACAACACGTATACGTTCACATATTTATTATCAACCAATTTTAATTCCACAACCAATACCAGTTCATTATATAATACAACCTATAATACAAATGATACCTCAACCAGTACAATATTTAATGCAACAATTTAGACCACCTTATTATCGATAATTAAAAAATGAATTCATTAATTTAAAAAATAAATATGCTACGTTATTCAACTTTTTCAGATGATGTATATGAATCATCTCAGTTGGAAAAAGTTATTTTAGATAAATATCAAAATATTACTTATATTTCAGAAAAAATAAGTAATCTCATAAATTTAGTAGAATTACATTTTACATATAATCCTATTTTAAATTTACCAAATGAAATTAATAAGTTAAGTAAATTAGAAATATTAAATTTGTCTCATAATTTATTTACAAGTTTTCCAGAAAACCTTAATTTAAAAACTTTAAAAATTTTAAATTTAAGTAATAATAATATTAGTATTATTGGAAGTAATATTGGACTATTAAATAATTTAGAAACATTAGTATTGTCAAATAATAAACTAAATGAATTACATATTGAATTTAAAAATTTGTCAAATTTAAAAGATTTATTTCTACATTCAAATAATTTTTCTATATTTCCAAATGAAATATGTTTTTTAACAAATTTGGAAATATTATATTTATCAAATAACAATATTGATAATATTTCTTCAAATATACAAAATTTATATAAATTAGAAGAATTTTACATTAATAATAATAAATTAACATATATTACTAATAATATCATTTTATGTAGAAATTTATTAGTATTTATTTATAAACATAATTATATTACATATAATTCTCCTCAAATTACTAGATTCTTAAATAAAATGGATAAGAGAAGTGTATATAAATTTTTATATAATATAATTAATAATGAATATGATATTGATTTAATTAATAAAGTAATGACAATTACCAATAAACAAATAAAAATAAATAAGAAAGAATTAATTGATGAAATTATAAAAGATAATATTTTAAAAACAGATTGTAAACTATTATTAATAAAATATTCAAATAGTTATGAATATCATAATGTACTATTAATACGTTTTATAGAATTGTTATATTATATTTGGATTAATATAACAAAAAAAGATAAATTTAGAATTAATAAACAACTTAAAGAAAATTTGCCATTAGAATTACAGTTTAAAGCATTATTATAAAAAAATGATTTATTTAATTAAATAAATATTATTCGATGAATATCTTTTACAAATTTTATTTAATTTATTTTATGATTATTATTCCAATTATGGGATACAATAATCGTCAATCATTAAGAATTAGCTCAATTGATTTAATTAATACTGATGAATTAAAAGTACCAATGTTTTTAAAGTTATGGCTATTAACTGAATTTATTTTAAGTTAATAACTGAAAAAAAATGATATTTATTTTTTATATTTTTATTATGAAAATGAATAGTATTATTTGTGTGATTTTATTCATGATTATTACGAATACAATGGCATATAATAATACATGTATTGAAAATTTAGGTAATATCAAAATTTCAATTATTCATTCATATAATATTCCTTTTATTACAAAATGGTGGATTTTTACAAAAATTTTAGTAGAATTTCTAAAATAAATTATTTTTTACAATTAGGACATGTATTGTTGCATATAAATGTTATTTTGGTCCAATATGTATTACAATTTTGACATTTATATGGTGTATATTCTTTTGATATAAAAAACATCGATTGTTTCCAATCTAATTCTTGTTTTTTAAATTCATTTGTTTTCAATTTATCATAAATAATATTTTCAATATTCATTGTATATTTATTTAATTTTTATATTTAAATAAGAAAAAGCCAAAAAATTTTGACTTTTTTATAAGAAAATTAAACAGACAACATCCTCACCCAAAAATAATCTCGTTGTGTACCAAAATGTTGTCCGATTTCACAATTTCTTCCCTGATATTTAAAAGTAATAGCTGTCGCACGTTGCATATATAAATTATCAGGATATGTAATGAAATCAGTTATTAGTGTATTATCAAGAAAAGTATACAACTCCGTACAAATATCATTCAAATTCATATCCATTTCTGATCCACATTGCATAACCGAATAATCATCTGTCTCATGCAAATTATTAGCAACATTTTCAATAATATAAGTGCAGATAGCTTGCATTTGTATATCCTATTTATTATTTTTTTGTAAAAATATCATTTTTTATGTTAATTTTGTTTAAAAATCGCACAAAATAAAAAATGACGTTTCTATTTTAATTTAATTATATAAATGAAAAACAAATTATTATATTTAATTTTATTGATTATTATTACAGAAATTGCAGCAATGAATAATTATACTATCATTGAATTAAAACCTACAAAAAATAGATTTAAATTGTCAAATAATTATTTAACGTGGTTTCTAACATCACGTAAAGTTATCTTAATTTATAGTAATAAAAAATGATTTTTATTTTTTATAATTATAAAAAGATTAAATGTTAAATATTAAAATGGCTTATTTAATAAAAACACGAGAAGAATTAATTACTATATGTAAAGATAAAGGTATTAAAGGTTATAGTAATAAAAAAAAACCTGAAATTATCGAATTAATATTAAATATTAAAAATAAAATTGAACCAATTGTTGATTTGCCAATAAATAATGATAACTTAAACATGATAGATCTATTTGCTGGTACTGGTGCATTTACATTAGTATTTCAAGAAACAAATAATGTTAATGTAGTATTTGCAAATGATATGATAGAACATTCTAAAAAAATTTATGATGAAAATTTTAATCATGAATTAACTTTAAAAGATTTAAATGATATAAATAATGAAGATATACCTCAACATGATATTTTAACAGGTGGATTTCCATGTCAACCATTTAGTATCGCAGGTCTTCAAGAAGGATTTAAAGATGAACGTTCAAATGTTTTCTGGAAAATTTTATCTATTATTGATTATCATAAACCTAAATGTATTATATTAGAAAATGTTAAAAATATTTTATCACATGATGATAAAAAAACATTTGAGATTATAAAAAATAATCTTGAAAATAAGGGATATTATATATGTTATAAAATTTTGAATACTGCTAAAATTACAGGAATTCCTCATCATAGAGAAAGAATTTATATAGTTTGTATAAAATCAAAAAGTATTTTTGATAAATTTAATTTAAATTTTCCTGAAATTGAAAAATTAAAAATAACTAGTTTTCTTGAAACTGATGTACCTTCTAAATATTATTATACAGATAAATCAAGTACATGGGAACTTCTAAAAAATAATGTAATAAAAAAAGATACTATTTATCAATATAGAAGAGTATATGTAAGAGAAAATAAAAGCAGTGAATGTCCTACTCTAACAGCTAATATGGGAAGCGGAGGACATAATGTACCTATTATACTTGATGATATTGGTATTCGCAAATTAACACCAAGAGAATGTTTTAATTTACAAGGTTTCCCAAGTTCTTATAAATTACCATTATTATCTGATTCAAGTTTATATAAATTAGCAGGAAATGCAGTTTCTGTACCTGTTGTAAAATTAATAGCAAATAGACTTATTCCTTTATTGCAACAGGAATAAATATTTCTTCAAATGTTCCTTCATATATTTTACTACAATTTGCTGATATTTGAGTATATAAAGAATCCCATCCAATACGTGGACGACGTCCTTGGTTTGTTTGATCTTCAAAAGTTTGACTTTTACTAATTTTTATATTTTTCCATTCATCGGAAGTTCTTTTTAATGAAATTTTATATAATATAAAAGTATCATTTAATAACCATTTTCTTGCATCTAGAAAATAAATACAATCCCAATTAGATGTTGGTGTAAATGATAAAGGACCATCGCTTGTAAAACATTTACATTCTTGTATTCCTTCTTTTTCAGATAATAAATCACCTTTTTTACAATTCCAAGTACATGTTTTATCATTTAATTTATTTTGAATTATTTCTTTTATAATATTTTCACTAATATCTTCTGGAATAGCTGGCAGTCTTACTTTTACTCCTAGTTTTATTGTAGTTAAAATTCTTCCTTTTACATATGTTTTATGTAAATTATATTGTTCTTTTAATAATTCGGTTGTATATTCAGATATATTTGGCATTTTTTATTACTACAAAACAAGAATAAATGTAAATCATTTTTTAAAAAATGAATTAATTATATTTAATAATATATTAAGTATATGTCAAGTTTAATACATAATAGAATCTTGTATATAAATAATTTTAATATATTATTGTTTAATTATAAACAATTAATTAAAATATTTGATGACATTGAAGATTTAATCATAAATACTTATATTAATGGTAATATAAGTGATTATCAAAAAAATAATTATATGGCAATATTAATTGATATTAAATTTAGACAATGTAAAAGACACATCGAATATTTTAAATCATTTAAAATTAAAAAACGCCAATCAAGATAAAGTACAAAAACAATTATTTCTATTTTTGCACTTATATGGACTCTACGATATTTAGAAGCAGAGATGAATGATGTCGTGTGGAATACTGTATGCGAACTTGTTGCTAGTGAGTAGTGCGACTGTTTTGATGGTGAAATCTATCTTTTCTGTCTCTACTTCAATGATATCCAATTCCTCATCAATTTCAGCAATCTCACATGAAATGTGATAATCAATCAATTGATAAGGACAATGTGGATAATAATCATTGTTATAAAGAACCAGGAAGAACTTTTCTATCTTTTTTCGAGAAGATTTGCTTAAAATCCATTCTCGCGGATCTGATGAAAAACCAGCAGTATTTGGAAAATAGTTCGTGATTCTACTCAGTTTCCAAATAACCTTTGATGAAATACACCAGTTGCATAGAACTTGTTCTCCCCATGCACCTTGTTCGAAATATGCGAGATCATGAATATCCTTCGTGAGACACAGCGAAAGCAGATAGTAGCCACTTAACAAATAATCTTCGAATAGCATATCCATCGTTATTACAACTCGAACAACATCCATGAAATTAATATAGATGAGATTATTCCTTTTTGCAAAGATGATGTAAAGCAAATTGCGGTTGTGATGAAAATAAGCACACGAAAACTCCATATCTGAAAGCGGTGATCTTAACTCTAAGTTAGATGATTGATTTATTTTACTTTAAATTCATTTTTTTAAAAAAATTTATTATTTTTATACAAATTTAATTGTAATTATTACATTGAATAATTTGATTTCCACTTTGATGAAACTTATTTAGTACTAAACAATCAATGGCTGATTCTTTCATTAATTGATATAATATTAATATTTTCTGCATTTTAGCAATTGATTGTTGATATATAAAACGATCAATATTGTCAATATTTGATGTATCTAATTTAGGTTTTTTAGTCTTTTTTGATTTTTCTTTTTCAAGTTTTAATAATTGTTTCACTTCTTTATTAACATCATCTGCTTTTTCTTTTAATTTTTCAATATTGCCAGTTAATTGTTCGTTTTCAAGAGTTATTTTTTCAACTTCGTCTGGTTCTTTTTTTGCAATTTTCTTAATTTTTGCTTTATTATTTTTAATAACTTCTTTAAGTTCTTTTATTTCAGCTTTATAATCATGTTTTTGCAATTCTTCGATTTTAGCTTTAATATCATCTAAATTATCACTATTATCTTCGTCTGTATTTACAATTATTGGTAAATCACTTGCATATCTATGTATATTTACATCCCATTCATCTTTTTCTAAATCAGCATGAGAACAATATCTTGCTGCTCTACCAATTGTTTGTTTATCACTAGCCCATGTTATTAATGGTTCAAAAATATGAATATGTCTAACTGCTTTTAAATCTAAACCTTCGTTAAAAGTTTGGGATGCTAAAAATAAATTAACATATTCACCATGATTATTAATAGATGAATTAAAAATTTTAATCATATCAGCCAATTCTTGACCTTTATTTGCACCTAATTGAGTTGTTACTGCTAAAATATAACGAGGTTTCTTAGTAGCATTAGAAGGATCTTTATATAATTTTATTGCTTCTGATTGAGTTAATCGTTCATAACCTAATTTTTCTAATTCTTTTGCTATTGCTAATATTCCATGACCTCCATATCCACGATTTTCATAAAATGCTGAATAAATATATTGTTTCTGTAAAGGATATTTATTAATATTTTCTAATAAAGCAGGTAATTTAGAACTAAATTCATTTAATGAAACATCTTTTTCATAATTATACAACATATTTGAATATCTTCTCGCACTAGCCCAATATTTATTTAATGTATTTGCTTTTGCTAATGCTTCATAATTTTTAGCACCATCCTTAACTTCTTTATAAGATGTAATATATTTTTCAAATTGTTTTAATGACATTTCAAAAAAATGTGGATCATTATTCTTAACAATAGGAAATTTAGTATTATCACTTGACATATCAAAAAATGATATTAATCCGCGTATTTTATTTTTAAATAATTCAGGATCATTTATATCATCAAAACTAATTTCAGGAATATTATTATTTTTAACAATATTTAATAATTTAATTATTTCATTTGGATTATCACCTAATGTAGCTGTTAAAATAAAAACATTTAAATTTGGATTTTTCTTTGATAGTAATAATTTCTCTAACATAGCATATTGTTTTTTCTGTGTTAATAAAGGTCTAAATAAATTATGAACTTCATCAATAATTAATACACAATCATCTAAATCTATTACTTTTTTTTCAATACGATTAGCTAGTTTAGCAAATGATAAAAATTCAACATCACGATTTCTAAAATCTTTTTCTATTTCTTGTAAATTTTTATTGCTAAATCTTTTAAATAAATTTAATCCACATTCATGAAATTTAAATGGCGGATTGCTAACAAGTGCATCAACTGAACTACAATATATAATGTGTTTTTTGGAATTCCAAAAACCATCCATTATAGCAGTAGCAGTACATGTTTTACCACTACCGGTTGAATGCCATAATAACATTCCTTTTTTATTTAATTTCTTAGAACTGATTAATTTACAAATATTATTAACTGTTTCTTGTGGAACTGTTGGAAATTTTTGTTTAATTACAGGTTCATCAATAATACTTTTTGAACTTATAGATACACTTTTAAGATCCAAATCTTTAAAAATACTTGGAAAATATAATTTAAATATATCATCTAATGCTTTTTTATCAGTATTTACATATGTATTATAATATTTTAAAAATTCAGGAAATTTTACATCATCTTTTATAAATTTTTTAAAAATATATTCATTATTATTTGGATTTAAAGTTTTTAAAACTTCTTGTATATGTAATATTTTCAATTCTTCATCTGTATATTCTCTATCAAATTCTATTATTTCATCATCATCATTCATTATATTATCATCTTGTGCTATACATCTATTACCTTCGCCTATTAGTTGTAATGTTTCAGGAGGAACAGGATTATTATTAAAATATTCAAATAAAGATTTCTCTAAATTATTTATATCAAAAGTAAATTCTTTTTTAACTTCTTTTTCAGCATTTTCTTTAATATGTATTTTAGTTTTTAAAACACAATCTCTTGCAAATTCACCTGTTTGTTTAAATTTACATTTGTCATTTTGTTCGCACAAATCTTTTGCTTCTTTTAAATCAGCTGTTTTATTTACATTATCTATATAATCTTGTTTTCTTAATAAATGTTTATTTTTTAATAAAACACCACATTTGTTATCATTACCCTCTACCCAACAATTTCCTAAATCATAACCATTGTTTCTATTAAATATTCTGCTATTCCAAAAACCATTTACAGAATTACATTTATCTTCTGTAAAAACATTTTTATAATATCTCTTATATTTATCAGTTTTTTGAACTGGATTTGGTATTAATAAACGACAATTTTTAGTTTTATCGAATGGATATTTTTCTTTAAATTCTTCAACATCTTTTAAATCATAAGGATTAATATCATGTCTATCATATTCATAAATTTTTTCATCTAAATCAATATTATTACATATTTCATTTCTATCATCAATTTCTTTTCTAATTTTTTTATACCAACTATTTTCACTCATAATGTAAATTCTATTTTTAACAAATAAATAAAAAATTAAATTAAAATAAAGATCACTAACATAATAATATAAATACTAACTGCGACTGTTGGCATTTGCGAATAATGAATATTATTACTTAAATCAAATATAGTATCTGCAAATTCATCTACGCCAACTTCAATTACGGTATGTTTATTTTTATAAAACCACTTACATATTTTACGTTTATAATGAAATGGACTTTTTTTTATAATATTAGGTTTTATATTTGATGTTTTTGTAAATAAATATAAAGCAAGTGATGCAGTTGTTGGTTCTAACATTCTCAATGCTATAAACATAATTTTTATTATACTTATTACAAAATCATTTTTTTATTATTATATATAAATAGAAATAGATATATAATGTACCAAATCATCATTCCATTAATTCAAAAAAACTAATAGAATGGTTAAAAAGATCTAATAGTTTTCCTCGAATTAAAACAGTATAATTTTATAAATTTATTTATATAGATTATATGTCTATTAATACAACAGGAATTATTAGATATTCTGATATTAAATCAAAAATGAATGGAACATTTACGAAGTTTGGTTTATCTGATATAAAAAAATTTAATCTAAATTTACCAAGATCTGGCTTGTTTCAATTAGGAAGTATAAAAGGTCAATCTTCTTATCCAAGTCTAAATGCTCCTTCATCATTAATGAATATGTGTTGTTCTATTAGAATTATAGTTCCTAGTTATACTGGTCCAGTTTTTAAAGCACGTAGACAATCTGATAATGCTTTACAAGATTTTTATACAGATAATTTACAATCTTATTTAACAACGAGTTTAAATAATGTTGGAACACCTTTTAGTATATGGAGTAGTAATAATATTTGTTATTTACATACTTGGTATAATCAAATTGGAGATGGAAATAATGCTAGTAATACTGATAATTTAACACAACCAATAATTACTAAATTAAATAATAAATATATAATTAAATTTGACAATATAATAAATGATTCGTTATTAAATTTAACAAATCAGATAGCAATGTCATCTGTATTTTCTCATTTTTATACTACAAGTACAAATTATGGTGCAATATTATCAGGTTGGGGACTACATGTTGCATTTGGAAGTAATTCAGGTATTAAATTAACAGGAGATGATAGTTATACTCAAGATACAATGTATGATTGGTGTTCAAAATATTTTGATAATGGAACAAATTCGATTGCATATAAAGATGGAGTATCATCGAGTTCATTATCATTAAATAAATGGAATATTATAACATTATATGGATATTGTAATGTAACAAATGATTATATAGATACAATAGGATATGATAATGTATCACTAGATGTTCCAGCTAATGGTGTTCCAGGTCATCCAGATCAAATTGCCATAACTTATGCGTCTTATCCTAGTGGTAAAATATTTAATTCGTCTGGCGGAACTAGTTTTGGAGGAAGTCGCGCGACTTCATTAAGAGGTTATATGACAGAAATTTTTACTTATAAACCTTCAATTCCTAAATTATTAGCAAGTGATGCAATAGCTTATTATAAAAATACACTGTTTAATTATAATATAAATGATATATCAAGTATTGTATCAATAGTTGAAAATGGAAGTGCTAAAACTTTTGGTACAACTGGAAATACTGTTTACTATTCATTTACAAATAGTACAATTAGTAATAATACCATAACATTTCAACAAGATTTAAATGTAATGATTTTAATGGTTGGTGGCGGTGGAGGCGGTACTTTATATTCCAATGGAGGCGGGCTTGGTTGTGGTGGTGGAGGAGGATTTATTTATTACAATGATAATTATTTATTTAAAAAAGGTACTTACAATGTTAATATAGGAACTGGTGGTGGAGTATGGATTTACGGTCAGGATGGGATGCCTTCAACAATTACTTCTAATAATAATACAATATTATCAGCATCAGGAGGAGGAGGAGGTGTATCATATCAAGTAAGTTATACGAGTAGAGTTATGATTGGTGGAAGTTCTGGATCTACAATAATTATGAATAATACATCAAATACTAATACATATAATGGTGGTAATGGTCAACAAAACGGTGGATACAGTGGAAACGCAGCAACTACTCCTGCTGGGGCAAGTGCTGTTAAATCTTCTGGAAATACTTATGTGGGTGCTGATGGATTTACAACGACTATAACAGGAACTGCAATAACAGTTGCTGGTGGTGGTAGTGGAGGACCTAATGTAGAATACGGTCAAGTTAGAACACCAGGATTGGGTGCTGATAATTTTGGAGGAGGAGGAAATGCGGCATATTTTACTTATTATTATGACCCATATCCATCAGAACCGGCAACAAATGGAAAAGATGGTGTTGTAATAATTGCAAGATATATTACACCTCCAAATATATTAAACAGCAGTATATATTCAATAATTGAAAATGGATTATCAAAAGATTTAATTACTAATGGATCTGTTAATTATTATAGATTTACAAATACTGCAAATACTAATAATAAAATAAATTTTATTACTACTACAACTGCAAAATTATTAATTGTTGGCGGTGGAGGAAGTAATTTATATACATCAAGTACTTCGCCAGGTGGAGGTGGTGGATTTATTTATTACAATAATGCTTTTGTATTTACTCCTGGTATTTATACTATAAAAGTTGGAGCTGCGAATAATACATCAACATTAACAACGCCAGATAATAGTGTGATAACAGTAGATCCAGGATTTCCAGCTGCTACTAATATAATAGGAGGTAATTCTGGAAAGACTATTATTACAAATGGTGTATCTGTAACTACAACATATAGTGGTGGTACAGGTGTATCAACGCCATCAATTAGAGGTGGCGGAGGCGCTGGAGCTGGTGGAAATGGTTTTGGTTCAACTACATTTTCAGGAGGAAGTGGTTATGTATCATCAATTACTGGGACGAGTACGGTATATTCAAAAGGTGGCGATACTACTGCACCAAGTAATGTAGGAATATATGGTAGTGGAGGTCAAGGCACTACAAATGGAGTACAAGGTTGTGTAATTATTGCTTTATCTTAAAAAAATAAATTAATATATTAAATGACGACACCATCTGGATTAATTAAATTTTCAGATATTAAATCTTTAATGCCTGGAACATTTACAAATTTTAACTCGTCAATGATGAGAAATTTTAATTTACAAGTTCCACAATCTGGTATAATTAAATTAAGTGATTTAAAATCAAAATATCCATTTCCAACTATAAATGCACCATCCACATCAATTAGTATATGTTATTCGACTAGAAAAATAATAGCTACTTATACAGGTCCTATATTTAAAGCAAGAAGAAGTAGTGATAATGTATTACAGGATTTTTATTCTGATAATAAACAATCATATTTAACTACAAATAATAATAATACTGGTACTACTTTTGATAGTTGGATAGGTGCAAATACTGCTTATATTTATACATGGTACGATCAATCAACTAATGCTAAAAATGCTACTAATACTACTAATAATACTACACAACCCAATATTATTAAACTAGTTAATAATTTTTATGCTGTTGAATTTAAAAATACAAATTCAACAGTACTAAATATTACTGCAACATCTGGTTATACTGTTTTTTGTCATTTTTATAATACTAATAGCAGTTATGGTGCTATTATAACAACGTCTACTTATTATGAAGTTCGTTTTGGTGGTGCAAGTGGTACAAATATAAATGGAGATAGCGGTGGTGATGATTGGTATTATAGTTCTTCTGGTACAAAATTAGCTTATAATAATGGTGCAAGTTCAACAACAATATTAATTAATGGTTGGAATGTATTATCTTTATCAGTATCAACATTATCACAACCAACTAATGGTTTTAATAGAATAGGAACTGATAGTTATTCTGCTACAAGAGCATTAAACGGATATATGATTGATATGTTTTTACATAATAGTGCTAAATCAGTATCTGATATGGTAGCATATTATAATAATGTATTATTTCAAGGGACACCAGTTGTTCTTAGTTTTCCTACTACTAATGCTCCTGCAACATCTATGAATTTATGTTGTTCTATTAGATTAATTATACAAACTTATACAGGACCTGTTTTTAAAGCAAGAAGAAGTAATGATAATGCATTACAGGATTTTTATTCTGATAATAAACAATCATATTTAACTACTAACAGTAATAATACTGGTACTAGTTTTGCTACATGGGTTGGTGCAAATAATGCTTATATATATACATGGTATAATCAAATAGGAAGTAATCATCCTGTTAATACTGTTAATACAACACAGCCAATGATTAAACAGATTAGTAATTATTATGTGGTATATTTTGATAATAATACAAGCGATTCATTATTAACTATTCCAACGGCTATAAAAATATCATCTATTTTTTGTCAAACTTATAATACTAGTTCAAATTTTGGTACAATAATGTCTGGTTTAGAGTATCATGTTGCATTTGGTGGTAATTCAGGTATTAAATTAACAGGTGATGACAGTTATGATATTAATGTTTTTGTTGATTGGAGTTCTTGTTATTTTGATACTGGTATAAATTCATTAAATTATAATAATAATTTATCATCAACGAAACTATATTTAAATAATTGGAATTTAATATCATTATATGCAGCAAATAATACAGATACTACTATACATTATAGCGATTTAGATACAATTGGATATGATAATATACAACAAGATATACCAGGTATTGGTGGATTTGGCACAAATTATGTTGCTTTACTTAGTGGTAAAATGTATGATGCTAATGCAGGTATAACATATTATGGAGATAGAACAACATCATTCAAAGGTTATATGACAGAAATAATTACATATAAAAGTGGAATTTCTAAAATATTGACAAGTGATGCGAATGGTTATAAAACAAATTCATTAATAATTAATTATCCTTCTATATTTAATTCACCATTATCAATTATGTGTTGTTATTCTGTAAGAAAATTTATATCTACATATTCTGGTCCAGTATTTAAATTACGTAGAAGTAGTGATAATGTATTACAAGATTTTTATACTGATAAAACACAATCATATTTAACTACTGGTAATAATAATACTGGTACTACTTTTGCTACATGGATAGGTGCAAATACTGCGTATATTTATACTTGGTACGATCAATCGATAAATGCAAAAGATGCTATAAATACTACAAACAATACTACACAGCCTATATTATTTAAACAAACTAATAATTATTATACTGTGAATTTTATAACTTCAAGTTTAACAAAACTTACTAATACATTAACTATATCACCATTATCAGTATTTTCTCATTTTTATAATACAAATACTAATCAAGCTGCAATTATATCGAATTCAACAGTTGATTTTAGTGTAAGATTTGGTAATGCATCTGGAACTAGAATAGATGGTGATAGTAATACAAATGATTGGTATTATTCAGGTAGTGTAACAAAATTAGCATATAACAATGGTGTAAGTTCAACATCAGTATTATTAAATGGTTGGAATGTATTATCAGAATCTATTACAAATTCTTTAAGACCATTAAGTCCATTTGATATAATAGGTAAAGATAATCTTGATAATACAAAAGGAATGAATGGATATATGACAGAAGTTATTATGTTTAGTACACCATCAATAGCAAATGATATGACAACATATTATAATAATAGGCTTTTTTAATTTATATAGATACCATTATATTATTATTTGTTGGTTCTATTTTGTAAATATAGATATAATCTTGAATAGCATTATAAATATCATATTGAGTAATATCTGTTATTTCATTTACATCTTTATAAGTAATATTAAAGATATGAAATGTATCACCTTTAATTATTTTTGATTCTTTTGTAATATTAACATAACTTAAAACTAGTCTTGTAGGATTTTTAGATATTGCAATATGAATTTCAGTCTGACACAATGAATTTAGTCCTTGGATAATATCATTTGGAGATATTTCATTTGAATATCCATAATAAACATTTTTTGGTTTATGATTTCCAATAATTGACATATTTTTTTTAACTTTTTTATATTCAAAATTTAATTGAATATTTGAAAAAATAAGAAATAAATCTTTTTTGCTATTCCATTTAAAGCAAAACATTTAAAGAAATTATTAAAAATCTTTAAATCATTTTTTTTGATAAAAATCATTTGCAATTTGCTTATAATTATCAATTTTATTTTTATCCATTTTTTCCAATAATTTAACTTGAAATGCTGTTCCATAAATTTTTTTTAATATATCTTTATTTGTATAAATAAAATTCCAATATAAAGCATCCCATATATCAAACCATTTTTTCTTTTTATAATCACTCATTTTCTTAACATAATTTGATGAAGATAAATATGGTTTTGTCATCATACTAATAGAAATTAATGAATATTGAGACATTCCATATACATTAGGAACCATAACCCATTCATAAGCATCAATAAAACATATCATAAACCAATCATAAATATCATCTGGATTTATTTGTGAAATTAGTGCAAAATTACCTATTATCATTAATCTTTCAATATGATGTAAATATGCATATTTTTCAACCTTTAAAATCATATCATCAATAATATCAATATTAGTTGAATGTGTATACCAAGAATCTGGTAATTTATTTTCATTAAATTTAAATAAATTTTCTTTTTTCATATCATTTCCATGAAAATGATAAATAAATCGAACATAACTTCTCCAACCAATTAATTGACGAATAAACGCTTCTACTGTTATTAATTTTTCTTTTGTTGGATTATTTTTATAATATTTGAGAACTTCTTTAATAATTACATCAGGTGTAATTAAACCAATATTCAACATTGGTGATAATACTGAATGTGAACCAAATATTACTTTTTTTGATATACCATCTTCATATTTACCAAATGTATCTAATTTTATTTGAATAAATTTTCTTAAATGATCCAATGTTTCATCATGTGTAATAGGGTAATAGAAATCTGAAATTAATCCGAAATTATTTTTAAAATGTTTTTCAATATATTTATTAGCTTCTTCTATATATTTATTATTATAAGTAATTATTTCAGGTTCTTTATAACTAGTATCAAAAGGATTACGATTTTCTTTATCATAACTCCATTCTCCACCTTCAGGTTGATTATTGGTTATTAATAAGTTTAGTTTTTTTCGTTGCCATCTATAAAAACTTTTATCATGATAATAATTTTTTTTATTAGTATTTTTATTTCTATATTCAGTTAGTTCTTCAATTGTTTCAATAAATGAAGGTGTATCATAAAAAATTAATTCTTTATTTTTTTTGAATGTATGAAGGAGACTAATAAGTGGTTTATCAATAGGATCAAATAAATGAATATTATTTTTAAAAAGTTCTTTGTAATTTATTTCATTATATTCTAAATATTTAACATTTTTATATTTTTTCTTTAATTTATCATAATAACATTTCATAGATGCGCGATGAAATATTAATTTTTGTTTATGAAATTTTTTTGAGGTAAAATAAAATGGTTCTTCTAATAAATAAATAGCATCCATTTTATCAAGATGTATATTAACATCGAATAATTGAGTTGGGTATATTATAAATATATTCATTTTAATATATAAATGAAAAAAATTAAATAAATATAATAGATGTCATTAGATTTTCGTGAAAATATTAATAATTTCATCATATATATAAAAAATATTAATAATGAAAATATTTATAATTTAATTAGCGAACATATAGATAATTTAATAAAATATAATACAAAAGAAAAAAATATATTAATCATAAATTATTATGCTGGAAGTATAAATGAAGCAATAAATAAACATTATAATTTATTTGGATTATTTAGTTTTACAGATGTTGATGATTTTTATAATAAATTAGCATTTGTATCAATATATGAAATGTTATGTCATGAAATTGGTAAAAATTTTAATGATGATATACATTCTAATGCTTCTACTGAGGAAAGTTTTGAAATATAAAAAATGATTATAAATTTATTATTCTATTTATAAATGCCTATTACAATAGATGAAGAAGAAATTTATAAATTAGTTAAATATAATTATTATAAATATGATTATAATTATAAGTTAAATCCTATATTACACCAACCGAAAAGATAAATGAGACAAGACTATTATAAAAAATATAATAATTTTGTTATTCATCTTTTATGTTGATGTAAATGATCGCATTAAAGCGACTAACTACAATTTGACGGTTCTGTTAAAACGGTTTGTAGTTTTTGTAAATCAACTCCTCTTTTATATCTTTCTGGTCGTACATTATATTCCATATAATAATTAAACACTTTTTGAATATTTTTACAACCATTTTTATCACGATTGATACAACCATTCCGTTTATTTTCCATTTTATATGTTAGGATAGAATGCATCTTTCGTTCTTTATTTTTCTTATTAGGTAAATATAAATTATTACATAATTCTTCTGTCTTGTAATTTAGACAAGAAGTTCTATATTCATCTATATCATAAACCTTAAAACGCTCTTGTAATTTTCTTTTTAATGATAGATTAGGTGTAGATATAAAATTTTTCATTTGCTTACCAATACTCCAATCACCAATTATAATAATACTATCTTTCGTATATGTTTTTTCAATTTTATTAAGCATATTATCTTCTGTTCGTTTTTTATTTATAAAAGCATACCATTTATATTGTCTAAACTTATTATTTTGATAAAGTTTATATAACACTTCGTTAGTACTTATTTTTTTAGTTATAAATTCATTATATTTAATTATATTACAACTTTTAGAATTGTATGATGATAATTCATTTTCTTTTGATGTAATTTCTAATTCATCTTTATATTTCTTAAGAATATTATGATATTTTAGTCTTTTTGTTTCATTAACTCGTTGTTTATTTGTATATGAATAAAACTTACCATCATCATTCATCATAGTAAATAAACTTCTTTTACCAGGGTCAATAAAAATATGATTTCCTTTTAATTCTTCTTTATCTACATCATCAATATAAGGAAATTCGTGAGTTTTTTCAATCTTTTTAGGTTTTTCTTTTTGTTTTAATTTATTCAGTTCTTTCTTTTCATCTTGTAATTTCTTTTGAGAGAATTTCTTTTTTTCCTTATCTTCTTTTGTCATTTCTCGTGCTTCTTTTCGTCCTTTTTTCTTCTTTTCATACTTATTTTTTTCACCTTCAATATAATCTTTATGAATAAATCTTAAAGATGTAGCATAACAATCTGTAATAATTGTATTATCAAACTTATAATCTTTTATTTTTTGAGTTATATTAAAGAATTTGTCCCATAAAAACTCTTTATTTAGTTCTACATTATCTAAATATTGCTTTTTTTCTTTATCTACTAAAAGTTCTATTATTGCTTTAGTATCAATTTGTATATGATTAGGAATAATAGATGATTGTATAGGAAAAAATTGATACATTTTCCCTTCTATTTGTTCTAATTCAATATTCATAAAAATCATATATTTAAGATACTTTTGAGGCGTACATTTAACATCATAATAATAATTAACTTCAAAATCTTCAGGAACAATTTTATAACGGTATTCTTTAATCCAATTATGAAACTTTTCATTTGCTTTTAATGTACCATTTAAAATATCATTTTTAACAACATATAAATCTTTAAATAATTGTTTTTTAAAGTCTTTATTTGTAATTTCATCTTTATATAAAACTTTAAAATAAGAGTTTATAAAACGATTTACATAATCAAAAAAATGCATTTTAATATTAGTTTCAATAGAAGTAAGAATAGTAATAGCGTAATAATCTAAAATAGAAGATAAATTAACACCATCTTCTAATGTAAAAGTATGTAAGTTTTTAAATTCATTTAATAGTATAAGATTATTATTTTTAGGTTTAGGACCACGAGATGGTAATAGAATTGATTTCATAGACATTTTAATAGTATTTTCATCAATTAAAGGAATATCAATACCATTATGATATTTATCTAAACACCATAATCTCAATAACAAACTTGTTTTAGTTGTAATATAATTCGTTCTATAAACTGCATCTTGAATGGTATTAAATATTTTTTGACTTTCTTCATTTTTATTTAGAATAGAAGTAATAGGTAATTTAATACACTTATATTTGTCAGGTGGTTTTTCATTATGTATAATTCTATATAGTATATATTTAATTATCCTTATATAGTTTTTATTCAAGTAAAATAAAAAATGATATAATATATAAAATGACATTAGGAACAAGACTAAAAGAATTAAGAAGCAACGAAGATACATCAAATGCTGGAACAAAATGGACTATTGAAGAAGATAAACAATTAGTTCAAGAAATAGCTGATAACAAATCTTATGAAGAAATAGCATTAGAACATAAAAGAACTATTTTAAGTATAAAATCAAGAGTTATATCTCATATAATTTATCCAAAATATAAAGATGATATAGAAAATGAAAAAATATCAATAGAATATAAAATTGATAATGAATTAATTATAAAATACATAAATAAATTAAAAACGAACAATAATATACAAAAATCAGTAAATAATCATAAACCTGATACAAAAATAGATAATAAAGAAGTATTAGAATATTTACAACAATTAGATAAAAAAATGAATGATATAAATACTAAATTGGATATTCTATTAAATCAATTTAAATGTTAATTTCTTTTAATTTATTCTTCTTATTTAGATAAGCAGTTCTTCTATATTCTTTTAATTTTTCAGGGTTCTCTTCTTTTAACTTTTTTAGATAATTTGCTCCGCCTTCTTTTACTCTTTCTTTATTTTTTTCATAATATCTTTTATGAGTATTACCATAAGTATATTTTTTTAATTGTTCCTTTAACTCAATAATTTCATTTTTAAGTTTTTCATTTTCTTCTACCAGTTTAGTAATATCCATAATGTTATATATTATTATGTGATTTATTTTTAAGTACATTTATGTAGTAAGAGTATGATAGAACAACATAGTAAGGATTATAAATTAACTGTTGTAAAATATTATTTGACTCATAATAAGACGATGAGAGATGTATGTAATAAAATATTCAATTGTAAATATCAATCTTTATCTAAATGGAAAATAAAATATAATAAAGATGGTAATATTGATAGAAAGAAAAGATATAATAAACCTTTAAAAATAACACCAGAAATAATATCATTTATTAAACAATATGTTAAATTATATCCTACAACCACATTATGGGAATTTTCTAAATTGATAAATGATAAATATAATGTAAAATTATCAGACCATTCAATATATAATATATTACAATCAAATAAAATTACAAGAAAAAAATTAAGAAGTAAATACTATCCTGAAAAGAAAGAAGGACAAGAAAAAGAAGATTTAGAAGTATTTTATAATAAGTTAAAAAAATTTAGTTATGATAAAACAATTTGTTTAGACGAAACTTCTATTTATCTCAATATGAAACCATCTTATGGAAGAAGTAAAAGTGATACAAGAGTTATAGATAAAACTTATAAATATCCTTATAAAAGATATAATCTATTATTTGCTATTAGTGCTGATAAAATAATAGATTATGTATTATATAAAGACCTAAAAGGTGGATTAAAAACAACCAATATTATAGATTTTTATAACAATAGTATTAAAGATAAATATAAAAATTATTTAATTATTATGGATAACGCTGTTATACATCGTTCTAAACAAATAAGAGAACTAATAGAAAAAAGTAATAATAATTTATTATATAGCGTACCATATCATCCAGAAACAAACGCAATAGAAAATTTTTTTAGTCAATTAAAACATTATATAAAAAAGGAAAGTCCTAATACATACGAAGATATAGAAAGAGTAATAAAAGATATAATAACTACCAAAATAAAGAGAGAACATTTAACAAATTATCTAAAACATAGTTTTAAGATATATAAAAATAAATAATCTTGTCTCATTTTTCTTTTCGATTGGTGTAATGTTAATACACTCATTATAAATTATTTATAATATATAATAATAGATTATGTCTTTATTTGGAGATCCAGAAATAGTTAAAAATAAAATAATGGAATATCTTGAATACGATGAAATAGATTATAATGCATTTATTAAAAATTTAAAAAAACATAATGCAGTTATTGCAGGAAGTTTTGTATTATCATGTTTCAGTGATTTTAAACCAAATGATATCGATATATATATTACAAATAAAGATATGATGAAATTTCCAAAAAATTTACCACCAGATTTATCACCTGTATCTCTTGATTTTATATCTAAATATGATAGTTTAGGTAAAAAATATGTTATGCGAATGTTATTTCATAAATATAATGAAAATGATGAAATGAATGAAAATGTTAATATGGATGTTATCATTGTCGACGATAATTATACAATAGATCAAGTTATTGATAATTTTGATTTATCTTTTTGTAAAATATGGTTTGATGGTGATAATGTATATGCTACTTATCCGAATGATATAATAACAAAAAAAGGTTTCTTAAATACAATATATACTAATCAATATTATAATGCAATTGAAAAAGGTTTAGAGACTATGGATTTAATATGTTTAAGAAATAAAAAATATACAAGAAGAGGTTTTGAAATAAAGATTGACAAAAAACCAGATATAATAACAATTTCAGATGATGAAAATATACCTTTATTAGTATCTAACCATTTTACATCTGAAAATTATGCCATAAAAATATTACTACAAAATTTTACAAATAGTTCTATTATAGAATATTTAATATATAATATCCAATATTATAGTAAATACATATCTAAATATATTGGCGTGTTTTATTATACAGAAGAATATAATGAACTTGTATATATTGAAAAAATAACTTTATGTAAATTTTACTTTATTTCAATGTTTAAAGAATTTACATTTGAAGAATATATAAAAAACTTAAATAAATTTTTTAAAAATATAAGTATAAAAACTATTTATAAGATTGCTTTATATTCATTAGAAGAATATTTATATAATATATATAATGTAAAAATACATTATAATTTTGAAAATAATGAAATGAAATTTACTGATAATAATGGTAATAAACTTAGCTCATTGAAACCGAATCAAGTAAAAATAACAAGATTTATAATTGATAAAAAATTAAATAAATATGAAGATTATAAATTTACAAGATATATTGATAATTCATATATAACAGATGATTCATATAGAAAATATGTTATGCATAATAAATTAATAAATATTGATTTTATTGAATCAGATAAACTTAGAGAAATTTTACAAATAAAGAAAAAATGTGTTAAATTAATTAATAAACAAGATGTAAAAAGTTATTTAGAAAATTCTAAATTAACCGGATTTGATTTGATAAATTGTAATCAAGACATAAATATATCAAAATATTTATCTAATAATAAAGAAAATATTATTATTGTAATATTATCAAGTGGTATACCATCAATCACTTGTATTTCAAAAAAAGATTTAGATATAATGATATCTGATATTAATGATAATTGGTTTTATGATTGTGATTTAATGAATAATCCTAAAATTGATAGAAATGATGATGAAAATACTGTAAGATATAAAGAAAAATTATATTTATATAATCCATTAATTAAAGTACCATTATCAGCTGGGATCTTTTATTTTGAATATAATTATATATATAGTCTATTTATGTCAAAAAATCAAGTATTTTTTGTATATCCAAAATATAGTTTTTATGGATCTAAAACTCAAAAAGAAATATTAAAATCAGTTTCATTTAAAAATACTAAATATGGAATATCAAAAGGAATTGCTAATTATGTAAGTGCAAATCATTGTCAAGATGATTCAAATATTAAATTATATGAAATAAAATCTTTAAAACTTGATACTCCAAAATCTATTAAAAAAGTTAAATCTTCAACTAAATCTTCATCAACTAAATCTTTATCATCTAAATCTTCATCAACTAAATCTTCATCATCTAAATCATCTACTAGATCTTCGTCTGCTAGATCTTCAACTAAATAATGTATAAATTTTGATATTTATGGATAGATTTTACTGAATTTTTTTGAAATGGTATAACTTCATTAAAATTATAGTTATAAATTACTTTATTATCAGTAATAAATTGAATCTTTGGTTCTTTTCTTTTAGAAACAAAACCACTATTTTTTAATTTTTTTATAAAGTCAATAAATTCTTCATTGGCAATTTCTCTATTGCAAAAAAATTCAAGTGTTTTTGTAATATAACATAAATCATCTTTTGAATGAAGATTATCTTCATATAAAATAGCAATTTTTGTTATATATTCATCTGTCTTAAATTCAGAATTATTGAATGATTTAGTATTTATTTTTTTACTATTAATTGTCAAATCTTTTTGAGTAGTACAATTAATTCTTATTTTAAATACAGACATTTTTATTTTAATTTATAAATATTTGTTTATATATATTACTACACTAATAGAAAAATCATTTTATAATAAAAATTGATTTATTATAAGTTATTAAAATAATATGGCGAAAAAAAAATTAGGACAATTTTATACAACTAATTTTGAATATATACTACAAAATATGTCAATACCAGATTATATATTAAATAAAACAATTATAGAACCTTTTGCTGGTAATGGTGATTTATTAAAATTTATTGATACAAATAAATATAAAACAGAATCTTATGATATTGACCCGAAACAAAATTTTATAATTAAAAGAGATACGATAATTGATCCTCCTATATATAATGATAAATATGTTATAACAAATCCACCATATTTAGCAAGAAATAAATCTTCAAATAAAGATTTATTTGATAAATATAAAACAAATGATTTGTATAAATGTTTTATAATTGAATTAATAAATAAAAATAACAAACTAATTTATTCAGTACCATATCAACATTATACAAATAGTATAGAAATGTTTTTTAGTCTTCTAAAATCAAAATTACATAAGAAAAAAGGATTATATTATGAAGACTTAAATAATAATATTAAAGAAGTAATAAAAGCAATACCAGAAGACTATTATAAGAAGATATTAAATGGAACATATAATAGACAAAAAGATTATATAAAGAAAAATAAAGTAAGAAAATACAAAAATTATAAAGACTAAAATCGGCATTTTAAATGTCCAAAGGTGTAAATAATGAAATTTATCCATATTTTTAAATGATGTATCTCCATCTAAAATATTGATAAAATATATTATTTGCTTTTTTTTAATTAAAAATTCCATTTGTGATTTTATAAAATGATATACTTCTCTCAATGTTCTTGTTTGAGCTCCGCCATTATCACAAATAAATTTAAAATTAAAATATACATTTTTATATTTCCCATCAAAATTTTCAGTATATTCATAACCATTATTAAATGACATTGGATGATTAATACTACATAATTCTAATGTTTCAATATTTATTCTATCAGGTGTTTTTGATATTTTATTTTTCAAAATTTTTTCAATAAGATTTATCTGATATTTTTCACATTCATTAAATTTACCATTTTTATACCAATCTCTATTTTTACGCCATGCTTTGGTTTGATAGAATGATGATGGTATCAATATTTTTCTTTTTATTAACCATTTTCTTATATTTTTTTGAATTATAATGGCAGAACTATTACAATTCAGCATATGAATTAATCATTTATCTGAAATTATCATTTTTTTATCAAACATTAAAAATTTTTGTTTCAAAACAATTTAATGAATTAAGTATAGCTTCATCCATATTAAAATATTTATAATTAGCTAATCTGCCAACAAATATAACATTTTTTTCTTTATCAGCCAATTCTTTATATTTTTCATATAATTCTATATTTTCTTTATTTGGAACAGGATAATATGGTTCACCATCATCATTCGTTATTTCTTTAAATATTACAGTATGATCTGATTTTTGATTTAAAAAATGTTTATATTCTGTTATTCTTGAAAATGGAACATTATTTTCAGGAAAATTTACAATCGAATTTTGTTGATAATATTTTGTATTTTTATGAATTTCTTTAATAAATTCAATACTTCTATATTCTAATTTCTTTAAATTTTGAAAATATTTATCAATTGGACCTGTATAAATAATTTTTTTATATTTTGTTAAATCATTTGTTTTTTTAAATTCATTAAAATCTTTATTAAGTTGAATACTAATTAATGGTCCATTTAATAATTTTTCTATAAATTTTGTATATCCATTTTTTGGCAAGGCTTGATATTTATCTGTGAAATATCTAACATCAAATGATTTCTTTACAGGAATTCTTTCTAATACTTCTTTATTTAATTCTTTTGGATATTTATTCCATCTTTTAAACGTATATTCTTTAATTAATTTTTCATATAATTTAACACCTATCGTTGATAATACAACATCTTCACTATTATTTATTTTATCGATTTCAATTCTATTATTTTTCAACCATTCATTCATTTCATTTTCATTTTGTATATTTTCATTGCATAATAAATTAACAGTTGTTATATTAATAGGCATTGGAACATATTTATCATCAACATAGGATAAAGCTGTTTGTTCCCATCTTATCCATTCTTCAAATAAATTTACATATTTCCAAACTTTTTCACTGTTTGTATGAAAAATATGAGGTCCATATTTATTACATAATATTCCTGTCTCTTCGTCAATATAATCATAACAATTTCCTCCTATATGATCTAATTTTTCAATAATATGTACTTTTTCATTCATAATATTTGCGATTCTCTCTGCTATAACAGCACCAGATAACCCAGAACCTATTACTAAATACATTAATTGTATTAATAAGTTATTTTTTAAATGACTTTTAATTAAATTTCTCTACCATATTAGAAATTCTATCATATAATTCTGGACTATATTTATTAAGTGGAATACACTTTTTACACGTTTCATTAACATATTCTAATTGTTTTTCTTTTGTAGTAATATAATGAAATCCATATCCTCTTAATCTATCTCTCAATGACATTCTATGTTGAATTTGTAATTTTCTATCAATAAATTTATCATTAAATGGATAAAAAGCTAATCTAAGCATAATCATTTCTTTACTTAAAGGCTCTTTATCTTGAATAGCACATGTGTGTCTTCCAATATCATATAAACCAACATTATAATTATGTAAAAATCTAAATCCTGGTTTTAATTCAGGATCATAAACAACATCATCATCTAATAATTTACGAAATAAATCTTTATAATCTTTTATATTATCATTTTGATTACAAGTATATGGTGTAAAGTTTTCAATAGGAATACATAGTTTTTCTTTGTTATAACTTTTTAAAATTTCTTTTAATGGCTTATCTAATATTAAAAATTCAGTGATATTTAATATTATTTTAAATCCAGGTATAGAATTTTCTATTTCAGCATTTTCTATTGCTACATTTGTGAGATCAAAATCATTATTTCTTGTAGTAATAATAATTGCATGAGGACAAATTTGTTTACAAATATTTACAGAATTATCTGTACTATGATAATCAATTATTACCATATTATCAAATTTTGGTTTATTATATTCTAACCAAAATGGCAATAAATATTCTTCATTATATATGTGTATAATTACTGTTGTTTGCATATTTATAAATATTTATTTAAAGTATTTTTATATATATTTAATATAAATGAAAGGACTCATTATAATAATAGGAGAATGTTTTAGGACAGGAGGACAGGGTAGTAGAATAAGAGGTAATCCTGAATCATATAACGAACAAAAAGAAGCTTCTTTAACTCATATAAAATTACTTGAAGAAAAAAAATGCGATTGTATTATTTTAACTTATACAACACAATATGATGATGAATTATTATCTTGGTATAAAAAATATTTAATTGATAAAGAAATATTGAATGATCCAATAGGATATGATAATTTATATCATACAGCAATTAATAAATGGAAAAATATTTTTTATAATTATGATTATATATTTTTTTCAAGAATAGATTTATGCTATAAAGATAATTTTTGTGATGTATTTAATCCACCATATGAAAAAATAATGTTTCCATTTATTTGCTGGGTAAATGGAAATTGGCATCATCATTTAAATTCTCCTAGACCAAGTGATGTATTTTTATATATACCTAAATCTAAATATCAAAAACTTTTTTTTGGTATTTATAAAGAATCTCCATTATGCCATACTGGATGGTATACACTTGTTAATTTCGATTTTAATGAAGATGAAATTGATGTATTTATTAATACATTTCATGATAGTAATCCTTTTCTTGATTATAACCCTTTTTATAGAATTGCAAATAGATCTTATACAAATGAATGGTATACAAAAAATCTAATTTTTGATAAAAAAACTTTTCATACTCTGATATAATTTAAATTGATGAATCAAATAATAAATTAAATAAATAATCTGGAATCTCTTTGTGTTTTGATTTTGTATATTTGTTTAATATATCTATTATTTCATTTTCAGTTGAAATTTTAAATTTATGATTTTTTGCTTTTCTTGAAAACCAATTATTACAACCACGTTTAATATAAATTTTTATTTTTTCTTCTTCTGTTGTATTATATTTAACATCAAGAACAATACCTTCATTTGTTTGTTTATATCCTTCAATATTGATAATCCCAGTATGTTCTTTATCATGACATTCTCTACAAATATTAACTAGATTATGTTTATTATTTTTGTGAAAATTTTCAAAAAAACCATTTTTATTACTTAATGATTGATAATTTATATGATGTGTATCTTGGCTTTTATTTTTTTTACAAATTTGACAAATATCCATAAATAAAGAAACATTATAATTAGATGTCTTTGATTCTAATAATTTTTCATTAATACCCAATAATTCTTTTCTAGTTTTTTCTGCATTTTTCATAAATTCGATTGGCATATCAAGAGATTTGCATACTTCAATACCATAAATACTTGAACCTTGCCCTTCTTTTAATTTTCTATCATAAATAATCTTATTGTCATATGTAATTTCAATATGCATATGATAAATTTTCAATTCATTTCTATCTTTAATTAAACTAATTGTTGGTAATTCATGTAAATGGCTTGTAAATATAAATGAAGCTTTTTTATTTAATAAATCATTAATTGCTGAACTTACAATACAAATACCAGAAATAGCTTCTGTTCCAGAACAAATTTCATCACCAATAATTAAGCTATTTCTATCAGCTCTTTGAATAATATTTCTCAATTCTGTCATTTCTACAACAAAACTACTCATTCCTTTATAAATATTATCATTACCACAAATACGAGTCATGATATGGCTATATGGACTATAATTGAATGTAGTTGCAGGCACATACATACCTGCTTGTGCCATAATAATAGATAAACCAACTGCTTTCATAAATGAACTTTTACCGGATGCATTAATTCCATATAATAATATTCCATTTTGATTTAATTGAATATCATTTCCGATATATTCTACATCGGTTATTATACGTTCAATAATTGGATGACGTAAATTTTCAGCGTTAATATATGAATTGTCGGTTGTTAAATCAATTTGGGGTTTATAATAACAATATTCAAATGAATTTTTAGCATTACAACAACTAATATCAATATCAATAAGATTTTTAATAATAATATCTAAATTATCATTATTTAATAATAAAAAATTATTTAAAAAATCATTATATTTTTCTAAAACAATTGTATTAATTTCATTTTGACATTTCTTAATATTTTTAGAAGCATCATAAATTTCTTTTGAATATAATTTATATGAATTTGTTGTATTTAATAGTCGTTTTTCAAATTGCTCCATATAATTTTTTTCTTTTTTTAAAGCATTTTCAAATCTTTTTTTAGTAATTGAGATAAAATAACCTTCGCTATCATTATAATCAATTTTACACATCGAATCATTAATACTGCTTATTTTTGCTGAAATATCAGATATAGTCTCATATGACTTTTTATAATCTTCATTTAATTTATCTAATTCCGAATAAACACCAACATTAAATATATTAGTTTTAATATCATTAATATTATATTTAGAACATTCATCTAAATTTAAACTCGAATATGTATTAATTATTGATTCAACAGTTTCAATTAAATTTTCATCAGTTAATTTAAAAACTTCAATAGCGTTTTCTAATGAAATAGCAATTGATCCCCATTCACAAGGTTGAATTTTTTTTAAAATAATTTTTCGTTTAATTCTTTCTAAATCAATAATATTTGATAAAAATTTATTAATATTTTTATATAAATTATTTTCTAAATATTTTTCTATTTTATTATATCTGTTTATTAATTCATATTTATTATTTATAGGATTTAATAATCTTTCTTTATAAATGCGACATCCAAATGCAGTACTGCAACGATTTAATATATCGAGTAATGGTTTTTCATTATTATTATTACTAATAATATTTAATTGTAAAGCACTATTGTATTCAATTGACAAATTTTTAGAATTGTCAATCAATTCTGGAATTTTTAATTCTTTAATAATATCGTTATTATGTTCGTAAGCAAATTGTAGTAAACAACAAAAACTTAATCTACCTAATGAATATTTTTCAAGATTTAAATATTCGATTATAGACAACATTGTTTTATTTACAAATGATTTTTCAAGAATTTTATTTTGATAATTAATTTTTTTCATTTCATTGCTAAGTTCGTATTTATCCCACTTAGTATGAATTAAAATATTATTTGAACTTATAAAATTCATAATTTTTTTTTTATGAATATCACTAATTTCGTTTGACAATACTAAAATTTCACTTGGATTATAAGTAGTAATTAATCTATAAGTTTCATCTAATGTATATTGTGGATCTGATTTAGAACTACCATTTTCATAAATAAATGAACGACCTGTTGATAAATCCACTCCACTAATACCAACAACTAATAATTCATTAATTAATTCATAATATAAAACTAAAATATAATTACTTTTCTTAGAATTTAAATTAATATTAGTTGATGGACTAATAATTTCTGTTATTTTTCTTTTTGGCTCAGGTGGTTCAGTAACCTGTTCTATTAAAATAATTGTATAGTTATTTTGTAAAATTAATTGTATATATTTATTTAATACATATAAAGGAAATCCACACATTAAAGGATTATTGCGAGAAACTTCTTGAATTGCTTTATTTTTTCTTGATATTTGAATACTACAAATATCAGCAATAGTATATAAATATTTTGAATTTATATCAATTGCATATAATTCAAAAAAAGAACCTAATTGCATCATAATAATAGTATTTTCACCATATTTATTACGATAATCGTCTAAGTAATTTAAATAGTCATCGATAATCATCTCAATTTCATTTTATTTTTATAAATAATCCTTATATCATATTATTCATATATTGTAAAAACTCGTCATCTATTAAATAATTTATATATTTTATAGTATTTTTCATAAATCGTAATGGAAATGTTTTATCTGTTAAAATATTTGAATCTTCTGAATTAAACCATATTATTACAAAAAATGGAAAACAACATAATGCTAATTTTAAATCAATAATGTATTCATTATAATCATAAAAAAGTTTATTTTCTGTTATTAGTTTATAATAATAGTTTATAACTATATCACAAGTTATTTTATTAAATTCTATACTTTCAACCAATAAAAAAATAACGTCTGATATACCTTTACTTAAATTAATATATTGCCAATCAAGAAAATAAGGAGTTTTATTTTTATAATAAAAAATGTTTGGACTTTTTAAATCACCATGACATAAATTTAAAGGATACGATGATAATTTATCAATAATATTATCAAAATTTTTATAAATAGAGTCAAATATACAATCTATTTTGTTTGTTATAAATAATTTATTTTTAATTTTAAATAAATTATATTTTTCATATATTAATATTTTATAATAAGTATATTCATTTATTTTTTTTATATTATAATTAAAATTTTTAATATCTTCATCATTTTCAAAATAATATTTTAAATGTAATTTTGAAATATTATCTATTATTATTAATAACAAATTAATATTATCATTTAAATTTAAATTGAATGAACCATCATAATTTTTTAAATTTTCTAATATAATACCAACTTTGTTTTTATCTTCAAAAACGCCATAACATTTTGGTATTTTAATAATATCGTTTATTTTTGTAGAAATATTATCATAAAAATTTTTTTCATTTTTATATAAATTAAGTTTATTTGCTGTTATTGATAATAAATTATCATTATTTGATAATTTTAATATAACTTCTTTTTTAATAAAATTATTTAATGTTAATTTATAATAATAGATATTATATATATATCCTTCGTTATTTTTTTCATCATTAGTACAATCATCAATTTTATAAATTGGCAATTTATAACATTTTCTAATTATATCAATATTATTACTATCTAATAATGTTTCTTTTCTTAATTCATTATAATTATTAAATTTTTTAGTATTTAATAAATACATATTATTTTCTGTATCAGAATTAATTTTTATAAAAATAGTATTAATATTTGCATTTTTTGCACTCATGTATCCTGGAAAACTATCTTCAAATACAAAACATTTATTAGTATCAAATGAATAAGTTGCATTTAATTCTTTAATAGCTTTTATATATGGTTCTGCATTTGGTTTATTATAAATACAATCATTTGAGCTTATTAAAACATTTATAAATTTATCAAAATTAAAGTATTTCATAATATTTATTGCTGCAGTTTTATTACAGTTTGTAACTATTGCTGTTCTACAATTTTGAATTTTTTTTAAAAAATCTAAACAATTATCATATATTTTTATTTTATTAATATTATTAATAAATAATTCATCTTTTATTCTTGAAATTTCTTTTATTTCATTATCTGATATATAAGGGATTAATGATTTTAAAAAAAAAGAGTCTGACAACCCTTTTATATTTTTATTAAAAAATATATTATTAACATGTATATTATATTTTAATAATATTTCTCTCCAAATATCAATATATAAATCATTAGTATCTACTAATGTTCCATCTAAATCAAATAAAAATACATATTCAAATTCATTTATTTGTTCTGGTGTACCCAATGAAAAATAATCTTTATTATTAATAGTTTCATTTTTAAATAATATATTATCAGAAATCATATTTTTTACAATACCAGAAATGTAATATTCATTATTAACTTTATAAATTTGTTTCATAGATTTTATTGAATATTCATATAATTCTATAAATGATGCAAATCCATACGCGCCAGTACATGCATAATATTCATTTTCTATTGTTGTTATAATTCTTTTTTTTTCAATAATATTATTTATATAATTATATTGATTTAATGAAATATATGAATATTTTGGAATATTATTATTATTAGAATATTCAGAAAAAGTAAAAATTTTATTTTCACCATTCCAATATTTTATAATATCTGTTGTATAAAAATTATCAGCATCTAAACATAATATTGGTTTATCATTTTCATGTTTTATATTTTCTAATGCAATAGATATTGTATGTGTTGCACCTAATGTATCATGATTAATTACTAAAAATTTAAAATTAAAATTAGGATATTTTAATTTTAATAATTCTTGAAAATTATAATTATTATATTCAATATTATATGGAATATAAATATAATCAATATTTTTGTATACTATATTATCTAATAACCAAAATATTATAGGCTTATTTTCAACTTCAATTAATGCTTTGGGTATTTTATAACCTTGTAATTTAAATCTTTCACCTTTTCCTCCTAATGGAATTAAAATAATCATTATATTAAAATTTATAAATATTTTTTATATGTAATTATTAACATGTTAATGTACCATCAGCGCATCGTGTAATAATTACACCTGATTTTCCTGTAAATAAACCAATATAGTCATTAATATTAATAAATAAATTATCTTCTTTAATTTGTCTTATGGATCTTTCATCTAAATTTATATCTAGATTCATTTCATTCTTAAATTCATTATTTGTTATATTTTTAATAATTTGTGATAATATTTGATAATAACTAAAAGATTCTTGTTGTTTATTTTGTAAATTATTTTTCAATTTGTTAATATTATTATTAATATTATCAAAATTATAACTATCATAATTAGTATTTAAACTCAAATGATTATTAATTAAATCATCATAGTCATGAATAATTAAATTATTTAATTCAAGAGGATCAATTGATTTACTTGATTTAATTACTTTATTAAAATAATCAAATGTTTCATCATTTATATTTTTCATATTATCACGAATATATAATAATTTTTTAAAAATTTTATTTTTTATTTTAGATATTTTTTTTGCTTTATCACTATGATCTAATATATTAACTATTGCATTTTCTTTATCTATTTCACTTACAATATGAGTTATATTTGTTTCTCTTGTAAAACTTTCTGTATTTTGTCTTTCTTCCTTATAAAGATGATCGTCTTTTATGTCTATATTTTTATTGCCAACATCATCATATAATTTATCTAATTTAATATCATATGATGGTATTTTTTCATATATTGGTAGTTCATTACCGCATGTAAAATTTATATCATCATCTATATTATAATTATATTCTGTATTTTTAATATTATTTTCACTTTTTGGTTTATATGTTAATATATAATGTTTATCAGTTGGTAGTAAAATTTCCATTTCATGTGGTGCGACTGATAAAGGAGCTATAAATAAACAATGTGTATTTTCTGGTATTTCAATTTTATATAAAGAAGATTTTTCTTTTATTATATCTTTTGTATCACCAATTTGATATTTATACGAAGCACAAAAATCAAGAGAACAAGATGTTAATCTATTTATAATATTGTATCCAATATCCTCATTTTCATAAGTTTTAAATTCAGTTATATATTTATTAGTTGAACCTCTAAATAAAGTTAAATTGCCTTTTATTTTAGTATCATTATTATTGATTATTTTATTAATTCTTTTTTCAAATAATATAAAAACTTCATGCCAATATTTATCTTTAATTCCTACAAAATATTCATCTGGTATATTATAACTATCAAGTATATCATTATTAAAAAAATTCCCACTATATTGTTCAGTATTTTTTAAATTAGAAATAATATTATACATTTTTTTAATAGGTATTATATACATTTGTTTAATTTTATTTAACTCTTTGTGTATGAATTTTTTATCTTTTTTTAAATTATCTAATATATTATCTAAATTTTTTCCTATATTTGAAAGTGTATTATGGTTAATTTTATTTAATAAATAACTTTCTATATAATTTATATCAATATTAAAATTAGTTGGATTGGTTGTTGGATTGGGTTTTAAAATTTTTATTTTAGTATATGTAAGTAATGTTATAGCATATAATAATACTGGACTATTTTTATAAATAATTTGATTTATCATTAATAAACAATTTAAATAATTAATTTTTTTAATAAATTTTCCATATAACACTGAAAATAAATGTGTAATAAAACAATAACCTATATTTAATTTAATTTCGCAACTAGAATCAGTTGACATTTCAGATACAAAATCAAATAATACTCTTGGATTTTTTAAATATTTTTGTTTTTTTTTATATTTATAATGTATTTCTTCATTTAAAGCATCAAGATTAAAAAATATTTTATCATCAATATTTTCAATATAATATTTTATATAGTTAAATTTACCTAAATTTCTGATATTAACTTCATAATATTTAATTAATATCTCTTTTTTTTTATTATTATCTAAATCAATTTCATAAACATTAATATGGTTAATAAAAATTTGTAAAATAGTATTTTTTGATAATTCTTCATCTAATGAAATTGATAAATTACATGTATCTGTTTCTTTTGCTAATTTATCAAGATATGTTAAATATTGTGTTTTCCATTTTGTATAAAAAAAATATGGTTTAGCAGTATAATCTCTAATAGTACATTTATCAAAATATTCTAAATGATTTATATATATATAATGTTGCTTAATAACTTTTAATGAATTTATATAATTTTGTATTACATCTTGAAATGTATTAAATACTTTATTGTCATTTAAATTATAAAATGGATATTCTCTTTCTAAATTATACACTTTATCAAATTTAAATAAAGTACTTTTATTAAAAATAGGTATATCATATTTAGCAGTAAATATACAATTATTTTTTTCAGTTGTATCTATTTGCTTATTTTTAATTATAGTAATTGCTTTTTCAATGTCAGATGTATATTTTTTTAAATAATTTGCATTATATATTTTAATATTTTCTGATGTTTTACCACTATTATCTCTTATAAATTTTATATTATCATAATCATTATGTTTGTTATCATTTTCATAATTTTCTCTTGATTTATATTCACCATGACCTCCTCCTTTTTTTATTTTTATTTTCATGCTATTATACTATAAATAAATTATTTTTGGTTAAATAATGAAATTTAGTATATAATGAAATTAATGCAAGTTTAGCATAAAAATCTTGTTTATCTTCATATTCAAATTTATTATTATGTTTTATTTTATATATTTCAATTGCATTGTGAATATCACCTGAATAATAATTAATAATCTCTTTATTTAAACAAATAGTATTATTTTTTACTATTTTTGTTATTAAATTAATAAATGCATTATGAATATTTTCATCAATACCATTAATATATTCTAAATAAAACTCATTTTTAAATGATATTTCATCCATTTCTATATTAATAAACAAAAATAATAACTCATTTTTTATATTTTTCATTTAAATCAATAATCATTTCATCAATAATATTAATCATATCAGAAATATCATTATCATCATTTGAAATCGATTTAATATATAAAGAATTTTTTTCTTCTAAATATTTTAAATATAAATTATCATTAATAAATATTTCAATCATTTTGTCAATTGTTATTAATATTTCTTGTAAAATATTTGGATTTAATATATTTTTATTTTCTACAATTCGTGTTAATATATTAATTAAATTATTAATACAATCCATCATTTATTAAATTAAAAAAAATATTTTTATATATTGTTTTATCTCATTCCTACAACTTAAACATCTACGTGAACTATTATAATTATTGCTTTGTAATACACACGCATTACAACATGTATGCCCGCATGGTATAGCACACATATCTGTTTCATTTTCAAAACAAATAGGGCATAATTTTTTATTTAATTTTTCAACATTTATTATTTCATTAGTTGTTTGTATAAATAGATTATTAAATGATATTAATTTTTTTTCATTTTCATCTATATCATTTTCTAATTTCTTTTTAGTAGTTAAATAATAATTATTTAACCATTTTTCACTAAAATTTTTTATATAATCTATATAATTAATAATACAATCATTTACATTTGTAATATAATCTTGATTTTCTATATTACTTGTTTCTTTATTTAAATTTATCATAACTTCTTGGTGTTTTACAAAAATATTTGATTTATATGATAAAATGTCTGTTTTTTGTTTTTCTAAATCAAATAACAAAATCCTACTTGTTTTTAAAATATTTTTAATTTTTTTATAATCTATCAATAATTTATTTGCATCTATTAAATTTTCTTCATTTTTATCTTTTTCATCATAATTTAATAAAAAATTTATATCTAAATCTTCTACATAAGCATCTTCAATTAAAGTGTAATTCATTATATTTTAATTAAACATATTTTATATCTTTAAATACTTTTATTTTAGATATATCATTAATTATTTCATTTAAAGTATTTTCAATCTCAATTTTAATATTATTTGTAAAATCTCCATATCCATATAAATATTCAATATTTATTGTTTCTAAATCAAATTTAAATTTTTTATATATATCATTAGATACAATTAATCTAATATTTTCTGAATATTCATATAATTTATTCCTTAATTCTAATAATGAATATTCGTCAATTTTTTCAACTAGTTTGATTAAGTTATATGCCATTAAACTGTCGTTCATTATTTATAATTATAAACACAAAAATCATTTTTTATGTTTATATTAATTTTTTCTTAAAGACTATCAATAACTATTTTAAGAGAATTTAAGAAACTATTTTTAACATTTTCAGTATATTCATCATTATTACCATAAATCATTTCGTAATATAAGCAATCTGACTCAATTTTGTAATCTTCATAAATTTCATTTGTCGTATTTTCTTTAATTGAAGAAGTAAATCCATATGTTTTATTTCTTAATTCTCTCAATGAATAGTTGTTTGAATTATTATAAATACAGCTCAATGAATCACGAAGGGATGTTTGAGAGGTCATTATTGCCTAATTTATTTATTAATAATGAAAAATCATTTTTTTTGATTTTTAGTTATATTTTAATAATATATATATTTAGGACAAAAAATGGAATTGAAAAGGTTTAATGCTGATTTTTCAATATATTTTAATAAAAAAGAAATATTTAATTTAAATAAATTTACATTAAACATTAAAAGTATAATAATTATTAATGATATTATTTTTTCTACATTAATTTTAATATGGTATTTATTATATATTTCTGATATATTTACTTATGCAAATCCATATATTGGTCTATTATTATCATTATTTAATAATATTATTACTTTTTATTATTTAATTAAAGATAAAACATCTATAAAAAATTTATTGTTATATGCTATTATATTTTTAGCTATTAAAATTCTTCCATTAATTTCACTTTATAGTAATATGAGAATAAATCATATAGATATTGCTTTTATGATATTTATATTTTTTATATACATATTAATTATATTATTTATAAATGATATATTAATGAAAAAAAATCTACACATAATGGATATTATTAAACAAGAGTTTTATTATAAATATAAACATTAAAAAAAATAATATTATAATATAAAATGATTTTAAAGCTTATTTCTATGTTTATATTTTTACAATTATTTAAATCTTATTACTTTTTTCAATCATCTAAATATATATGTTGTGATAATATAACAGCTATTGAAATAGAGACAGCAAAACAACTATTAATGTAATAAAATGCCATTATTTTTGGCATTTATATTCAACTTGCTTTCACTCGGGAGGTTGCGAAGGATAGATCCCAGTAATTCCTTCTCTGAAGTAAACCTCATCAAGCAACGAAAATGTAATATCATCGTGTTGAAGCTCCTTCAAATCAATCAAATTCTTAGTTTTAGCAACCATCTCCTCATTTTTCTCACTTTTGAAAATTTTCAGCTCTTTTTTCAATTGTTTAATCTCCTTATTCAAGAGTTTTAACTTGTTATTGCTGTATTTACTTGGCATTGTGCGAAAAAAACAATACATTTTTAAGTATTTTGACAAGGCTTGTAAATTGTAATACCTTTTTCTTTATAAAAAGAATTAATTTTATTACTCAATTTTGATATCTGGGTCTGGAATTTCATTTATTGTTTCTAAGTGCGGAGGTATAAATCCTATATCAATATTATCATTAATTTTGCTTATAGTTTTTGGATCAACATCGTCTATATTATAAATATTTTCTTTATTAACGTCTGGAACTTTAACTAAATCAGTTAAAAATGATGGTATAAAATTTGTTATTTTGATTGTTTTTGTATAAAATGCAAAAATTGTTAATACTATATAAATAACAACAAATAACATCAAATTATTTAATGTTAAGATAGTAGTCTCTTGTAAAGTATTATCTTCATTGTTATAAACCTCTTTTTTTTCATATACAAATAAAAAAATTATAACACTAATAAAAAGAGAAACAATATAATATTCCATATATCTAACTTTAATATAAAATGAAAATAATGATTAAATATACGCAATATATAAATATTAAAATAAATAAAATATTTATATAAATATGAAACTTGAATTAAAAAAGTTTGATCCTTCCTCAATTAAAAGTGATTCGGTTGTAGTTTTTATAGGAAAACGAAATACCGGTAAATCTTATTGTATGAAAGATATTCTGAGTTATCATAAAGATTTGCCTGTCGGAGTAGTAATAAGTCCCACTGAAACTGCTAACAATTTTTTTGAAAAATTTATACCAAATATGTTAATATATGAAGAATATACGCCTGAAATTGTTAAAAAATTTTTAGAACGTCAAATATCAATTAATAAACAAAAATCAACGCAAGAAAAAAAATATGGTTCGGCTGATATTGATAATAGAGCATTTTTAATATTAGATGACTGTTTATATGATAAAAGTTGGCCTACTGATAAAAGTATAAGAAGTATATTTATGAATGGAAGGCATTATAAAATATTTTTTTTAATTACTATGCAATATTGCATGGGTTTACCGCCAATATTACGTTCAAATATAGATTATGTTTTTATTTTTAAAAATAATATCATCAAAGAACGTGAAAAGATTTATAATCATTATGCTGGCATTTTTAATGATTTTCAAACTTTTTGTGCTGTTATGGATAATTGTACTGAAAATTATGAATGTATTGTAATAGATTATAAAATACAGAGTAATAAATTAGAAGATCAAGTTAAATGGTATAAAGCAAAAGAAGCAGATTTTAAAATGTGTACTCCTGAATTATGGAATTTATGTGCTTTAGAAAAGGAAAGAAAAGCAAATCGTTTAGCTTATGAAGATGAAGACGATGAAGAACCGTATGATCCAACTGTTTTCATTAAAAATAAAAATAAAAGACCACCAATTAATGTTAAAAAAACATATTAACGAATCGGGTTAATTTTAATTATATCAGGATTATCTATTAATGATGATAATATACTTCCATCTAATCTTTCATTTATTATTGCATTTGATTTAACAGGTTGTTTAGTTATACTATCTTGTTTAATATCTATATGTAAATTAGCTTGTGCCATACTTAAATTAGGTGTTCTTTTTGTTTCAACTAAATCGACATGTCTATTTACTGCCATATTTATTTGTTCTTTTGGTAAACCAACAAATTTACCACCAGCTCCTGGTGTATGACCTGCATTTATCATTATTAATTCTCTTGTTCCATCAATTACAGCATTTTTAACTGCTTCTCTACTAGTCGGTTGTAATGAAGTTGCAGCTGATCCAATTATACCATATGTTTCTGGTATTGTAAATTGTTTTTGTGTATTTTTAGCATCTGGTTTAGATACTAAATAGCCTCCTAATATACCATTTAATACACCGCCTAAAAATCCATATATTGAACTTCCTGAAGCTATTGTTGTTTGTTTAACAGTTGTTTTTGCTACAATTGAAGGATCATATACATAAGTACTATAATAAGTTGTATTATTAATATTTCTTTGAGTATCTTGTGATGGTAAAGTTTCTCTTAATGTAGTATTTGGTTTATTTTCATTATTAACATAAGTAGCTTGTTTACTTTTCATATGACCCCCATTACCTTCATGAATAGTAGTTTCTTTTACAGTTGTCTTAGTTATATCATATAAAGGCGTATAAGATTCATCTGCACCAGTAAGAACACCACCATTACCTTCATGAATAGTAGTTTCTTTTACAGTTGTTTTAGTTGTATCATATAAAGCACTATATGTTTCATCTGCACCAGTAAGAATACCACCATTTCCTTCGTGAATAGTAGTTTCTTTAACTGTTGTTTTGGTTGTATCATATAAAGGAGTATATGTTTCTTCTGCACCAGTAAGAACACCACCATTACCTTCGTGAATTGTAGTTTCTTTTACGGTTGTTTTTGCAGTATCATATAAAGCACTATAAGATTCTTCTGCGCCAGTAAGGGCACCACCATTACCTTCGTGAATAGTAGTTTCTTTAACGGTTGTCTTCATTACATGATTAACTGGATCATATAATGTTGCTTTTTCAGGAATTTGAGGAGCAGCATTACCATTTAATCGAGGATTGTCAATAAAGAATTCTTTAAATGTAACCTTCAAAACATCTGACACAGGTGCAATCATTGCTTTAATAACACTTGAAAAATTAGCAACTGGTGTTTCAATTTGTGTTAAATTACGTTCATTGTCATAAACAATTATAGTATTTTTTCCATAATCATCTCCTTGTGATGAATGATAATCTTGATATTTAATACCACCTGCATAATCAATATGTGTATTAACACGAGAAGTATCTTTAACATTTTCAACTGGTCTTTCTGTTTCTTTTTTTAAATAAGATAACCCTTTTAACCAACTATCTTCTGTTTGTTGAAATGCTTTTGCTGGTAATTTTTTATTTAATAATCCAAGCATTCCACGTTTTTCAATATTATTTTTAGGTTTCATAGGAATATTAAAAATAGAAGAACGCTCGTTTGTTAAAACACGTAATTCATCTCTTGTTTTAGGTCTAGTATACTCGATTGTATCAGCTTGTTGAAAACCACCAGTTCCTTTACTTGTATAACCTTGGTTTAAGCCAGGTCCTACTTTAACGCTTTGAATTGGATTAAAATTATTTTGAATTTTACTTTTATTGGTTCTATCTAATATAAAATTAGCATCTTTAATTTGTGTATTATAAATATTTGGTGATGGATCAAAGAAATTTTCTACTTCTGTTTTTTTTATATGAATATCACCTGATGCATATCCAATATTTTTATTTAATCCATTAATATTATCTACGTTTTGAGTCACTCCTTTTTTTAAAAAAGGTTGCATATTTCCATGTTTAAATTCATTTAATGGTATATTTAATCCCGATAAACTTTTGACAATTTTTGATTCAACATTATAATCGTCAGATGTTAAATAATGAGGAACAACGCCAGTACTAAAAGGCATTTGTGCTTTTTTATAATATTCATCACTTAAACCTTGTTCGTACTTTTTAACCTTAGTATAATAATCTGAATCATATATATTATTCATAGATGGAAAATCATTTGCCAAATAATTATTCATTTTCTCTAAATGAATAATGGATAATAATTTATAATTTTAATCAGCATAAATAAATCCATAATTCATTCCATCTAACATATCATCATCATTCATATCATCTTCTTCTCCAATATTATATTCATATTCACCATCAATTTCATTAGAATTTTCAGCTGGTTGTTTATTAACAATTGGTTTCATATCGTCATTATCATTTTCATCAATATCTTCTTTTATTTGTAAACCATATTTTTTTAGTTCTTTTTCCATATCTTTTTCATCTCTTGTTTTTTTATTCATTTTTGATAAAATATCAGCTTTATTTTTTTCACGGATAGTATTGATAAAATCGACTTGTTCTGTATAATTAAACATTTTACTTGTTTTTATAACATTTATAACTTCTTTAACAATTTCTTTATTAATTGTTGTAAATAATTCACGTGATATATCTTCGGTTGGTGGTATAAATGTTTTATTTACAACACTTTCAAATGATGAAGGTAGTGCCATTATACGCATAACAGCTATTCTACGAATATTTATAATATCTTTAATATTATCATCATTTATAATTGAATTTAGTTTATCTAATTCATTTAATGTATTTGTTATAATTTGAATGTATTTTTCTGAATTTTCATTTAAGTTTTTAAATAAAACTTTTGAAACAGCTAATATTATTTGTCTGTAATTATTAAAATTATTATTATTCAAGTGGTTTTTTAAATCTTTATTAGAAAAATAAGTTATATATAATTCTTTATAATTTTCAGTTGCTTTATAAGTAGATTGTAATAAAGCTTCTATTAATGCTTTATTAAATATTGTTTTTTTATTACTTTTAATATTATTTAACCAATCTTCTACTTTAATATCAATAATATCATATTTAATTGCATTTTGTATTGGAATATAATCGATTACATCAACTGACTTCTCTGGTTTTTGTATGAAAAATCTTTTAGCACGCGGTTCATTAAAAACACGTTTTGAAGCAAATTTTTCTTTTGCTTTCTTTAAATCTTTTCTTTCTGTTCTAAGATATAAGTCTGCTGTAAAATTTTCATCTATTTTTTCTAAACAACATCCTTGTAAATATTTGTGAATTTTAACAAATTTTAATGTAGGCATATAAATTAAAGCATCAATATATGCTTTAAAAAAAGTATCATTCTTATAATCTTTATTTTCTAATATTGTTTTTAATGCTTGATAATATTTTCTTCCAATATTTTCTTTGTTAGTTTTAATTTTAATTTTACTCATTTTATCTAATTCATCAGCATAATCATCTGTTATTTTCTTATTAATAATAGTTTTATAATTATCATTCATTTTTATAACATTATAATGTTTGTTTTTGAAAATATCATTATATACTTCATTAAAAACACATATAATATATGGTAAAATACCTGTTTTTGCAGACATATCATATGGTGCACCATGTTCTTCCCATAAATGGATACATTCTGGAGAACATTTTTCAGGATTAAAAAATAATGTTTCTTGTAAAACTTCATTTTGAATATAAATAGCCCAATAAGCAATTATATCATAAACAACATCCATTAAATTACTAAAATAATGATAAATAGCATTTTTAACCTCTTTATTTTCATCTAAGTTTAATAAAATTGACACTATTGTTTTTGTATTAATATTTTCTATTTCAGTATCATCAATATCCGGCATATGTTTTTTTATTACAGTTATTTTTGAATCAAAAGTTCTATATTTATTAAATAAATGTCCTACTAATACATCATAATTTATTGGTAATTTACTTATTTTTTCTAATTTATTAATAAACGGTAATATAAATTTAAGTAATTCAATAAATCCAGTTTCAATTTTATAATAATAATTTTCATAATATTTTTTAAATTCTTTTTCTTCAAATAAATCATCATCTTCGTCATTATTATTATCATCATCTTCATTTGTCATATCATCAAGATTATTAAAATTACCTATTTTGATAGGAACTCCTTCATATTTTTTTTCATCATTTCCAATTTCAAGTTCATGTTCTTCATTTTTAAATGAAAATTTTATATCATATATATCTCTATAATTGTATTTTAATAATTCAAATTTAGTTTCTAAATCATTTAATTTAATAATAATTTCTTTTTTATTTAAATTTGAATTTTTTTTATAAAATTCTAATATATTATCAATACTTATATTTTTACGAATATCTCTCAAAATTTTTATAACACTTTCATAATTATCTTGATTAATATGACTTATAATATTATTTAAATTTTTAGTAAAATCATTTGGTTCAATATTAGTTTTTTTTAGATCATTTTCATCTAATTTTTCTGTAATTAATGTGTCATCTAATAACATTCGTATATCTGTTAAAATATTAAAGAATGTATATCTTGGATTTACAATTTCTACTAATTTAATTTTAAATGGTTTTAATTTTACTGGTTCATCTTTTTCTTTTTGATTTAAAATATTTAAATGACCTTTAATTACATCTAAGTCATCACTTGATATATTATCTAGATTATAGTTATATTTTTGTAATAAATTATTAATACTTGAATAATTATAATCATCCTCATCTATTTTATTAACAGGTATTGGTATTTTATAATTTTGAATTAATTCATCAAAATCAGAATAACCTGAACTATCAAGAAGTTGAAGTTTTTCAGGTTTATTTATTGAATCAGACATTATTTTATTATTTAAATAGTCTTCATTAATAACATTGGGTGAATAAAAATATACACCCATAACTGGAATATTTGTTTCATCGTCTTTAAATACAATATAAGAATCATCATCAAGTAATTCAATTTTAGTTTTTTGTGTAGCAGTAAATCTTAATTTAGTACTATTTGTATCATATTCTAATGGAAACCATAATTTACTTTTAGATTTTAAAGCAAGTGATGGTTGTAATTTGTCATATTTTTTTAATTCACTAATAAATAAATCAATTTCTAAGTCTTCAAAATTAGTTTTTTTAGCATCAGCAACAACAATAAAATTATTAATATTAGTTTTTTTATTTATGATTTCATAGAATAAATTCAAAAAACATTCAGTTTTGTTTTTCTTTTTTAAGAAATTGAAAAGTTCATTATAAATTTCTTCTCGTGAAAATGCAATAAATGTTGGATTATTTTTTACAATTTCTTCAAGACTAACCAGTTCATAATATTCAATTTCTGGTAAATCTTCTTCTATATAAATTATATCCTCGTCGTTTGACATTTCTATTATTATTTAAAGATATAAATAATTCATTTAAAGATTATCATATATATATTTATAATGAAATTTTTATTATTCATTCTTATTTCTTATTTAACATATCTATCTGGTTTTGTTGTAAACATTAATAAACATTATTCAGTTTTAGCAGGTGATATTTTAAATTTAAATAATAATATAAATTATAATCCGTCTGTTTTTAAAACAGTAAACACATTTAATAACAATAGCAGTGTATGTTATAGTTATAACAAAAATAATTTAAAATATTTGTTAAAAGATAAATATAATTATCTTGTTTCATTCGAAATTTACAAATATAGATGTTTGATTATTCTTCGCTCAAACCCGATTAATTATACATCAACTGAATTAGATATTGATATTAGACATAAGCAAAATTTTAGAATGAATAACACTTTTTATAATTTAAAGCATTATAAAAGAATTGACAATATTATTTATAAATATATTTATCAGAATATTATCAAAAAAAAGAATGATGAATATCAACAATCTATCGATTTATTTAAATTTTTTAATAAGTATTAATTGATTGAGAGCAAGATAATAAATAATTAGGATCTCCATATGGATATCCAGGAGAATATTCTGTTTGATTTTGATGTAATGATTGCCATTTATCAAGGAATTTTTCATTTTTTTTGTTTACAGGATCAAATATAGACTGATCTTGTGGTTTTTCAACTAATGGTACGTGATTATCTTTTGCAACCATGCGATAATTAATACCTCCTCTTATAAATGGTAATAATGCTTTTTCTTGTGGATCCCAGCATAAGAAATCATAACGATTAATTCCGGTTTCTTTTAAAGTACATGGTGGGTTTGATAATCTGCATGATTCAGTTGGTACAGCACATTTACGAGGATCATTTGTATATTTAGTTTTACAACCAGTAGACATATATGAATTTGGTTTATATGCTTCATCATTGCATTTTGAATTTTTATAATTTAATCCATTTAATTCATTTAAATCATCAACAGCATTTTTCATAGTACATGTATTTTGACCGTATCCTTGATATCGCATAAATGGATCATCAGGAATTAATATACCACAATCGCTACAATCATTATAAGGAGTATCTAATTGATAAATACCTGGATACATAGAACGTTTTAAACCTTCTTTATAAGAATTTAGATCATATCTTAATCTTGATTCATTTGGTGTATTCATTTTATTCTACTATTAACAATTAAATAAAAAAATTATTTTAACAATTATTTATTTTCATTGGCGGAGGACCTTCAATTTGTCTATACATTATTGATTGACAAGTTGGTAAATGTTTCATTTGTTTTTCAATAGGAGGTGTTTTGTCATTTACTATTACACCTGATTCATCAGGTTTATATAAATTAGTAGGACATTTACTAATTATACGTGTTTGTCCTCGTAATTCGCTTTCTAAATCAACTAAATTACCAGCGATATGTGAAACAGCTGTACCACCAACAAATCCTAATTGATGCATGCATTTATTTTTATGCTCGTATCTTTGAGGTGATAATATATATCCAAGAGTATCTACACTACTTTGTAAATCAACTTTATAAGAACAATTATCATATTTAGTTCTGTTAAAACTCATTTATATTCTATTATAATATATATATTTAATATTTTTTTATTATCAATCATAAATTAGTATACAGTTCCATTATTAAATCGTAATCTATTTATATATGAACGTGTGTCCTCTCCACCATTCGTCCATATTGGAACTATATTATTTGGATTTTGAACTTCTCGTACCCAATCTATTAATGGCATCGGTTCTCTAATTTGATATTCCATTAATACTTTTTTACATGGAATTTTATTATTAAAAGATGAATCAGATCCTGCTAATATATCTAATTCACGATTAATATCTCCTTCTTGTCCTTTCATAGAAGGACTGGCATCAAATAAACGTTTAAATAATTGTAATTTACAACGATCACGTGGTTTTCTATCTTTATTATATAATAATTCACTACTATTATCTATAAGACAAGAATCAGCAACACCAACACCAGGACGACCTCTGAGATTAACATGATCGTACATAAAAGCAGGCATTCGTACATTAGGATCTTCACATTCAACTAATTGTGTATCATATGTTTGATATTTACTTATTTTATCATTTCCAGTATTTTTAAAATTAGCCCAACAAGAATCAGAACATAAAGTATTCTGTTTATCAAATATTGTTGTCATATATCTAATTATAAACTTACATTATATTATTATAACATTGAAAGCCATTATTTTCTTTACAAGACTTTTCTCTATAATATAACCAATTTTCAAATGATTTACGATCATTTGGTATTGTTGTTGATGGTACTGTATAAAATTGTCTTTTTGAAAAATTATTTTCGAAGATATCATTTATATCTTTGTATAAATCTTCTTTAAAATAAGTATCAATATTTTTTTTAATATTTTTATTATCATAAGGACATGATTTTATATTATTATTAATATTATTATAATCAATAATGTTGGGATTCATAAAAGGATTTTCATCTGATGGTTTAACACATATTTTATTATCAACAATACTTAAATTATTATTAACCAATGTTTCATTCGTATCAATCTTTATTTTTTCATTATATAAATTAATATAAAATAAGAATATTAATAATATAATACCTAATAATATAAAAATTAAATCACGATAAATTAATGCAAATATAACACTAGATAGTATTATTAAATTTGCTAATGCAATTAATTTATCTTTAAAAGTCATATTAATACTTGGTATAAAATTCAACATTATTTATCTATATGATAAGTTGAAAAGAAAAATTATTAATTATTTAATTTTTTTTGTAGTTGTTGTTTTTTCATTAATGATCGTAAAGCTTGATTATTAACTCCTGATCGTTGTTTTTTAGCACCGCCTCCACCACCACCACCACCACCACCACCAAAAGCACCTCCTTGATTCATTTCCTTCATAAGATTCATCATACTCATCATGTCAAATCCACCACCTGGACTATTTTCACCATCAGCTCCACCTCCACCAGCATTACCAAATAATCCTGGTATAATTGAAGCAAACTTCATTGCATCTTTCATTATAGCATCTTGTGATAATTCTCCACTTGAAATTTTACTTGACATTTTTTGACTTACATTTGTGAATAATTCACCAAAACCACTATCTGGTTTAGCAATAGCCTTGAATATATCACCTTCTTCGCTTATTGATTGTTTAATCTTAGATAAATCAATATCCTCTATTATTTCTTTTGCTATCTTTCCAATTGTAGTATCTTTAAGTCCATCCATATTTGCAAATCTTGGATCATTTTCCATATGGTCCAATTTAATAGCATTTAAACGTTTAAGTATCTTTTTAAATTCATCATTTTGAACTAGTTCATCAAGAGCTTCTTCTTTCATATCAGGAGATTGAAGAATTTTAAGAATATTTGTTATATTATCTTCGCTTAAATCAGATTTATATATATATAATACAGTTAGATAATGATGACAAAGGAAATTATTTCGTAAAACCTTTGTGACATCTTTAATACTAACATTTTTATAAATTTCAAGTGAATTATTTGCATCATCTTTTAGCCAATCATTACATTCATCTTTATCTAATGCTAAATATTTATTCCAATATTCGTCATTAAATACACCATTAAAATATTCTCTATATTGCTCTGATGTTTTATCATAAGTTGAATAACATTCATTATCTTTAATTGTTTTTAAGATTTTCTTTGCAGTTGCACTTTGTTGCTTATGTTTCTTTGAAATATTTTTAAGCTTTTTAAGCATATCAAAATAATATTGATTAAAAATATATGTGGATGTTAAAGTAGAAGTCATTATGATTATTTTTCATTAAATATCCTTAAATATATTTTCTCGTTGTTTTTGTAATTCGTCTAATGATGGAAGTTTTTTAGGCGAACTTTCTTTTGTATCTTGTGCCAAAGGTTGTTTTTGACTTTGGGGACTAGTAGTATCTTTTTTATCCATATCATCAATACTACACCATTTATATACTTTATCATCTTTAATATTCATTGAATTAATATTATCATCATCAATTGAACTAAAATAATCAGATGAAATAGCACCTAATGTAAATGCAAGCGGTTCATCATCTGTAATTGGAGCAATTGATGCTTTTAAATCAATAGATGGATTTGTCATTGTTTCTTGTTTATCTCTGGTTGTGTTATTGGTGAATAAATAACCTCTATTTGGTAATAATAAATAGTCAAATACAGCTTTGCCATATATAATTTCTTTTGACGGTACAAACATCATTGCAGGAACAGCTTTCACTTTATGACGTATTTTATTAATGATATTATCAACTGATACTAATTTTATACTATTTTTAGTATCATGTCTTTTTATGGTTTCTAATAAAATAGAACAATGCTGGCAAGTTTCGCTATAAAATAATATCATTTATAAAATAATAATAAATTAATATAATAAAAAATGACATAAAATTTATATTATTTTAAATAAATAAGTAATGTCTTTCGGTAAATCAACATATGATAAAGTATCTAATAAATATTCATTTGATATTAAAGATCTAGATTTATCAATAGCAAATGCTATTCGTCGCATTATTCTAAGTGAGATACCAACTGTTGGATTTTATGGCGAAGAAGAGACAACAATTGAAATTATTGAGAATACAGGTCCATTACATGATGAATTTATGAAACATAGAATTGGTCTAATTCCTATTTATGTAAGTGAAGAAATTACTGATGAATATGAAGATAATGATTACGTGTTTGAATTAAATGTAATTAATAATAGTACAAATACTATTAATATTACAACAAATAATTTTACAGGTACTTATAAAGGCAAAGAATTATCTAAAAAAGAATTAAATATATTATTTCCAAAAAACGAAGTATCTGACGAATATATATTAATTACACGTCTTAGAAGTGGAGAACAATTACATTTGATTGCAAAAGCAATTAAACGTACTGCAAAAATAAATGCTTCATTCTCTCCTGTATCACTTGCAAATTTATATTATATTGAAGATGAAGCAGAATCAGCGACAAAAGATAATATTTTAGACAAACAAAGAAGTTATCATAGAAATGCATACGGGGATCCTACATTAATTAAATTCGAAATAGAACCAGTTAATAATATGAGTTATACTTATTTATTACTAACGGCGTTTAAAGTACTTCAAATTAAATTAACAGCATTAATTGATGCACTAGAATCTAATAGTATTATGATTGAACCAGTACAAAATAATCCATTTTCATTCAATTTTCATGTAAATGACGAAGATGATACACTTGGAAATGTAATTCAGTCATTACTACATAACAAATATGTAAGAGAAAATAAAAAACATAAAAATTTAGTATGTAGTTATATTGGTTATATTTGCCCTCATCCATTAAAAAAATTAATGATTATTAGAATTACAATTGAAGATCAAATATCGCCTGATATTTTCTCACAATTTTTAACAGATAATTGTAGAGATATTATTAAAGAATTAGATGGATATATGAAACAAATAGAATATATTGAAGAAGAATCTTCAAAATCATCTTAATAAAAAAAATATACTTACATAACTACACGTGTTTTATAATAACAAGTATAAACTGGTCTAAGAGGATTAAATAGACTATAAAGAATATTATGAACGTTTACTGGCGAATTAATGAAATATGTTCTAATTTTTTTTTCTTCATCATCTCTCCAATATTGAATTTGGAAAGGAGGATAATTATAGTTTACATATTTAATAATATTTTCAGTATATTTATCGAGTTCATCGTTATCATCTTTAAGTAGAACTTCGATTGTATATTCGAATGATTGAACGGGTACAGACATCTTTTTTTAAATTATATATATCACAATTCTTTAAGTAATTTATTATATAAATTATATTCAACTTGTGAAGATACTAATTTATCATTAGTATCTAATATGTAGTCATTCATATCATACTTATAATTAAATTGTGGTTCAAAATATTGATAATTTTTTGAATCATTTATTGAACCATATGTTTTTGAAAGTTCAAATTGATCTACTACACCAACAACGTTTGCCATAACTATTTTATTATAGTTTCCATCTGTAATAGTCAAAATTTTAATATGTTTTGAAAGAGGTTTATTATGTCTACTAATAACTATATCAATTTCCATTAATAATTCTTTTGTATTTTTTTTATTATATTTATATTTTAATAATACATTATTTTTAATTTTATAGCGATTATTAATATCATTCGGTAAATCAAATAACGGTAATCTAATAATTCTTTTAAAATAATTTATGAAATTTGTAAAATAATTATTTAAATTTTTTTTATTTTTAGCTAATTTAACAGGAATCCATTTAGACCATTCTATTCCTTCAATATTTAATATTATTTTTTCATTATTTATATTAAAAGCTGTCTTTAATTTTTCATCCAATTCATCATTACCAATATCATAATATAAATTAGCGTTATTTTTTAAAGTTATATCATATGGTAGTTTCGAATTTATATTATATCGCTCCCATGGATATTCATTTGTATTTATATAATTTGAAGATATAAATTTTTCAATATTAATGGTAATGATATAATAAAATATCAATAATAATAATACAATTATTATAATTTTTGTCAACATCTATAATATAAATTATATTTAATTTATAGAGTATATATTAATGATATTATTAGCTGTTTTATTATACATTTTTATATTATTATTGCTATTTTTAATAAAACCATCTATTATGTTTGATATATATGGTAATGTTAAAACACATACCTCAAATTCATTATTAACATTAGATTTGATTTTTCCAATACTTGCTTTATTATGTTATTATTTTTCATTAGTTATAAAAGTAATTTTAATTTCATAATTATGGATTATATTAAAAACTGGATTCTAAATTCTTATAACGATATAAAGTTATCAAAGAATTCATGTTTATTTGTAGTCGGTAATTCGGGAATTGGTAAAACTTATATGGTTAATAATATTTGCAATGAATTAGATTTGTTTATAGTTAATATTAATAGTTATAATTGTAGCTCATCAAAACAGTTAGTTGATTTATTATTTAAATCATTCGTATCATCATTAATTCAAAATTTAACAAATAATAAACAAAAAAAAATTATAATTATCGACGAATTTGAAACGTTATTATCATTTGATAGTACAATGAATATTCATTTATTAAATTTTTTAATGACAGACCATAAACATATACCAATTATTTGTATTAGTTCAATTGATATTATAAAAAAACTTGGTGAAATAAAAAAACAATGTTTATTTTATGAATTACCATTATTAACAAATAATGAAATTTACAATATTTTATTAAAACACAAACCTTCAATAACTTATAATGAAAGTAATGCTATTATTACTGAATCTAATAGTAATATAAAAATTTGTATTCAAAAAATAACAAATACTTATTATAATTCTGTCGATGAAATATTAGATATATCATTGTTATATTCAAATAATTTTAATAGATATTTATTAAAAAAAATAATAAATAAAGATCAATGGATAATACCTTTAAAATTTCATGAGAATTTAATAAATGAATTGAATAATAGAAATTGTTTAAAAAAAATTAAAAATAATTTTTATAAATCATTCATTTATAATTTTTGTCATTTTGATATAATGATGATGAATAATAATGAAATTGCGATTGAATTCTTTATTAATAGTATATATGATTTGTTTTCATTAAAAAATAAAAAAAACAAATCACATAACTTAAATAATTTTACAAAATTATTAAGTTATTTATCATTACAAAAAAAAAATAATAAAACAACGCACAAATTAATTATACCTAATACCCATATTAATGGTAATTATCATTTAAGTATTATAAATAGAAAATTTATTTATTAATATTAGATAGTTAATAATAAAAAATGAGTAGTTCATCAGCATCATCCTTTCCAAATAGTTTTTCTAATTCAATCTCAAATTCTATATCATATGGTCGAAATTCTGTATCAAATTTATCTACTAGTATGTCTTCCAATAGTAATTTATATATTGGTCTATTAATTGTTATAATAGTTTGTGTAATTGTAGCTTATTTATTATATGTATATATTGGCTATATGTTATTTTCAAAATTTAAAACTGTAATTCCCGATACAAAAATACCAATTATCGGAACTAAATTAACAAGAGTTGATGCAACAATTGATAAAACTGCTAATGGTTATCGTCGTAGTTTTACTTTTTGGATTTATATAAATGACATGAATAAATATAAAGGACAATTTAAACATGTATTGTCATTTTCAAGTGATGCTACTATATCCAAATTCCAACCAGCTATTAGTTGTTCTCCATGTATATATTTAGATCAATACAATAATTCTATGTTTATTAGATTTAATGATCTAAATAGCACAAATAACGATACTAATACTATGCCAAATACACAAGCAAATAATGATATATTTTATAAAGGTAAGGGTGTTAAAATAGATTATATTCCTTTACAACGCTGGGTCCATGTTGGAATTGTTTGTAATTCTGATAAATTAGGTCCAACAATATATACATATATAGATGGAGAAATAGTTAGTAGTTCTGGTTTTGTTAATAATAATGCTAATGTTTCAAGTAGAGTAAATATAGACCTTAATACATCAGGTAATGTATATATTGGTGGTTCAGATAATTTAACAGGAACAGTAGCAGGATTTTCTGGATTAGTTGCAAAGGTAACAACATATAATCATGATATTAATCAACAAGATATCTATAATGATTATAATAATGGTCCAATGAGTGGATTTTTAGCCCAATTAGGATTAGGAATGTATGGTATCCGCAATCCTATATACAAAAAAAAATAATTATAATATATATTATAATTAGAAATAATTAGTATGATAAATACATTAATACAAATAATTTTATCTGTTTTTTTAATATTAATTATGGCTTTTATAAGTTATTCAATATATAACAACGAATATATTCGTTCTATTCGTTTTACTAATTCTGCAAGAAAAGAAACTAGTGTTTATAAAGGCATATTAGATTATTCTACAACAGAAGAAATTGTTTTAGAAACATATAATAAATTAGCACCTAGATATATTGATATAAACCCTTCTATAAATCAAAATGGAGGCGCTGAATATTCATATAATTTTTGGTTATGTTTTAATAAAAATGAGAATGGGCGATTAAGTAATCCAGAATTTAATAATTATGAAATAGATAATTTTAATTCTACAAAACAAAATTCAATTAAAGATTCATGTTATTTAATTTTATTTTATAAAGGTGAAAAAAATACATTACCTTTTAAAAATTATGATCTTGAATGTAATGATAGAATTATAGATAATTTAGATAAACGTATTTTAGTTAAAAATCCATTGATTAAAATAAGAAATGATTGCAAAGAAATAATAGTAGAATATAATAATATTAATTTTCCAGAATCATATAATAATAGTTCTTTCAAAATGCAGTGTAATTTATCTAATATCGATGATAATCAATTTGATTCAATAATTAAACAACGAAACAAAAATAAATTCGGTATTAAAGATATAAAATATAATGAATATGGCAAAGTCTATAATATGATTACTATTGTATTTCAAGAAAATCAAAAAGGTAGAGATTCTATAACTCAAACTAGTACTAATTGTAGAATATATTTAAATGGTGATTTAATTTCTGATCGTTTAGCAAATACATCAGTTATTGAAAATGATATTATAAATGGCTTTTCATCTCGTGTAATGAAAAGTAATTTAAGTAAATTATATATAAATCCATATACTCAAAATTTAGCAAATTCTGGAAGTGTATTAAAACCTAAAATGATAACAAAAGATGATAAAATAACATTAGTATCACCATTACAAGTTGCCGATTTGTCATATTTCAATTATTGTTTAAGTGATTATGAAATTGGTACTTTATATAGAAGAGGTTTTAATAAATACCCTGCTATACTTCCAATTGAAAAAGATTATATTTATCAAAAAGGATTTAATTTTGGTGATGATGTACCTAAAATGATATAAGTAGTATTTTTTTATTTATTATAAAATAATAAATATGACTGGTGGAATAGCACAGCTTGCTTTAAGAGGACAATTTGATGATTATATTTTTAATAATCCTCAAATTAGTTTTTATAAATTTGTATATAAAAGACATACAAATTTTTCAATTGATAATATGTCTTTAAATTTTGATAATATTAATTGTTCGATTAGTACAATGCATAATACAACATATACATGTAAAATTATTAAAGAAAATGTAGATTTACTTTCAAAATTATATCTTGTATATAAATTACCAGATATATATTCTGATGATAATTTAAAATTTAAATGGGTAGAAAATGTTGGTAGTTTAATAATTAAAAATGCAACTATCTTTTTTGATGATAAACAAATTGACTATATAACAGGCGAATGGTTAGTTGTATGGAATGAATTGTCGATGCCCGTAAAAGATAGTTATAATCAAATTACAGGAAATATAAAAGAAATGATAAATCCATCAACTGGAAAAAATATTTTTAGAATTAATAATAATATTTATAGTACTTTTGATTATCCATCTGGTGATATTAATAATAATATACCATCTATTAAAAGTAGGCTAATATCTGTTCCATTACCATTTTGGTTTTCAAAAAATCCATCATTAGCTATTCCAATATTGAATTTATCATCAGCAATTATAATAACTTTTAGATTAAATTTACAAAATATTGAAAACTTATATGTCGTTTATAGTAATATTTTAAATATGTATGTTAGTCCAAATTATTACAATCTTCTACATAATACTAAAATATCAATAAAAAATTTTATTATTAATGAAAACATTAATCCACATTTAGAAGCTACATATATATTATTAGATAATGATGAAAGAATTGAAATGAGAAAATCAGCAACAAGACAAATATTATTTGAAACAATGGATGTAATTTCAAATGATTTACAGGTTGGCGGAGATGGTTCAATTCGTTCAATTGATATATTGTCAAAATTTCCAATTAAAGAATTAATATGGACTTTAAAAAGAAGTGATGCTCTTGACAAATTTAATGATATTTTAAATTATACAAATAGCATTCCAAAAAATAATGAAAATAGTATAATGGAATCTGCCAAAATTAATTGGAAAACAGTAGGAAATAATTATTTAAGAGTAGAAGAGAAAGGTTCATATTTTTACAATAATATTCAACCATATGAAAACCATTCTTGTATTCCAAGACAAGGAATATATAACTATTCATTTAGTATACATCCTGAAAAATGGTTTCCAACAGGTAGTTATAATTCGAGTTTAATTGGTTCAACATTATATTTTACAGTTAATAATTTAGATAATAGTAATATTGATAATCTTTTAATTGCAAATAAGAAACCACTTTATACAAATACTATTAATTATAAAATTGATTTATATACAGTAAGATATAATATTATATCAATTATTGGTGGTGAAGTAGGACTTAAATTTTCTCTTTAAATTATTATATATTATTAGAAAAGAAATATGGATTTAATATTATTAGTAGCATTTGTTATAATGATAATTTTTATTTATTATCTAATTTCTGTTATTAAAGATTTACAAATAGATGTTAATAATATGTCTATGAGTTGTTCTACTGATAAAACAAAAGTAAAAAAAATAGAAACATTAGATTATAAACTTAAAAATGATTTTGTAAAGTTCTTAGACTACTTAAAAATTTTTTTTATATAAGAATAAATTACAATTATAAGTAATATGCCTCGAAAAAAAAACGTACAGGATACGACGAGCGTTAAAAAAACCAATAAAAAAAATATTATTGATACAATGATAAAAACGACAGATACAGTAGATGAAAATGATGATATAATTATTCAATTACCAATACCTCAATCAAAAATAAATTCTATTATTAATAATAATGATACTGAAATCAAAATTACAAATCCAGTTCCATATGAAACAAATTCGTTTTTTATGAATGATGCTGAAAATATATCATATGATGTCTCACATGATTATCAAAATACATTTAGCAATGTAAACAATACTTCGCATTGTTTTTGGTGTTGTCATACTATAAATGATACTGTTTATGGAATGCCATATAATTATGATTCAATTAATGATAATTATTATATATATGGTTCATTTTGTTCTTTGCAATGTGCTAATGCTTATAATTTTTCTACACATGGTAGTAGTGATAAAGTATGGGAAATAAATAGTTGGATCCAAATGTTGGCAAAAAGATATGGATTTGATAGTATTATTAGACCAGCGCCTTCTAGATATCTATTAAAAATGTTTGGTGGTAATCTTGCTATTGAAGAATTTAGAGAAGCACACTTAAAAACAGATAAAACATATATTTTAAATATACCACCTATGATTTCAATTACAAGTACTACTGAAATTTTAAATACATCATATTTATCAAAAATGAGTGAAAAAAGGAAAAAAAATTAAAAATTATTTTTTCGTTAATATTTCGAATAATGTTCGAATTGTTAATGTACGATTATGTGTAAATTGTTTTGAACCATTGGGAAGAAGAAAGAGAGCTCCTCGAAATCTCATTTTATTAAATCCTTCCTTATCAAATATTTCCATAGTATATATCTTTGAATTCATGAACCAATACTTAAAAATTCTTTTATTTCCATAAGGATCATAATCATTTTCTTGCAAATCTTCAATAATTTCAACACTATCAAATGATTCTAAAATGTTAGTAATAACTTGTTCCATAATTATATACATTAATCAAATAATCATTTTTTTCTTTTTATTTCTTTCAAAAAATTGAAATAAAAAAATGATTTAAGAATTATGAATTGTTTATATATTTGTTAATATGAGCGACAATATTTATTTTACACCTTATAAAGTTAGCACTATAACATGCAATGCAGATTTGGGATTATATCTTAATTTAGATGTTTTATATGAAAATTTTACAATTAATGATAAATTTATTTGGATATATTATCCAAAAATTACAGATAAAGTCAATTCTAAGGGAATTTATCCAAAAAAGAAACGAGCTACTAAGAAAAATACAGTTAAGAAAAATTTATTTGATAATCAAGTTACAACGATATATAAACATGAAGATAGTTATTATCCTAATTTAAAAATTTTTAAGAATGGCAATATACAAATTACAGGCATTAAAGATGAATTAATTGTAAAAAATATTATTGAATTAATCATTACAGAAATTAAAAGAATTCATTCTATTGAACCTAATATTATTGTAAATGATAATATTGATATTATCGGTTTTAATAAATTTGTCATAAGAATGATTAATACAGATTTTAAATCATATATGAATGAAACATTAGAAACTAAATTTCTAATTCGACGTAAAATTTTACATAAAATTCTTATTAGCGAAACATATAATAATAAATGCAGTTTTGAACCAGGCAGATATCATGGTGTTAAATTAGAATATTTCTGGAATTCAAATAAAACAAAACATGATGGTATTTGCGTATGTTCTAAACATTGTTTTGGGAAAGGAACAGGGCATGGCGAAAATAATTGTAAAAAAATAACAATTGCTATATTTGAAAGTGGAAGTGTACTAATTACTGGTGGAATTTCATTCGAACAAATTAATGAAGCATATAATTATATTACTGATATTCTAAATAAACATAAGGATGAAATCCAAAAATCAGATTTAGCTTTATTATTATTATAAAATAAGATCTAATTTTTCAATAATTTCTTCAAATCCTATAATTTTTTGCATATTATATTCCATTGTCATTTCATTATCATGACATACAAATTTAAGTTTAATAGGTTTTTCATCTTTAATAATTGTTCTGTTGCATATTAATTCGTCATTATCATTGTCATAATAATCATCATACATATCAATAATATCAAAATCACTTGTTATTCTTTTATTAAATATATAACAATCAATATATTCAATATTTTTGTAATTAAAAATTTCAAATAATTCTAATTGAATATCATTTGAATATCTAATTACTTTTGATTTATGTTCTAACATAATACTATTATCTGTTAAATCAAGAATTAATTTGAAAGTATGTGTTAATCCATTTACATTTACCACATAAATATATTCATTTGTATCAGGTGTATAATTAACATTTAATGAGTTTACTTTAGAATTTCTTTTAATAAATTGATGGATTTCTTCGTATTCGAGCATTTTATTTTAAATTTATAAAATAAAATTCATTTTTTTTATATAAAAAATAAATTTTATTAATGTATAAAATGAATAAAAATGCTTCTTATACAAATATATATTATTATTGTTATAATAATATTATTTTAAACGTTTATTTAATTGGATATATTTTTTATCCAGATAAATTTAAAAATAAAATTATAAATATAAAAAAAACAATTGACAACTGCTATAATATGATGTTGATGATTTCATTTAGAGATGATATTTTGAATAAATATGAAATAGATATTTTTGATATTTATAAACAATTTACAAATATAATGACTCCTACTACTTATAAATTGATTGAAACTGATAATATTAGCGTAATGAGTTCCGTGAGCTCTTTAAGCTCTTTGAATGACGACTCTGAATCAAATGTGAGTTCACTTTTTGATTTTGACGATGATATTTAATAATATTAGTGCATAATCCTAATTTTTTTGCTTCTATCGAATCAATTAAAGTAAATTTATTTTTTATATTTTCAATTTGGATATTTGTCATTTTTGTTTTTTCTTTTAATATTTTCTTAATAACATTAAAAATAAGATCAGTATTTTTAATATTATCAGTTAATAAAAACCCAATTTTATTACTTATATATATAATATTACTGACAATATATGCATGATCGAATAATATTATATGATCGCAATAAAGTAATGGTAATAGTTCATCGATTGTTATAGGTCCTTCAATAATAGCATAAGTAGGCGCATCTATATTTTGAATACGTGGTATTATATTAAGTATTTCAAATATATTATGGTTTAAAACACTATTTTCAGTGTCATCTTTATCATATTCTGAATTACATCCATATTGTTTAGGATATATTATGACAGGAGATAAATCTCTTTCAAATAATATTTTATCTAATTTTAAAATAGAATCTTTACAAGATATAGTTATATTATTGTAATTATAATTTTGTATAATATTATATATATTTTCATTTAATATATTTTTTGTTTTTTCACGTTTAATATCTATTATTCTATCAACAACACCTTTTTTTAAACAAAAATCAGCATCCAATAATAAATCATGTTGCATTAATTCTTTTAATTCGGCTTTTTTAAATTTAGTTTGTTCTAAATACATATCTATTATTTTATCAAAATAAGTATCTACTAAATTTACATAATTTGAAAGTTGATGTTGTCTACTGTTAATTTGTCCTCGAATTGAATATTCGTGAATTAAACAATATCCATATTTTGTAATTAAACGATAATGACTTGAAATTGATAAAAATGTTGCAGCAGAACATGAATAATTATCAACAATTGTTGCAATAGGAACTTTACTTAATGCATATACACTTAATAAACGCATTCCAGCATTTATAGAACCACCACGTGATGATATATGAATTAAAATAGGTTTTGGTTTTAACATTGCACCATTTTCTGTATAAACTGGTCTATTAGCTATATGAATTGAATCTATTAATTCTGATACTGAATTATCATCAACCTTTTTATTAAAATATATATGTGTTAATTTATTTGAAAAAAAATCATTATCACTCATTTCATCAAATATTTTTGTGTCAATATTCATTTTGTTTCTATATTATAGCTATAATTAATTATTTTATCATATAAAATACTTAATTGAGATTTATATTCATTGTCATTATATATATATGTATTTAACATTTTTTTATAAAATATATATGGATTTTTATTTAAAAAGCTCATTACAAACAAATAAATAAAAAATAAATATAATCCAAAAAGAAAATCTTTTTTATGAATTTCAGTTGGATACTTAAAAATTAATAAAATTGGAATAAATTTTATGATAACATTTATAATAAAAAACTTAATTAAATTATAACGATTTATTTTATAATAAAATAAATAAATTAATTCGAATAATGTAAGTATATATGCTATTATTAATATAAATAAAGGGTTATATAATGTTAATTTTAAATAAAACAATAAAAACCATACAAATATCCAATAAGAAAAAATTTCTATCATTGTCTTTTATATTATAATAGCCAAAAATATTTACTGGCTATATATAAATTTAAAACACTCTAATGTTCCAAATAGTGCGAACCACCAAGACCATTATTGTCGTTGTAATGGATATGCGCTTTTGGATGAGGAGATGTGCTCTTTCGTTCCTTCTTGTTTTTCTTCATCCTCTTCAACATTTGAGTATAAATTTCTCTCGCAGTACGAGGAGAAGGTGAAGACACAGGAGGCATAGAAACGGTGATTGTATCAACAGCTGAAAACAATAACTATTTTTATTTTAAAATTAATCATTTTTTATAGATTTTCTTTTTTTTTAAAACAAATTTATTTTTATATTTATTTCAAGTAAGAAAATGAGTTGTAAAGAACCCAAATGCGTTTTTTCTAATAGATTCAATAAATGTATATTACCTAATGCATATATTGAAACTATTTCTGAATGTACTAGAAATAAAATAAAAAAAATAGATTGTAAATATGCTGACAGAAAGGAAGAAGCTAAATTACAAGCATGTAAAAATTATAAAATAAGAACAGAACACATAAAAAAATCAACAACTAAATCAAGTAGTAAATCATCTCATAATATATATACAACCGCAAATACATCATTCTCATTATCATCTTCTGCTAAAAATAAATTAAACAAAATTAAACAAAATATACAAGCTCGTAAAATTACTAATAAATTTAAACAATTTATTACTCCTTTTATTAATCGTGTTTCAGCTAATCTTCAAACTCGTATTAATTATTACAATGAATTATTTAAAATTTTAGATAAAATCACACAAGAACAATGTTTAAACTTTTATAATGAGACTAATGGAAATAAACAATATACATTAGGTGATAATATGGAAATATTATTATCAAAACAAATAGGATCTCCAAGTGCTTATGGTTTAGTATATTTATCAAAAATAAATATGGAATATAAAAAATTTTTTAAATTTGGATTAAAAATAATGAGAAATACTATTGGAAATCAAGATGAAATATCAATATTAAAAGTATTATCTAATTTAACATTAAAAAATATTAATCCTCATTTTCCAATATTATATAAAACATTTGAATGTAATAAGGCTCCAATAGTAGCAAAAGATTATCCTGATTTAACAAAAACTGGAAAATATGTTATGGTATTAACAGAATTAGCAAATGGAGATTTAAAAACATTTATTGAAAAAAATGAAGAATATAAGAGAAATGATGAATTAATTAAAAATACTATGCAACAAATATTAATTTCTGTTTTATCTTTCCATTTACATATGAAAAAAATACATACAGACGCGCATTGGGGTAATTTCTTATATCATAAAATAAAACCGGGTGGTTATATACATTATAGAATATTTGATGTAGATATATACATAGAAAATATGGGTTATTTGTGGATAATATGGGATTATATGACAGATAATATTACAAATAAAAATAATTATTATGATTATTATAAAATATTACATGCGTTTAAAAATGAAGCAAATTATAAAGGAGGATGGGTTGATAAAAAATTATTAGTTTATTCTAATCAAATTGAGGTAATTGTAAATTATATAATTAGTTTATTACAAGAAAGTATACATTTTAACATTTATAAAAAAGTATATGATGATAAAGTATTGTGGGATAATTTATTAAAGTCAAGATTATTTACAAAAAATACTATTTTTATACCACCAAAATCAGAAATTATTAATTATGGTAAGCCATATATATTAAAATAAAATGATTATTTATTTTATTTATTTTAAATAGATTATATAATTATGGAATCGTCTAAATTGCAAAAAATAAAAGAAAATTTTAATGCAAGTATTATAACAAATACTTTTAAAAAATTTATTACAATTTATACAAATCGTATTTCAGCAAATATCCAAACGCGTATTAATTATTATATTGCATTATTGACTATTTTTAAAGCAATTACAACAAAACAATGTATAACATTTTTTAATGAAATAAAAGAAGAAAAACAATATACAATTGGTGATAATGCGGAAATATTATTATCAAAAAAAATAGGTTCAGAAAGTAAAGAAGGTATAATATATATTGGAAATATTAATATAAAAAATAAAAAATTATATAAATTTGCAATAAAAATAATGAAAAATACAGAAAAAAATTATCAAGAATTAATATTATTAAATACTTTATCAAAAATAGTAATAAGTAATAAAAATCCACATTTTCCAATTTTATATAAACATTTTCTATGTGATAACCCAAAATCAACTAGTGAATATCCAAAATTAATTCAAAAAGATAAATATTTAATAATATTAACAGAATTAGCAAATGGAGATTTATCATCATTTCTTACAAAAAATGATGACTTACTAAATGATAAAATTGTTAAAAATACTATGCAACAAATATTACTTTCTTTATTATCTTTTCATATATATATAAAAGCTATACATACAGACGCTCATTGGGGTAATTTCTTATATCATAAAATAAAACCAGGCGGATATATACATTATAAGATATATGACATAGATATTTATATTGAAAACATAGGTTATTTATGGGTAATTTGGGATTATCAAATAGAAAAAATAAATATGACAAATAATTTTAATGATTATTATAATATATTAAGTGTATTTGAAAACTCAGAATTAACACATAAAATAATTACATATATTTATTCAGATGACATAAAAAAGATAACATATTTTATAAAAGAAGTATTATTAAAAAATATTGACGATAGAGAATTATGGAAGAATTATTTACTAAAAAATAAATTATTTAAAAATAATTTAGTAAAACCAGAAAATAGTGAAATTATAAATTTAGAAAATCCATATATATTAAATTATTAATTTGATTTATTTTTTTATATAATTCATATAGATTATAAAAATGAGTTGTAAAGAACCTAAGTGCGTTTTTTCTAAAAGATTCAATAAATGTATATTGCCAAACGCATATATTGAAACTATTGCTGAATGTGGTAGAAATAAAATTAAAAGAATTAATTGTAAATATGCAGATAAAAAAGAAGAAGCTAAATTACAAGCATGTAAAAATTATAAAATAAGAACAGGACAAGTAAGTAAATCATCAAGTAAACCAGTTGAAAAACCTGTTGCAAAAAAAGTTGTTGCAAAAAAAGTTGTTGAAAAACCTGTTGCAAAAAAAGTTGTTGAAAAACCTGTTGCAAAAAAAGTCGTTGAAAAACCTGTTGCAAAAAAAGTTGTTGAAAAACCTGTTGCAAAAAAAGTTGTTGAAAAACCTGTTGAAAAACCTGTTGCAAAAAAAGTTGTTGAAAAACCTGTTGCAAAAAAAGTTGTTGAAAAACCTGTTGAAAAACCTGTTGAAAAACCTGTTGCAAAAAAAGTTGTTGAAAAACCTGTTGCAAAAAAAGTTGTTGAAAAACCTGTTGCAAAACCAGTTGAAAAACCTGTTGCAAAAAAAGTTGTTGAAAAACCTGTTGCAAAAAAAGTCGTTGAAAAATCAACAAATAAACCAATTAAAAAACCTGTTAATAAATCATCTTTATCAGAATCTACTAAAAATAAATTAGAAAAAATTAAACAAAATATACAAGCTCGTAAAATTGTAAATAAATTTAAACAATTTATTTCACCTTTTGTTAATCGTGTTTCTGCTAATCTTCAAACACGTATCGATTATTATAATGTATTATTTAAAATTTTAGATAAAATCAGTGAAAAACAATGTTTAAATTTCTACAATCAAACTAATGGAAATAAACAATATACATTAGGTGATAATAAAGAAATATTATTATCAAAACAAATAGGAACTAAAAGTAGATATGGTATAGTATATTTATCAAAAATAAATATTGATTATAAAAAAATATTTAAATTTGGAATTAAAATAATGTCAAATAATGTTGGTAATCAAAAAGAAATACAAATATTAAAAATATTATCTAATTTAGCATTAAAAAACGTTAATCCTCATTTTCCAATATTATATAAAATATTTGAATGTAATAAGGCTCCCTTAGTACGAAAAGATTATCCTGATTTAACAAAAACTGGAAAATATGTTATTACATTAACAGAATTAGCAAATGGAGATTTAAAATCAATATTATTAGGGGATGCTAGTTTTCATTTTAATACTGAATTACTTAAAAATACTATGCAACAATTATTAATCTCAATTTTATCTTTTCATTTACATGTAAAGAAATATCATAATGACGCTCATTGGGGTAATTTCCTATATCATAAAATTAAACCTGGTGGTTATATACATTATAGAATATTTGACGTAGATATATACATAGAAAACATGGGTTATTTATGGATAATATGGGATTATGGTATATGTAAGCCATTAACTGTTGAAAATTGCAGTTTTGATTATTTTAGAATTTTACATGCTTTTAAAAATGAAAAAACCGAATTAGTGAATGGAGTATTAAGATATGAAGAAGGTTTTGTTAAATTAACCGATTTTGTATATAGAAAAGAAATTATAGATTTAGCAGATGATCTTATTAGAATAGTTATGAAAAAAGATACTGAAAAATATATATGGTTTGATCGTTTATTAAAACACAGCTTATTTTCAAAAAATATTACTAAACCAGCTGATAATGAAATTGTTAATTTAGGAAAACCATATATATTAAAATAAATAAATGATTTTTTTTATTTTATTAATAAAATAATTAATAAATGGAAATAAATAATAATTATTTATATTTAATCAAAGAAACAGAAATATGGGTTAAAGAACAGATGAAAGATTATGATTGTTCGCATGACTTCGAACATGTTTTAAGAGTTAAAAATATGGCAATTAAGATAGCAAAAAAAGAAAAAATAGATGATAATGAAATATTTAAGATAATTATGGGTGCTTTAATGCATGATGTAGCTGATTCTAAATATTCAAAAATAGAAAACGAGCAAGAAATATTAATTAAATCATTTTTAAAAGATAAATTAACACCTGATATTATTGATGAAATTATATATATATCATGTAATACTTCATTATCGAAAGAAGTATCAAATATAAATAAAATAGATAAAAATAATATTAATTTGAAATGCGTACAAGATGCAGATAGAATTGATTCATTGGGTTCTATTGGTATTACTAGATATTTTATGTACGGTATTCATAAAAATAATAGCAAAACAAATGATATTATTATTAATATTAAAAATCGAACAAAAATTATATTAAAATTTATAAAAACAAAATATGGCAACAAAATAGCTAAAAAAAAATATAAAATTATTAAAAAATTTATTAAAAATTATGAAAAAGATTTAAAGATTTAAGATAATATTATCATTATAAAAAACTCGAATATCATTATGTCAAAAGAAGATACTGTAGGTATTGGTATTGATCTTGGTACAACAACTAGTTGTGTAGCTGTTTGGATTGGAGATAGAGTTGAAGTTATTCCTGATTATCAAACTGGATCAAGAATTATTCCATCATATGTAACATTTACCGATGAAGAAAAACTCGTTGGAGATGCATCAAAAAATGTTTCTACGATGTATCCAAAATCTACTTTATATGATATTAAACGTCTAATTGGACGTAAATATGATGATGAATACGTTCAAAAAGACAAGAAACTATGGACTTTTGATATTCATGGTGATGAAAATAATAAACCAGTAATTGATGTTGAATATAAAAATGAAAAGAAAAAACTATATCCAGAAGAAATTTCTGCGATGGTTCTTACTCGTCTAAAAGAAACTGCTGAAGCTTATTTAGGACATCCTGTTAAAAAAGCTGTTGTAACTGTTCCTGCTTATTTTAATGATAGTCAAAGACAAGCTACAAAAGATGCTTGTATTATTAGTGGTATGGAATGTCTTAGAATTATTAATGAACCAACTGCCGCTGCAATTGCATATGGTCTTGATAAAATTGATGATGGTGGAAAAGAAAAAACTATTCTAATTTTTGATGAAGGTGGTGGTACTCATGATCTTTCAATTTTGTCTATTGATGGTGGTATTTTTGAAGTAAAAGCAACTGCGGGCGATACACATCTAGGAGGTTCTGATCTTGATAATCTTATTGTAGATTTCCTTTGCGCTGATATTAAGAAAAGATATAATAAAAATATTAAAGAAAATTCAAAAGCACTAAAACGTCTTAATATTGCTGCTGAAAAAGCTAAGAAAAATCTATCCACAGCAGCAACAGTACCAATTGAAATTGATTCATTATTTGATGGTATCGATTATACTCTTTCATTAAGTCGTGCTAAATTCGAACAACTTGCTGAAAGTTTCTTCAATAAATCAATGGAACCACTAAATAAAGTTATTCAAGATGCTAAGATTTCTAAGGGAGATGTAGATGAGATTGTTCTTGTAGGTGGTACAACTAGAATTCCAAAAATTCAAGAATTACTAAGTAATTATTTTAATGGAAAACAACTAAATAAATCACTAAATCCAGATGAAGCCGTTGCTATTGGCGCAGCCATTCAATGTGCTATTCTAACAGGACAAGGTAGTTCAAAGACCAATGATCTACTTCTTCTTGATGTTGCACCTCTTTCACTTGGAATTGAGACAAGTGGTGGTGTAATGACAAAAATTATTGAAAGAAATACTACTATTCCTACAAAGAAATCACAAACATTTTCAACATATGCTGATAATCAACCTGGTGTAGATATTAAGATTTATGAAGGAGAAAGAGCATTTGTTAAGGATAATAATCTTCTTGGTTCATTTAATTTAACTGGTATTCCACCAATGCCAAGAGGACAACCTAAAATTGTTATTGATTTATCAATTGATGTTAATGGTATTCTTGAAGTAACAGCAAAAGAAGAAAGTACAGGTAAAACAAATAATATTAAAATTACTAACGATAAAGGAAGACTTTCAAAAGAACAAATTGAAGAAATGGTTAAAGCTGCTGAAAAATATAAAGAAGATGATGAGAAAAATAAACAACTAATTGAAGCAAAGAATGAACTTGAAAACTATTTATATAATACTAAAAATAGTCTTTCAACTAAATCAGATGGTGCTCCTGAAAACTTTGATGAAATTAAAGCTCAGATTGATCCTATTGTAGAAGAAGGACTTAAATGGTTTGAAGATAATCCTAAATTAGAAATTGAAGATTATAAAAATAAACAAAAAGAATATGAAGAAAAGATTAAACCACTAATTACTAAACTTTATGGTGCTGTTCCACCAATGGGAGGAATGGAAATGGGAACTGGTCCTCCACCATTTACAACAGCAGAAAATGCAAAATCCGATATTGACGATCTTGATTAAAAAGATCATGAAAAATATTGTAATTTATTTTTATTAGCAATTGATATAATTTCATTATGATTGCGTAATCTTGTTGATAAATATTCAATTGTATCACCATCATTTGAAACACATTTTTTAGCTAATTCATAATTATCTTTTAATTTATTACTAGCATAATATATAACAGGCGGATAAATATCAATTAATTCATTTATAAAATCATAATTTGATCTCAATTCTTTTGAAGCATATCTAATAACAGTTTTATCTTTTTTACATAATAACAACATGATTTTTTTATCATTTTGATATTTATATGGCATATATTTAATTAAAATTGGCATATTATTTAAAAAAACATTGATTATATCGTCTGTAATTAGCATTTTTTTTATAAAAAATATATTTAAATAATGATGATTAATTATTTTTGAACTTAATTCCACAAAATCATTTTTTAAATAATTTTCTTTAAAAATTTTAACACTATTATAATTTAATTTTTTTGCAAAATATTTATCAATAATATAATAAAAATAAATCTTATCAATTACATCATCGATTTTAAATATTTTTTTTAATAATATCAAAATAACATAATCATTCATCTTATATTATTATCATTATAATCTTTATATTTAATTTAAATAATCTTCAATTATACAATTGAAATTCTGAGATGTAGTTGATATAATTGATATATAATTAAAAAGAGTTGTTGTTAATAAAAATACAGATGATGATAATGGTATTTGATTTAAACTTATATTTTCAGGAACACCAACAGCACATATATTACTAGTTCCTGCTGAAATATTTGATGACATATAAATATCATATTGTAATATTTGTCTATTATTATTTGAAGTAAAAACACCAGATAATGGAAGACATTTAATTGAAAATGTTCTATATGGTAAATTAGCAGTTAATCCATCTAATTTTAATGTTTGAGTATATAATGATAAATTAATATCATATTTATAATAATTTGTTCCACTTAATGTTACAGCATTACTACAATTAATAGTAAATCCACTTTTTTTATTTAAATTCGGCAATATATTTGAATTTAAATATTTTGATGCTAATGATGTTCCATTTTCAATAAATGAATTGGCAGACGCTGTTGTTGTTACAATTAAATTACTCGTAGTTGTTAAATTCGAATTATAAATATTACTACAATTAATATTACTAATATTAATATTACTATTAATAGCTAAAATTGATTGATATTTTGATGAAAGATTAATACTACTTTCTTGAATTGTTGTAGCATTTAATATTCCATTTACTTGCAAAGTTGTTGATGGATTGGATATACCAATGCCTACATTTCCATTACTATCAATTATCATACGTTCATTAGCTCCATTTGTAAAAAATTTGATAAATTTAGTAGCACCATTTGTATTTAAAATTATATTTCCACTAATTGTTGCTATTCCAAGATCAGTATTTGCATTATCTTGTAATATTGTATTTGTAGCATCAATGCCATTAAATCTTAATCCTCCTAAATTTGTATATCCAGAAACTTGAAATGCGAAATTTTTAGTAGCACCATTCCATGTTGCATTTTGACTAATTTGCACTATTGGTTGACCTGAACCTGTAGAACTGCCTGAAACTGTTAATAATGTCGCAGTAGATTGTGCTGTTGTTGTTCCAACACAAACATTTCCTACACCAGTAATTCGCATAACTTCATTTGCGGTTGTTGATGATGTTCCTACTCTAAACTGAAATGCATCAGTTGTTGATGGAATATTATGAATTAATCCAGATGTAGCTCCAAAACCTGTATATTGATAATTATTTCCCAAATCATATAAAGATATAACTTTTAATATTGCCCCTGCATTTATATGCAATGTCGATAATGGATTATTTGTTTTAATGCCAATATTACTATTTACTATTAAATTTTGAGAAACAGTTGCTGCTGTATTTGTAATTGATAAAATATTTCCATTTCCACCATTAAAACCAAGATTTATTGTTCCGCCAGAATTTGTGGCATAATTTAAAGTAATACCTATATTATTTGTTGATGTAGCATAAATAGTATTTGCACCATCATTTCCACCTATTCTTAAATTAGTACCAACATATAAATAGCTATTAAAATCAACATACATTTTTGTATTCAAAGTACCACCAATCGTTCCATTATTAAAATATAAATTTGAGGATGATGTAAATAATCTCCAAGAAGCACCTCCAATATCCCATAAATTTAAAGCAGAAGAAGCATTACCATTTCCTATATAAAAATCAGTAATTGTTGTATTATTATAAACTCTTGCATTTCCATTAACATCAAATTTATAACCAGGAGAAGCATTATTTATACCAATGTTATTTAAAGTATTTATATATATGGCAGATGAACCAGCACCAGATTGTAATATTAAATTATTGGATGATCTTAAAATCATATCTCCTGTTGCAGCCGATGTTGAATACATTTGTCCTGCGGTTGATGCACCTAATGTATTAGTATCTAATGAACCTATTTGTATACCTGGTGCTGATGCTGTATTTATAATTAAATTACCTGTTAAAGTTCCTCCAATTAATTTTAAAAATATATTAGACGCAGCATTTGATGTTAATATAGCAGATGGTACATTCGATAATTTACCATAGTCAACATATGTTAAATTTGAACCTATACCAAATAAAATTGTTGAATTTGTTAAATTAGATTGATAAGCACTTAAACTAGTATTTGATGCATAAGCATTTAAACTAATATTA
>Ga0209189_1000086_pt1 | contig 77913 bp, 68 predicted proteins | sample C_130820_EF_Meta_FD_187308 | JGI IMG/M metagenome (GOLD analysis project Ga0209189, IMG submission 187308) | Freshwater microbial communities from Lake Croche, Canada to study carbon cycling - C_130820_EF_MetaG (SPAdes) (version 3) | ecosystem: Environmental > Aquatic > Freshwater > Lake... | reverse complement strand
TTTTTTTTTTTTGAAATTTCTGTGGAATTTACACCTGTATAGATAATATCTACATATTTTAGCAAATGTTGGGCACCCCTAAAAATTCTTAGTTCTGAACCGTTACAATCAAAATTCCATACATTGTATTCACATGGGTCAAAATTATTCAATTCTAAAAAATCTTTTAAAGGTTGAATTTTATAATCATTTGTCTCACTAATAATTAATTTAGGTACCTCAATACAGCACTCAAGTGTACACGGTTGAAGCTCCAGATTATGTTTATTATTATAAATTACTGCTGAATCTAATTCATCAATAATTGTAGTAAACACATTTGGCAGACCATTTGATTGGTTTTCTTGCGCCCGTTTTTTATCAGATTCTACCCATATGATATTATTATCATGTATATTTAACAAATTATACATTTGGTTTATATTTTTACTGTGTGTTCCTACATGAATTACACCTGAAAAAGAAATATTACTGTCATTGGCAAATTTTTTGATACTTTCTAAATTGAAAGGCATTGTATCTTATACAATCAAAAAATTTAAGTAATATTTTAGGACTTACATTCTGATATACAAGCTTTTATACATTTGGAACTCCCACCATTTACCTTCTTTAATATCATCAATTGCAATCAAGCCATTGTTTTTTAACAAAGAATCAAGGGCGCGCTTATCTGAATTTTGTTGTGAAAGATTAGTCGAATTTATATCAGTATAAACTATATCAACATATTTTAGGTACTCTTGTGCACCTTGAAATATTTTTAAATTAATCCCTATACTGTCAAAATTCCAAAAATTATAATCTGCAGGGTCTAGATTATTATAATTAATAAATTCCTTTAGTGATTGTGTTTTTATATTATTTAATTCGTTAACATAAATTTTGGGACTATCTTTACAACATTCAAGAATACAATTGTTATTGTTTAACCGATTATTATAAATATATGCTGGGCTTGTTTCATCAATTGTTAATCTGAATAAATTAGACATTGTATATACCATTCCATTATCTGTAGATTCTGAATCAACCCATATTATGTTATTATCATGTATATTTAATTCGTTATACATTTTTTTTACTTCTTCATCATAGGCTCCAATATGCAGGATTCCCTTGATAGCTAAATTGTTATTAGTGATATATTTTTTTATATTTTCAAAATTCAGTGACATTTACTAGTATTGTAGTATTGCAGTATTTAAGTACAGTTTTATATAAACAATACTTAAATATAAGATATTTGTATTTTGATTGATAATAATCAATAGTAAAATATTTAGTTATGCTATATATACTTTGATTTTTTCTTTCTAGTGAATTTTTGCGTAGTCATATTTTGTCTCCTTGTACCTCCCTTTGATACGTTTTTTTCTAACACAGATTTCATAAAATATTCATAAACCTCTCTTGAAATAGAATTTGTGAAAAATTTTTTATTTTCGCCTTCAGGAATTCTTAAAAACTGTACGTTATGTAGCTCATTTTCATACTCCTTATTTTTTTTTACTAACAAGCCCATACTGTGAATTGCTTCAAACTCAAAATCTGATAATTCATACGTGAATAGTGCATATTTTGAGGTACCGCCTGATGTAAAAAGAGTATCAGTGTCATTTAATTTATTTTTATCAAGCTTAATTGAGGTTTCTTCGTAACATTCCCTCACAACAGTGTCATTAATTGAAAAATCCTCAATATCCATACTGTTGTTTGATTTTTTCACGTAATTTTTACCTGAAATATAGCCTCCTTTTGGAAAACCATATCTATCGATTGGTGCTAATTCATCAGCTCTTCTTTTAAAATTAAATTTACTCACCTTAACTTCGGGTATAGCTACCCATCTAGGCTTACCAGAAATAAAACCTTTTTTAGATGAATTTTTAAGGTCGCTAAACGTAACATGTTTAATAAATCTAGGATTAAAGGTCTCAAGTTCTTTACAAACCTTAGTAAACTTCTTTTTTGCTTTATCAACATCAGCTTTATTATTGATATCACCTGGAAATAAGAAGGCGTCTTGTATATTTTCACCTTCAGATGTTTTGAAATGCTTTACATGAGAACTTTCTGATAGGTAAGCTGTTTCTTGGCCTAAAAGGAAAATAGGACCTGTCTTATCTTTATAATAAACGATTACTATACCACCGTTTGCGTCAACACCCTTTATTGTTTTACCACTCATACCCCTACTAAAAGGGATGATGTTTTTCTACAATTACTTAACTTTATACCTAAAATTAGCTCATCATATTTCTTCTTTGATTTTAGAATGGCCTCATTTAAAGTATTACCGGCCGGCGAACGATATTTATACACATCTTCATTAGTGTAACAAGGAATTATACAAGTATCTTTATTATTAGGACCTGTGCGAATACCTATAAACCAACTGTTTGGCTTATCATTAGATGGATTATCTTCTGGTAAAAATGTGTTTGAATAATGAATGTCGGTCCAGCTGTATTTGGCCATTATTTTATAAATAGGCTCCATTGATTAGTTAATTTATAGAATTAATTACTTAAATAGGTTTACAACCAATCGGTTTAAAAACATTTAAATATGAGGATACAGCAGATGACCAAAATACTTTCCTTCGATATGGGTATAAGAAACTTAGCTTATTGTGTAGTGGATATTAGTGGGTCGTCTTTTGTAATCTTAGACTGGGATAATTACGACCTATTAGCAGGAAGTGATTCACAAACAGCTAGTAGGTGTGTTTGTAGTGGTCCACCAAGCTGGTTAGATAATAGTAGTTCAATTTGGTGTAAAAAATGCGTAAAGGCTGGTAAGACTTCATTGAAAGGATTACCAAATGATATTAAATTTAATATAAAATCATTAAAAGAATTCTGTGAAAAATCTGGATGGGCTATACCTAAAAAACCTAAAAAAGACGATTATATGGATTTAATCAAAAAAGCTTATCTACTTCCTTACATTAAGCCAAAAGGAACCATGAAAACTGACCTGGGTATTTTATTAGTTGCAATTGAAAAATTTCTTGATAGTCGACTTGTTAAATTTTCAGAGGTCTCAATCATTCGTATAGAAAATCAACCTGTTTTTGATGCACCAACAATGAAATCTGTTCAAATCATTCTTTATACACTCTTGACATATCGTTTACGTAAAGAACACAATTGGACTGGAGAGATTGTCTTTGTTCATGCTTCTAAAAAAACTGAGGAAGCTCAAGAAGTTGTTGATAAAGCTGGTGGTGATTATAAAGCAAGAAAGGATACTGCAGAATTATTAACATTGGAAAAACTCAAAGGTTCAGAACACAGGGTCTGGTTAGATTATTTTAATTCAAAGAAGAAAAAATCTGATTTAGCCGATGCATTTTTAATGTGTCTGCGTTTAGTCAAATAAAATCACCTAAACCCCCTATGTAAGACGAATATAATAGCATGAGTAGTCCCGGCACTATCCCTCTTGCAGACTTACAGAATTTTGCGTCAAATATGAATAATCTTGATGACATCATCAGCCTTGATGTATCTGACATTGGCTCATCTAGCAACAACATTAGAAATATCGATATGGATTTGTTAGGTAATCAGAGTAGAGTTTCACCAAGTCCTAAAACGCCTGTTGTAGCGAATCCTTATAATTCTTCGGGTGCTACAGTTAATCTTACCAGTGCACCATCATCCCCTCCAAAGACGAGTTTCATTTCAGACAGTATCGATTTTGTAAATATTGAAGATACTCAAAGAACAGTTTCTATAAATCCACCCAGTGGTATTGGTGCAGACACGATACGTATAAATCGTTTTAAGGATGAACCCTCATTAAACTTACAATCTGAAGCAGTTTCTTCTACTGATGTTGAATCTGCTAGTCTTGATAATGTACCTGTATCAACGAGTAAATTAAGCCCAGAACAAGAAGCCACAGAGAAGTCTGCATACATTAATAAGATTCGCAGATTGGCTACGAAAGGAATTGAAGGTAATCGCATGACGATGGTCAATTCATTGGATGAAATTAAAGCGGAATACGCCCGCCTTGTTGACAGTCGTAATCTTGAATCAAGTATTAAGTTTCAACGTAACGCCTTACTAACATGTGCTACCGGTCTGGAATTCCTAAATCAGAAGTTTAATCCTCTTGATGTGAATCTAGACGGATGGTCTGAATCAATTAATGAAAATCAGGATGATTTCGATGAGATATTTGAGGAACTTTACGACAAGTATAAGGATAGAACAAAGGTTGCACCAGAAATCCGTCTAGTAATGACTTTAGGCATCAGCGCTGCTATGTGCCACGTTACAAATACATTCTTCAAGTCAAAAATGCCTGGTATGGACGATATATTAAAGCGCAATCCTGACTTGGCTCGCCAATTTGCCCAGGCGGCCGCAGGCCAAGCGGTCGGTCCTGGATTTGCTAACTTTGTTAGTATGGGAATGCCTCAGGGAAATCAAAACCAGCAAAATCAACAAATGAGACAACCTGAACCAGAGGCGTTTGTACAACAGAATAATTCAGAAAGTTGGCAACCCCAGCGTGATAAGACTCCATCGCCAGCTGTTCAAACAGCTAGACGGGAAATGCGCGGACCTTCAGGCGTGGAAGACATTTTGAAGGCTTTTGAATCAGAGGATATGGGGCCTCCACAAGTAAGCTTCACACCTCCTCCAAGACCTGATTTTGACGATAATCAGAGTATTTATACATCAACAACAATGAATGGTTCAGAAGTTAATGGGCGTAAATCTGGTGCACGTGGCGGAAAACGTAAGAGTACTGGACAACCTGTTGGCGCTACAATTGATTTACGCGTCTAAAAATTAGGTATTTTTATAAGTTTATAATATTTATACTATAAACTCATAAGCTCGGTATGATAGTATCTGACGGTAAGTTGTTGAGTATTTAACGATATATTTATATAGTTTAATGAGTTGTCATTTTTGGGTTGTTTTCAACATGGTTAGGTTCTGAGCTGTGTACAGCGTGCTCCATATGTTGTAAAGATGCTTCTTCTTCATGAGATTTAGTCTCATCTTTTTTTTGGAGTTTCTTCATATTATTTTCATAAGACTGTTCTTGTTCTTTTTTCTTTTCATCATCCGTCGTTCTCCAACCAGGAATCAAACACATTACATGATTTTCGTTTGCTATAAACCAAAGTGTAGCTAATAATCCTAATGAACACCAAAATGCTACTGCAATATTTCTTGTTGCAATAAAAAGTACAGCGAATAAAATAAACGGGCGTAAATAAGGTCTAGAAAGAAATGCTTCTTGTTGTTTTGTAAGCTCCATAGGCAAATATCTACCACTTAAGTTCAAAAACAGATATAATATACCTATTATATAAGGGTTTGAATTTAACGATAACACAAATGAGCTAACCGGATCCAACGGCGGGGGTACAAAACCGGCGCTACTCGGTTGAGAAGGATTTACATGATGCGATGCATGTGCTGACGCGTGTGTTAAAGCCGGAGCATTACCACCAACAATCTCAAAAAAAGATTGCCTCTTTGCCTTTCTTGGCATATCCTATTTTAAACAATGTTTTGATTTTAGCAGACCTAAAATTTTATATTAGATACTAAATGAATATCTGCAATCCAGAAAAATACGATTAAAAATAATAATAATGTGACAGGAATACTATAAGCAGATATAAAAATAAGTAAAAGTCCTAATAATATACGAAATATTGGCTCACGGGAATAAGCGCGTAAAGTTTCGTCGTAATGTTGTTCGAAGGGAAAGGTTAACCAAACAACAACCCAACCAAGTAATAATATTGTTGAAATTTCAATAATTCTATGACCTGACATAAGTGTCTCTGCTTTTTATTTATAAAATTACCGTCAAATATTTAATTTAAGTATTTGATGTAGTTACTCTTAACTTTATATAAAACATATGACTGTTTTATTAATTTTACTAAATTATTCATGCCTGAACAGGATATGTAGAAACCTCTTTTTCTTGAATAGCTATAGGTTTCTCCATTAATACTTTTTCAACAAACCATTTTTTGTTATTTGTAACCCAGTCAATTGCTCCAGAAGGTACCATAAATCCTTCCTTTATTCCGGATATATCATTCTTGTCATTCACACCCTTAAACCCGGGATTGCTTACTTTTGTTGTTTTAACTATAGTCTTTTTGATTGGTTTTTTTGGCATTATGCGTAACAAGTTCACCAGGAAAAATGCAACTGCAAAGGCTATTGGAATTAGATTCATAGAAGCCAAACCGGCACATAGTAACATACCTACAAAAAACACTATTGGATTTGATAATATCGAATGATACTCCTGAGGTACCATCTCAATTGTAGAACCAAGAATAATAAGCAATATAGCGATAATTATATCAAGCTTGATAGGTGGACTTAAGTTAATAGTTGGCTGTCCGGCTGCTTGCATGTTCCCTGAAAAAGACAGCTTTTATTATCTAAGATAAACTATATTCCAGTGATTGGATTTCTATAATTATCCATAATCGTTCGTGGGTCGAAAGAATCGGGTACTGGTATCGAATTACCATAAACACGAGTTGTGAAATCAGCTATGATTTTTAAACTTTTCAGTGTATTACTTTTCATATATACTAATACTGTTCTATAAGCAATTGCTACTTCATCGTCAGTAGGTAATTTTTCACTATTTATTAAATTAGTTATAGTATATTGATTTGAATCAAAACCTTCCTCCTTGTATTTTTGAGGCATGTAAACTAAATACCAGAAATTAATCGATATCAATAAAACTCCAATACACAGTACAAGGCTCGGTAACCAATTAGGTACATCCATATCTAATATTCAAGGGTCTATATTTTAGTTAATTTTATCCCGGATCGGTTAAGTCATCAAAATGAAAACTGTTAATAAAATAGGGTTAATTCTTCCAGGAACGGAAGATGTCATATTGTACATTGGAAGAAGCGTTTCAAACAAGTATATCAGACTCAGTTTTACCACCATCAAGACAACAGTTTGAAGAACCAGGTAAAGGTGAAAAAGGACGTATGAAACCAAGAAAGCATAAACGATCCCCACTTCCCCCTCAGGAACCTAGTATAATAGAACCAGATAGAGCTGCCCGTAATTACAAACAACCAGAAGAACTCTTAGGTGAGCAACCTAAAAACGATACATCGACTAGTATTTCTTCATATTTGGTCGGTGTGAATGACCCAAATGAAGACTATTTCCCTTATCCAAATGGTGGAAATGATGAGCATGGGTTTGATAAATCATTTATGCTTGAACCAAATTGGACTGACCAGTTTATTGATAGAGTACCAAGTCCTAAAACGGAAACTCCACCCTTTCCCGGCGCTTCAGTTGATGGTTATTCCACACTTTATAGAAACATACCGCCACCACAATCTAAAAGTGATGAAAAGCGCGGAATGGTTGAACCTGAACAAATTAATAGTCAACATAATCCAACAACAATAATGGGTGCTGCTGCTAGTATGACACCTGAATTACAAAAACGCATTGATGATATTTTTACTAAGATTGATGCACTAGAGGTAGCGCGTTCTGAATCAAATCATTCCGAAATTATATTATTTGTTATGACAGGAATATTTGTACTGTTAATGTTAGATTTATTATTGAAACAAGGATGTAAGGCTTTAGGAAATATCGTATCTGCTTCTGCTGTATCAACACAACATGGTGGTTATAATCATCCGTTTTTTATATAGAACTATCTAGTTAATTCAAGTCAAATATTAAAATTTTTAAAATAAAATTAAGTTTCGAATATAGTTAATTATAAAATTTATAGGATTTTTATAATTAAATATGTGTAATTTTTTATATAAAGGTAACCTTTTTAACATTAGAATCTTGCTCTTTTTGAGGTGAAAAATATTGCTGTGTAGTCTTTTTAATAACTGATTTAGGTACAGAAGCTTCTATAATAGCATTTCGCGCCTTCTCATCATCGCCAATCGCATTTCTCATAGTTTGAACAATCGGATTTCGTTCTTCGCGATATTGTTCATCGTGTTTCTTCCAAGAAATAAATAATAAATTAGGGTGAAAATACTGCACCTCAAATTTAGAATTACGTAAATTCCATGCCAGATATAAAATACAATCACGTGTACTAAATCTAGGAACTCCAATCACAAATTCGGGCACAACAAATAATAGAGACTTGTCGTTATTTGGCATACGCGAATTAATCCTAATTTTATTATGAACAGATTCGAGTATGCTGTTATATGTTTTAAGTTTTAACTGGTCTCTTTTTTCTTGTTCTGAATAGAGTGTTGAAGGGTCTAATTTTGGAGGACTTGAGCCCGTATTTTCGCTCATTAGTTCGTTGTTAGATTTTGTTATTGAGAGATTACCGCTTAAAAGCCGAATGATAAAATCTAATAATGCTAATTCCTAGACATTTGGTATTTGCTGGTGGAGGACCGCGATGTCTGGCATTTTTGGGTTCAATAGAAGTTCTTAAAAAAAGAAATATGCTCCACAAGGTTTCAGATTACTGGGGTAATTCTGCCGGTGCCTTATTAGCAACATGTTTATCTCTTAAAACACCCTTACCTAAATTGAAAACAGTATTTGAAGAATTAGATTTCGCCAGATTTCGGGATATAGATTTATCAAATATTGTGTCTTTTAGTGAGAAATGGGGACTTGATTCGGGTGAAGCCTTTACAAAAGAGATGCAAAAGCTACTGGAAGATATTAAACCTGGAGCTTCTCAATATACCTTACAAGAGATTCCTGGACTACATATTGTTACTGCAGACTTGACCGATACTAAAATGGTAATTCTAGATGCTAAAACATTTCCTACACTGAAATTGGTAGATGCACTTAGAGCCTCAACATCTATACCATTCTTTTATAGACCTTTTCGCAATCCCATAAATAACCACTTATTAGTTGATGGCGCCATAGGAATGAATTTTCCATGGGATTTATTACCGTCAGATGATGAAAGAAAATCAGCATTAGGATTTAATTTTAAAATATATGATATATCAAGTGAGCCGAAATCTTTGAGTGAGTTTATTCCCAAGATTCTGAACTTTAGAGAATCTTGTAGAAAACTTGGCTCTAAAAATATAGTCTTAGAGTCAAATATTATTAATTTTCATATTCGCGGATATCCTGCATGGCATTTAGCAGTTAAAAAAAAAGATAGAGAAGAACTATTTTCTATAGGAACGAAAACAACTGAAGAATGGTTCACTTTACATTTTCCTGGAGGAATGAAAGAAACGCGTCCTGTGTGCGTTGACCAGAATACTCAACTACCTGGTCACCATTCTTCAAAACAATTGTTGGGAAACCGCGAATATTCACGCCAGTTGCCATCTCAGGTTGTGTCTCAGGATTCACCATCTTTATATTTACCACCTTGCCGGAGATGGTCTGTGTAGAACCTAGCTTCGCAAACTCAGGTTTAGCAGTTTGGCAATGTCCACACCAATCAGCATAATACATTGTAAATGTACGAGTATTTTGATTATCAAATCCCTCCTCTTTCTTCACAGAAAAGGAAAGATATAGGCGATAGGCGACCCAAACTAAAACAAGTAAAATACCGACATATAAGGCAATTTCAACAGGAGTAGGTGAAGCCATTATTTCTATAAATAGAGTAATAATTTATTAGATTTAAGTGAGCGCAAACCAGCCCATTTTTATTATAAAAATGATACAATATATATTATATTTGAAATATTCAATTATAAGATATGTGGTTGTTACGTAATGGAGTCAACATCCGGGTAGATTTAGAAGAAGACCCATGCTGGAACAAACAAGATATTTGGAAGGCGCGAAATCTTTGGGCAAGATTCAAAACTATGGGTTATTCAAATAGAGATTGTTCCACCTATGCATCAGCATCTGTATGGAAGACTAAATGGAATGGAATGCAATATAGTCAAACAATTGAAAAATCACTAGAAAATATGTCTTTAGATATTGTTGCGCAGATTCCTATTGCGCCTTAATGTTTCACGTGCAACTAATTTTTTAGCACGACAAGTTTTTGTCGCCTTAGTTTTAGCTTTACCACAACCTGATGAAAATAGACTAACCTCCTTACATAATCCATTAAATGAATTGTATGGTGTTTCCTCCATCATTGTTTTACAAACAATTTTTTGAATATTAAACAACCATTCTAATACGGCCTTTTTTCCCTTATTTACTGGAGCTAATCCATATTGATTTTCGCCCTTAATCCAGGCATTTCGCCATGGTTCATAGGGAAAGACTGTTTTAATTAAATTCCACCATTCTTGAACATATGGTATTCTTTCATTATATTTCATAGTATTATATTCATTTCGTAATTCGGGTGTATCTAAAATTAGGGGTGCATCAACAATAGGTGTTGAAGAAAGATGCTTAGATGGAGTTGTGTTAGCGATTGAAAATAAGAAATCCCAGCCCAGTATTGTCGATGAAGCACATGGACTTTCTGACCATTTCATATAATCACTTTGGACCTTTTCAAATGTTGGATTTGGTTCTTTTAAAAGTTTTTGTGAACGCAGTTTCTCATTGACATCGTTATGAATATCATACAACCATCGATTCATTTTACTGTACGAATTCGGTAAAGGTCTGTTTTTATAGTATTTTGTCAATGATTGCCTACAAAATTTACAGGGAAGAACAAAAGGCAAAAGTTGATAGAATTTTTTAATATTTGTAAAGTCGCGACCTTTCAATGGTGTTGTTACAGAAAGATGGAATAATCTCCACCCACTAGGTCCCCAGAAACGCGTATCCATTCCCTATTTATGACGCAGGTTTTAAAGACTGTGTCTATATTAAAGACAAACTATGTCTTCATGGGTTTGTTATTGTCTATTACGCGAAGATTCGGGAGCAACCTATATTGGTGCCACAATCGATATGGCTCATCGAATTAGACAACATAATTGTGAAATAAAAGGAGGGGCTAAATTCACAAGTGCAGCCGTTAAAAATGGACATACTTGGATACTTTTATGTACTGTTGGAAGATTTCCTGATATGCAGACAGCTTTGCAGTTTGAATGGATGTGGAAACATGTTACGCGTACTAGTTATATGAAACAACCTGTAATTTTACGCAGAGTCAAGGCTCTTATTCAATTGATTAATTCTGAAAGGTCTTCGTCGAAATCCCGTCCTTATACTGACTTTGAACCCTTGAAAATTATAGTGTATAATCCATCACCACAAACAGAACCTTTTTTTACGACCGAATACATACGTGCCTCAGCTGTATTATGCGAAGTTAATAATGCTGATTATGACCACCGTATTTCTACTATTGGTGGCGTTTTGACCGACGGGTCTTCTTAGAACGTTTTAACTTCTTTGTTCCACCCCTTACCTTTCTTGGATTCCAAGGTCCATTTGCCTGTTTTAAACCTCTTGATTTTCTTATTCTTTCAGCATTTTGTCTCATAGAATTAGTGACCTTTTTAACATCTGGTGTTTTTACTAGACCCGCAAACGCTTGTTGTCTTGGCTTTTGAAGAGATTTAGCTCTAATTGCATTTAAATTATTTATTGTTTTGTTTTCTCCTAAATTTTTAAATACATTAACTACTGCGTCACTTGGCGGGATTCCTAATGTTCTTGCTAAATTATCATAACCTAGATATTCAGGTTTACCGACTAAAGAAATTGTAGCATCCAACAAATCATGGTCTTCACGAATATTTAAATCTGGTAGTTTATGCAACAGATTTGTATCTAGTTTTGCCTTAGGTACTCCTATTCTTTTAACAACTGAATTAAAAGCACTGGAGGCAGGTGAAGTAACAGCTGTTACAGCAATATTAGCAGCTGGAGCCTCACTGGTTAGACCAAGCGCTTCTAAGGCTAATCTTAACTCTTCATCTGTTAAACCTTCTGGTTTATCATTTAAAATTTTTAACCCAAACTCATAAGTTTTGTTTGATTTTTTAGGTACCACCTTTATATGTATAAAGGGTTCTTCTGATTCGGTATTAATTGAAGTCGGTTCTGTAACTGTATCTGATTTGTCTATTTTAGGGTCTAAGACCCATGATTGATTAGAATTATTTCTTTTTTCAGGTTTATATAACGTATAAAATTTACCTTTAGGGATATTTTTTAATATCTTTCTTACTGTTTCAAAAGCGGGTGTGTTAGTATCAATATCCAGGTCCGAATTGACATCTTTATCAAGCTGTTTTATACAGGTTTTCATTTTAGATTTAAGAGTATCTATAAGTCCTTCTTCAACTATGCCATTGGAACATTCTTTTGTCTCTTGACTTTCAGAATTTGGCTCATCGTCTATCTTTAACCCAAACTCATAATCTACTGGATTTTTGTCGGTATTTTTAATAGATGGTTTTATCTTTATAAATGGTTCTTCTGGTAGCGGGTCCAAAACCCAAGACTTCTTATTAGGTGCACTATTATTTCTAGATAACAAATTATTATCAACAGACATTATTTTACTAGGTCTATATAGTTTGTAGTTCTTTCCTTTTGGGATATTCTCTAATATCTTACGAGTTGGTTTAAAATTATCTGTATCCATATCAAAATCCAAATCTGATTTGGCGTGTTTATCAAATTGTTTTATACAGGATTTCATTTTGGATTTTAAAGTATCTATAAATCCTTCTTCAACTATTCCATTGGAACATTCTTTTGTCTTTTGAGTTTCAGAATTTGTCTCGTCGTCTATCTTTAACCCAAACTCATAATCTACTGGATTTTTATCACCATTTTTAATAGATGGTTTTATCTTTATAAATGGTTCTTCTGGTAACGGGTCCAAAACCCAAGATTTCTTATTAGGTGCACTATTATTTCTAGATAACAAATTATTATCAACAGACATTATTTTACTAGGTCTATATAGTTTGTAGTTCTTTCCTTTTGGTATATTCTCTAATATCTTACGAGTTGGAGCAAATTCGCTAGCATCCATATCAAAATCCAAATCTGATTTGGCGTCCTTATCTAATTGTTTTATACAGGATTTCATTTTGGATTTAAGAGTATCTATAAACCCTTCTTCAACTATACCATTTGAACATAGATGCGTATCATATATATTTTTAAATGGTTTGTCACTTGTCTGTAAACCAAAATCATAATCTGTTTTATGTCTAATACCATCTTTCTTTAGAGTAGGTTTTACGTTAATATATTGTAATTTTGGCTTAGGGTCTAAAATCCAAGTCTCATGTGCCCTTTTGTTATTATTTATGATTTTTTTAGAAGGTTTTAATAATTTATAATATGTTCCTATAGGAATAGCTTCTAGAACTTTTCTTGTTGGTTCGAAATCAATATCATCCTTGTCATACTTTAATCCTGAATTGACGTTACCGTTAATTTTATTAACACAAGTAGCCATTTTCGAAAGAACATTATCTATAAATGATTTATCTACAATTCCAGTATAACATATATTTTCGTCTTTGCTATCCCTTGTAAAGTCTTGTAATAAGCCTATTGACCTATTTAATTCATGCTTAACAGCTAATATATGTTTCTGAATATTTGTCTGAGACATATCTCCCTATAATTGTGTATGATATTAGTTAAATAATAACAATTTTATTTCATAATATAACTAAATAGAAAATTACATTGCATGGTGTGTATTTTGTATTGTAGAGTTAAGTACTATCTTTTAAAAAAATAACGCTTAACTTTGATAAAAATGTTATTATAAACCAAACTGAGATGTTGAAGCTAACATTGGACGAACCTTGGTATTAGGTTCAGAAGATGACGCCTTACATTGAATTCTAGGTTCGGGGCAAGGTTCTACCATGACTTGTGGACACGCAGGACATGGTTTAGGTTCAGGACAATTTACCGTAGGACATCTCGGGCGGGGGCATGGTGGGCACTCACCAATCTTGCATGGCTTTGAACATGTACTAATACATGGTGGGCATTTAGGTACAGACGCTTTTAGAACATACTTTGACATATCGGGCTGTGAAGGGCATTCGGTTTTTAGCATATATCTTGACATATCAGGAAGAGCTGGGCATGGTGGAACAGTTGACCGCAATACATATTTTGATAAATCTTGTACAGGATAAGATGCCGGGGGTGCTGCTTTGTTCATTGAATTAGGTCCATCATCATCAAATGAATATTCATTATCAAAAGACTTACGTTCCATTTGACCCAATGAACGACTGTCGTCTGAATATTCGTTCTTTCTGCAAGCACACTTTGGTTTTGACATTCCACATCCACCGCAAGTTTTCGGCTTAGGTTTGGGCTTAGGTTTGCATTCACAATCCTTTTTAGGTTTATCACATACCTTACAAGGACAGCCACATTTTGGTTTTTGTTGATTACACACATTGCATGGTGTGCCAAAATTGGAGAATCCTTCATTTGTACGTTTTGAAAATCGCGCTAAATAATAGCCACCTAAAAAGGCGATTAATGCGACAAGCATAAACGCGGATAGCGTATAAGAAAACCCAGTTGAGTTCTTCATCCCTACACACTATAAACAAATGATTTTTAACACAAAAGACATTGCGGTAAAAATTATCTATTTTGAATATCTAACGTATTATACTATTACGTTAAGCTTTACATGGTATGTTTGGGTGAGCAATTGGAGGAGGAATGTATGCTGAAGTTGTACAAGTTTTATTAATTTTAGGATGTTGCATATGAGACATATCTGGTGCTGGACATCCAAACATCTCGGGATAAAAGTCTCCCCACGTGTGTCCCAGTCTTGAACAGACCATCTTATAGTTTCCCTTCCAAGAATATTCTGGTCCCACTTCTTGTTCTGGATTCGTAATACATCCGAACTCTCTTGGTTCACCTAAACCAGCCGATTTAATTTGAGAACAGAGAAACTGAACCGTCTTTTTATAATCAAGAGTACCTGCGCTTTTTGATTCAAATGAAGCACCTGAACCACGCGCCTTTATCTGTTCTCTAGTCATTTCAAAACCTGGACGTTTATTATAGTCATTTGACGCTAGAGGTTTTGCGGATTTTTCTGGTTCTTCCTTTTTATTAAGGTCTTTATTATTCATTATTAAACTACTATCTGATACATTTGGCTCTCTATATTTTTGTTTGGAATCATATGCCGATTCGGGTATAGCTTTTGACGCAGTTATTCTACGTGAATTATATGACTCCAATTGTTGTTTTAATATACGTAACTCTAAAAATTTTGATTTTAAGTCTGTCTTTTTAAGAAGACCCGATTCAATTTCGTTTGAAATTGTATTCAAACGTTCTGTAATTCTACGCTGAATTGTCACATTTGGGTCATATCCTATATCGATTTGTAAATCCCACGATAAGTCCCGTAAGGAGGAACGAAGATTATTTATCATATTCTGATATTTTCTTGGTAATTTCTGATTTATTTCAACCTTTTCGCTCTTAAATTCCTCATTTTGGTCTTCTTTATCTTCATTTATAAAATTACTAAATCCTTCCTTCTTTTGAGATTTTGCAGATTTTACAACATGAGTTATATCTTTTGTATTATAAGCTTTAACAGAATTATCGTCATCAATATCATCATCATCATCGTCTGAATCAGTTTTATTTATTTTATAACATTTCAAATAAGGCATTTGATTAACTTTTTTAGAATTACCTTTTGACCTTTTAGCAGAATTATCTATATCGGTTTTCTTTTGAAATCCATTTAATTTATTATTGATATCTATTAGTTCATCATCATTATCATATGTAAATAAATTATCATAATCATTATCATCATAATCTTCGTCTGTGTTTTTACTATTTTTAAATCCTTCACATGTCTTTTTATCAGACTGCGCACGTTTTAATTTAGGTAAAGGTGTTAATTTTGATGTAGGATTTTCAACATCTATTAAGAACTTTAATAAATCTTTCTTTTGAACAGGTATATCATCTGGCTTCATATCATTCTTAGTAACCTTATTGTGTATTTCTTTAAAATCTAGTTGAATTTTTTCTAAAATTAATGCTCTTTGTTTAAAATCCGCTGATTCCGACCTTAAATCATCAATGCGCTTTTTTTCTTTTTGAGCACGTTCAATTGCAAATTCTAAATCTTTCAAACTTGCTACACCCTTACCCTTAATCATAGGCTTTGTAAGTATAGTTGCTGTCTTCTTATTAATCTTTTTGTATGTAGTTTCATCGGAATGTATGTATCTAATTGCTTTATTATATTTTTCTCTTTCACTTGTAATAAAATCTAGTTTATCCACAATTTTACCTGTATCAATTTGAGCTTGTAATTTTATTAAATATGGTGCCGATTTAGTGTGAAGAACCTGAAATTCGGAATTCTTATATATATTTATTATGAATTTATCATACAAATCATTATAGGCTTTAATAGTATCTATTAATGATGCTATATCTTTGTATGATGCCAAGCCATCTATAGGGTCTTCACTTACTGAGCCGGGCATGCTATTTGGTACAGTGCTATTACCCTCTGGTTTTGGTAAACTTGCAATTTTCTTTGATGGCGCATTTACAAATCCTTCAACACTTATTAAAAAGTGGCTGTATTTAATTATCAAAATTAGGATTAATATTAATATTCCTACCAAGAGAAAAATTGTTTGTCTATCCATTGGTGTCCCCTGTGATTACTTGAGATAACATATCCAATAAAAATTTTAGTTATTGCTACATAAATAAGAATTATTTTCATTGAAAAAATTTCTTAATACTGATTACACGCTTATGGAACAACACAACCCCAGCATGGAATTTGGTCCTTGCGAATGTATAATGACATATCAGGCATCGGGGGGCATTTTTTACTTTTTTTAGACTTTTTCTTCTTTTTAGTAATTTTTGGCTCATTCATCGAGTCTGTTTTTTCCAGCATAGAACCCTGCATATCAGAAATTGTGTAGGGTTTTCCAGATAAAGAATTACCAGTACTGTCGTTTGAGGACACTGCAGGAATAATAGTATTACGCTCGTTAAGAATAGATGAAGCGCGCTCTAAATTGTTAGGTGGCAATAATACTGTTTGTGTCTGTTTAAAATTATTTGGATTTATAACTGGTGGTAATGTTTGCGGACTTGATGCTGATAAAGTTAATGAATCTGATGGTTGAGGACTATTTTTAATATCGGGTATTGTTTGTAGCTGTGTGGTATTTATTGTTGTAGGAATGGTTGGCTTAGCAAATATTGGTGATGGATTATACTTTTTTATATAGTCGCCATTGCCTAAATCCGGGGTTTCAATTGCTGAAAATATTTTGGACAGTTTTGGTTGTAAAATATCTGTTTGATTTACATTTGATGAAAAATTTTCAAATGTATTTATTCTAATAGCCTTCAATATATATAATAATAATCCAATAATACCTATTATAATAAATAAAGTAGTACCTGGATTCATGGTCTCCTGATGACTTAATATAAAATTGAGTGGGAATTTTCTCTTTTATTATAGTTAAATTATGCCATATGATTTACGGTATCTATACGACGACAATATAGAGGTAGGTGTTGATGAAGCTGGTCGCGGATGTCTATTTGGTCGTCTATATGTTGGGGCAGTAGTACTTCCCGCTGAACTAGATTGTTTCTTTGATAATGGTCAAACTTTAATGGAAATTAAAGATTCCAAGAAACTTAGTGAACGCAAACGGAATATATTGTATGACTATGTTAAAGAATGTGCTGTAGATTATTCTGTTGCGTATTGTTCAAATAAGCAAATTGATGAGGAAAATGTTTTACAAGCCGATTTGAATACTATGCATAGAGCTCTAGAAGGACTTAATGTTCCTATTCAACGAATTCTTGTAGATGGTGATTGTTGGAAACCATGGGCTAATAATGAAGACATTGAAGTACATAAGATTGTTGAAGGTGATTCAAAATTTCTTGCTATTGCTGCTGCCTCTATTTTGGCAAAAGTTGAACGTGATAGATGGGTATTATCCGTATGTGATGAAAATCCTGATTATGATGCTCATTATGGGTTACGTTCTAATAAGGGTTATGGTACAGCAAAACATATGAGTGGATTGAAAGAATATGGTGTAACACCATATCACAGAATGTCATACGCGCCTTGTTCAGGTGGTAAAAAGAAGAATACTGTTGAATGGATGGGTAATTAATTAGTTGCTATTTTTATAATAATTATAAATATAGAAAAAAATTTTTACATTATGACACACTTAAAACATGGAGAGGAATCCGCCGTCCTTCTTGTCCTTTTTATCCTTCATGTCCTTCTTGTCCTTGCGACTGCCACCTGACTTGCGACTGGCCTTGCGACTGGCCTTGCGGTCCTTCTTGTCCTTGCGACTACCACCATTCTTCTTATTCTTGCGTGTCATACCCATACCATTGAGAGCAGCATCCGCAACTGAGCCAGCTGCCTTAGCAATAGCACTAAGTGTTGAAGGAGTAACAGCAGATTTGATGTTGAATTTTCTGCCAACCATTGGGCCAACATTAGCATTCATAGCATTTGTAGCGCCACCAACAGCTGAGTTAACCTTTTTGGGGTCAACCTTCTTTACGTTATTAGCTACGTAAGTAGCAGCCTTACCAACATTCTTTACACCCTCAACAATGGCATCTGACGCATCACGTGCTGCACCTGAGAGCTTCTTGATTTGTCTGGCAACCTCCTCTACAACGTTACGAGCACCGCCAACAATCAAACTCTTGGGCATATTACTGATAAGCGCCGCGTTGGCACCACCAACTACTGGCTTGAGGGCCTCGGCCGCGCCGGGGGCGTTAGCCTTTACCGCATCCGCAGCAACGTTGGCAATAACAGGCGCCTTGTTCTTAAGATTTAATGAAGCATCAGAAAGTTGCTTAGAAACAACATTGAGAGCGTTAGCTACACTCTTGGCATTCGCTACGGCATTCTTAAGCGTCTTACCAGTTGAGGTAATAGCAGCGGGACTAGGTGTTACATTAACCTTTACACTACTGTTCTTATTAGAGGGACCAAGACCTACAGCAGAGAATATACCTTCCATCTTTCTTTATATTCTTTGTCCAGAAAAAATTATTGATAATTTATGAAAATATACTAGATTAGGATATTAGAATTTAAATGATGAACGCATAAAAATCCGGAAGCAATAGTTGTAAAAATTGGTCGGACGCATTTTATTCATTATTTATTTTCATATGTACCAAATAATTTATCCCATAATGAAAATCTTTTCGAAAAATTACTTAAATGATTTATATGATGCTGATTATGGTCTTTATTTGTTAATTCTATACCTAAAAATCGGGGTATCCAAATACATTGAGGAAAGGAACTTGTTTTCTGTATCTTACCTGAATGACCTCCAATTTCAACTAATGATTTATAAACAAATTGTATAGTGAACTGATATTTTGACATAGGGATTAAATAGGAACTCAATAACATTGGTAACATATTCGTAATTAAATAATCACTAGCATTATGACTATAAGATGTATTTACATCAATCAAATTATGAATGTGGTGTTTTTTATGAACGATTCTGTACAAGATTGGTGACATGTGAACAATGCGATGTGCCCAATAATGTCCAAAATCCAGAATTAGCTCAAAAATAAATGATTTTGGAATAAAATATAGTATATCTTTACTCATGTGAATCTTTTCTGATGATAAATTATTGATAATTAAATAATAAGTAGCACTGTTAACAGCAGTTGTTTTTACGTAATTCACAAGATTAAAGTTATCTGATCTTTCTCCTTCTGTATAAAATTGTTTATCTTTATTTAAATAATTAATACCATATGTTAAAATTAACATTTGAAACATTGTCGCTATAGAACACGTAAGATATGAAAACATATAATAATTCAAAAATACGTATTGAATATGAGATAATAGAACCAAACTTCCATTAATTATAATAAAATATTTCAACGAACTTGTAGATACCATAATGTATGAAAGTATAATATTTACTTATAATATTAATTAATTTTAAATGGGTAGTAATTTTGACTTATTGTCGGGTTATAAAATAGTCACATAGAGCGCCGTCTAATGCTTCACCCATTTCCTTATCATTATCTGTAAAATGACCTTCGCCATGAGCAACGCGACAGAATACATTCTTCCATTCAAAATCGCGTAGGCGTTTAGCATATTTCAAAGGCATGTATATTCCTACTTCTGTGTCATTTGTACCTCCTGTTAGTAAAATTACGGGATTGATTGCAGTTTTAATTATATTTTCATAGGGTGAAATTTTAACAATTTCAACAAAATCAAGCGGGTTATTATAAGTTAATCCGAATTCTTCGGTTTCTGCCTCAGTCTGTGGTTCCTTAAGATTTGAGGTTGTACGTAAAACATCGGTATATGGTTTGGCCGCATAAACTACTGTAATTTTATCTAATAATTGTAAACACGCAGCTGTAACTAAAAAACCACCTGCAGAACGACCGTATATAACTGTATTTTTGCTATTAAAACCAAAGTGCGATTGTATGTAATTTACACCATTGACAAAGTCAGATATACCAACATGGCGTCTTTTTGCAGTTCTAGACGCATCCCACCATTGGTCGCCGTTTTCTCCACCACCACGAACACATAGAGTGACTACCATAAAGTTCTGCTGTAGCCATGGTAACCAAAGGCGCGATTGAAGTTTTTTAGTTGACATTCCATATGAACCGTATCCGCAAATTACAACAGCCTTAGGGTTTGGACTTGATTGAACAGCAAACCATGGTACAGGATTACTACCGTATTTTATTTCATATGTTGGACCATCAAGCGTATTTTCTATGGTCAATAAATGTGGTAAATCCATGGATGCAACAGCATCTGGTTTATTCGGATATCCGATAATTAGCTTATTGAGAACTAAACTGAATTTAATTTCACATATTGTTTCTTTAGGACTTAGTAAATGCCACCCTGTTTTGTTATAAGACCAAAGTGTATGAAATGTATCCTTCGTAAATATAAATACATAGGAATTCTTAGATTGTTTGGCATCGACCAGTTTCCAATCATCTGGATAGCTGATATTTTCTGAATCTATTACTATTTGCGAATCAAAGGCAATTGTCGTCTTATTTATTGGTATTTTTTTACCAAATCCCTTACTAATCCATTTCACTTTAGTATTTTGTATTATTCCAATATCTTGATATATAGCATTCGTGCGTATTATAAATATATCAGGTTGTCCTTCTGGTTTTTTAATTTGTAACACCCATTTCTTATTATTTTCCTTATAAATCTGAACTACCTTCTTGGTTTTTATATCCATTCTTAAAATTTTGTTGAACCAGTAGATATCTTGTGCCTCAATATAATATAAATACTTTTCGTCTATGTTAGCTGTTTCGCCGACCTTATCAATTGTTAAAAGTCTATTAAGATTAGAATCGTATAAATCAAGTGTCATACTTTCTTTACCATCTGAAAGGTCCCTAATAATTACAATTCTACTAGCATCTATACTAAATCCGCGCATAGCTCGCGCATCTAGCACTATATGATTATTTTTTGTAATTTTCATAGACGGGGCTAATCGACTACTTTCATTCATACTTATTACATAAGAATTCCAAACAAATGTATAATAAGACTTATGGTTTTTGGGCAAATCTGAAAATGATTTTAGCCATCTATATTTTATAGTGCTTGGTATTTTATCGATTTGCCTTTGTAGAATTTGGTCCTCTTCTTTGACAGCATCTTTAAAAAAGCGGGAGTCATAATCTTCAAGGCGTGCATAGGGGTCAGACCATGCAATAAATCCCAAATCACGAACGTCATCCTTTTCTTGAAGGGGCATTCTTACCTAAACAATACCTATAAAATATATTCAAACGTATGAGTAGTCCAATGAATGTTGTTATTTTTAGTCAGGGTGCTGGAAATCAACAATATGGCTTAGGTCACGATGCTAAGCTTTTAGAAACTATGTTGAGGGAATTAAATCATTCGGGTAAAGCTGCGCTCAATATCAAACACAGAGATGCTCACAGTTTTATAGGAAATGGTAAACTACCTGTTGTAAGTGATATCCATATTTATATTGAAGTTCCTTGTCGTGTAGCTTATCCTTGGGCAAAGGTGAATATTGTGATTCCTAATCAAGAATGGTGGTATAAAAATGAGTGGTCATGGGTATTTGAAGAGCCTTCAACCTTCTTTCTTTACAGAACAAGATATGCTGAATCAAAATTTAAGAATTTAGTTAAAAAGGATGCACAAGCTTTTATTTCTTGGCGTTGCCCTGTCATGTCTAATGTAGAAGTATTACCTATGAATAAAAAGAAGAAACAGGTACTTTTTATGGTTGGTGGCTCAGTTAACAAAATAGAAAGCGCTAGAGACCTTATTAATTTTTGGAAACCATCCTATCCACCGCTTATTGTTGTTTCTGCCTCAAATATACCAGGATGTATTTTTAAACCTGATAATATTTCATATAAGATTGGCCATATTTCTGAATCGGAAAAACGTCAATTACAGAACGAGTCATTGTATCATGCTACTGTATCCATTGCGGAAGGATTTGGTTACGTAATGGCTGAAGCACTTCAATATGGTTCAATACCATTATGGCCTGACCTTCCTGTATATAATGAACTCTGGGGCTCTATTTTAGGCGATTTAGGTAAAATTACAACCTATGAAGATTTAAGTGGTTCTATGGTATTAGAAATGAATGATATACCGCGAAAGTTCACAGTAGAATCATTACATTCAAGTATGGATATGTTAATAAATTGCAATATTGACCAGCTAACAAATAACTACTCTTCAAAATTCAAACAGGCGCCGTTACAACTGAATAAGGTTTTTAGACACGAATTTTTGACAGCGTGGAAGAAAATTTTATCATTTATTGATAATGCTTTACCTTTAACTATGCCACCCGCAATGGTGAAGCCTGATGAGCTACCAACTGTTGGTGTTGTTACGTTAGTATATAATCGTCCTGAATGGTTTGTGCATGCTGTTCGAAATATACAAATTTGCGATTATCCGCGCAACAAGCTTGTATGGATTATTGTGGATGACAGTGACGGCTTAGGACGCGTTGATTCAAATGTGGAAAAAATCAAGGCATCGATGCCTGACCTGCAGGTGCAATACGTATCAAGTGGTAAACGCCTTACAATAGGTGAGAAACGTAATCGCGGATGCTTGGCTGCTATTTCAAAAAATCCTGCCACAAGTGTATTTGCATTTATGGATGATGATGACCACTATCCCAAAACCTCTTTAATTATGCGCATTTTCATGCTGAATGCCAGTCAAAAGGGGTGCGTTTACTGTTCTACCTTACCCATGTATGATATAGTAAAATATATATCGGCTATCAACGTACCCCCACTCAATTTATCACCTTGTAAACGTGTCAGTGAAGCGTCTATGTGCTTCACCAAGAAGTTTTTTATGGAGCGTAAATTTCCTAATGATATTAATGTTGCCGAAGGTGAATTATTTCTCAAAAATAGAGAATTTGATACTATGGAAATTCCTCCTGAGGGCGTAATTGTAAGTTTCCTACATGGTAAGAATTCTACATCAAGGCGCGTTCCTGAACAAAAAGAGGCAAATGGATGTCATTTTGGATTTAGCGATGAATACTTTACAATGATAAGTCAAATTGGATTTTCTAGCGTAGATGTTAAGTCTTAACCTTTTTAACCCGAAGAGTCTTTGCGTGTCTATTTTTAAGTTTCAGTGTTTCTTTGTAGAGTAACGCCTTTGTTTTTGGTCTAATAATTATATTTCGGGGCGTGCCTAATGTCGATAAAATCTCACTATTATCAGAATAGTTTTCAAGCATAAATCCATATGTGTCAGTAGCCTTTGGGTCAGCCCCATTTTCTAATAATAAATTTATTATCTCTAAGTTATCACTTAAAAATAATAATGGTTCTCCATCCGCTGTTTTCGAATTAGGGTCGTACCCTTGCTCTAATAAATATTTTATCATGTCTATATCATTATTGTGAATAGCTTCTTCCATTAATAAAAATAGTGGTATTTATTGTGGGGTTTAAACGTCGGGTTACACATCTGTTCCGATTTTTGGTTTGATATTTTTTAGGGTATTTCTTATTGTACTATTAATTTGTTTTTTTGAAGCATTTTTTAGAGTGTTTTTTACTGTGTTTAATGGATTACTCAACATTTTAGCAGCATTAACCTTTGTTAAGTTAACTCCAGCGACTTCTACCTTCGGCATTTCTACACCGGCCATTTTAGTAGCATTTTTCACTAAATTTAGTGGTTGTTTATTCACTAAATTCTTAGCATTTAATTTTGTTAAGTTAACACCTGCTACAGTGGGTATTTCTACACCAGATATTGCTGCTGCGCTTCCCAACATAGCAACTGGGTTTGATAAATTAAGTGACCCAAGCGATTGTAAGCCTTGTAAGTTAGCTTGTGGTTTAATCTCAATATCAGGCTCTATCTGCTTTTTTAAATTTTCAATTAAATCACCACCTGCATAGGGTTTACATTGTTCCTTATATTCATCTGTTTCCTTACGTGGAATAAGTGCTAAATCAAAAAATAAAGCATATGGTGGAACATCTCTTAGCCCATCAATAAGAACACTAATTTTAGGGTCACAATAAATAGATGGTTCTCTTACAGCTTCCCTTAGTGCATATAAGTTGTTGACATCAGGTATCTTATCTTCTGGAATTCGTGGTAATTTAATAGTAGCAAATTTTCCAGCGGGTGATAATCTAATTTTTTCTTCAGACATATCAAGACTATTATTGATATTTTCAATCGATGTAGCAACACCATCAAATAATGCTGCTATAGGACGTCTTACAAATTGTGGAGACATTGTAGTAAATAACCATATTGCAAAACCTGAAAAAAAACTTTTAGATGATTTAAATAATATATCTCTCAGTTGTATTCGTAAATCGGGTGATACTAACATAATAGCATCTCTTAATATTTTTAATATTATACCTAGATACATTGGATTATTTCCAATAAAACCGAAAGATGTAAAAATTGCATGATATATATTACCGCGCGCTAAATCTAAACAAACCATAACTAAAGTTAATATATTACGACTTATCTTACCGATACCCATAGGGTCAATATAAAAAATTATACTGTTTAATATTCTTAATGATTCTAGAACAGCATTAATCATAGGAAATATACTCTTGCTAGAAACTGGTAATATTAGCGGTGGTACTGTAGGAATTATCATAGTCGGGTCGGGCATTGTATTTTCAAGTGCAATTACACCAAAATTTCCTGAGGCCTCTGTTACCTTTGAATCGACACTATCAAATAATTCTGTTGTATAATCATAAAGATAATCGGGTGAAATTAACTTAGGGTCTATTGCTTTTAAGGCAAAATCCAAGTCTTTTCCAAATGACGATGCCTTCTTTTTCATTTCACTAAAGGATATTTTAGTACCACCACTTTGTTTTAATGGTGGTGGCTCTGGAAATAAATCAGGATTACTACTTATATTTTTACGCCATAAATCTTCCAAATTCTTGGCCTCAATTGGTAAAAATAGTGGGACAGAAGTAAAAGGATAACAGATTTCTACAAATTTCGGGTCCTTCTCATTTCTTTGCATACGTTCAGACATTTCGGTAAGTGACCATATCATAATATAAATATGCATTGGTAGTTCATTTATTTTACCTTCTAATTCTTTTATAAGTTTGTGAACATCCTTCTTAGAGTCACTCATCCCTATTCCTTGTTTTTAAAAAACACAATGGTTTAAACTTAAAATGTCGGATGTGTCTAGAATGGACGGTTCCAATAGTGGATTTAGTTATTTTGCTTCAGCCAATTTTGGAGATAACGGTGAGATTCAAGACAGATTTGGAGGAATTTTTACAAGTTCTGAGGATTATATTTCTATGAGTCTATGTATAGAAAATCTTAAAAATGCTACGCTTAATTTAATTGAAGAAGAATTTGTTCATCACAATAATATTGTAGATAATCAAGATAAGGATAATTTTAATAAATTATATAATTCCTTTTCTAATATCAAAACTAGATTAATCGCTCTTGGATGTGCTGGTTATTTAGAGCAAATTGAGGCTTTTTTAAAGCCTTTAGAATCACATGCAAATTTTGAAAAGTTAAAAAAAATTAGCGTAGAATTACAACGTGATGATTTTAATCCCTATAATAAAGATGTTCTTCGGGATTTACAAATAGATATTAGCAGTAATAGTTTTTTTAAGACTGAAATTGGTTTTGAAATTGATGATTTTAGAACCGCTGTTAAAAAAATAGCTGTTAAATATGGTGAGGCTTATATAGAATTATTTGAGGCTGAAAATCAGATAAAAAATAAATTAGATAAATTCATGGAATTGTCTAAGCAACTGAACACAATTTTATCTCTTGAAATTAATGAAGGTAGTTTAGAATTGCTTTCTGGATTAACTAAGTATTTAGGTGTCTTTTTTAAGGAACAAAAAATAATTGATTATTTCAATAAATTTATAGAAGCAAGAAAACGCTTTATAGTGTTTAGAGATATATTGAATATAAGTAGAACTACCTTACAAAAAACAGACAGTCAATCTGAATCGCCACTTTGTGCTGTATGTGTAGACAGCCACGTTACTGTAGCATTTGCACCATGTGGACACACTTTTTGTAGTGTCTGTTCTAATAAAACATTGAACGCCTGTTATATTTGTAGAACCAAAATACAGTCCAAGCTTAAATTGTTCTTTGCTTAAGCAGTTACTCACCATTCGGTAACATTTAATTGCATACGGTCCTTTTCTTTTTTAGTTATTTCTGCAAGCTCTATTTCCTTAACTCTTTCCATTTCTGTTTTTCTAGGCTTCATTTGAAATAGTGAAATAAAGGCCTTATACCATCTAGACAAGCGATTTCTTCGCCATTCATTACGTTGTTCCATTTCTTTATATGCTTGGAGGGCCTCCTGAATATGTTGGTATGGGCGGGTATTTGGATAGAAGGTTCTGAAATAGTTACGTTTTATATAAATATGATAGGCAGGTAGACGTTTAATAATATCACGGTCATCCTTATATTTTGATGAATCATATTCACGTCGCTTGAATATCATATTCATGCTATTAGCATAGTCTCTAATAGCAAGAATATTTGCGTCATAATCTGACAATTCGTCAACGACGCAACACACATGGATTGGATGATATATTTTTGGTTGTTTTATTGACTCATTGATTATAGGATTTTTGATTGTTGTCATTTAGGCATGTACTCTATAAGGGTATATTATTCATTTTTTCTTTACTTTCTTACACTTCTGCGTGTGAGTCTTCGTGATTTCTTTGAACGTCTAGATTTACCACCAATTGTTTTGGTTATTCCTAATGCATCAGTTACAGATTTTATAGTTGTACCAACAAGTGTTCCTATAGGGTCAATCTTATCTAGAAGTACGCCTTCGTCTGGTAAAATTAATTCATGACTAATACCATTATTGTTTTTAGAATTTACTTGACCATCGGCTTCTAAGATTCTAGACTTAATCTCATTGCGGATTCCGTAAACTCCAGCAATGATTTTGGGATTAGGTACAAAACGTGTCCCGTAAGAGCTATAAATAAAATGTACATCAGGTATTTGGGCTGGTGTCAAAGGATAAAATCCTTGAATTCTATCATATCCACTAAGACCGCCCTGCTTTTTAGCTTGAATTAGTAGATTTAGACCATACGATACTGTATATTTAACACAAACCTCACCTACAAGTCCACAGACAACTATATTAACCTTCTTTATATTTGGCTTAAAATGTGTAATACCCAACTCTTTGGAAAAAAGCACTTCAGCCAAGCCAGTTGTGTTTGAAAGGTCTCCTCTTACATCATTGACTAAAGGACCACGTCTAAAATCAGCGTGATATTGAAAGGCAGAATAAGCATCCCAATTACAAAGCTGTCCTTTTAATAATTGTAATACGGGTCCTCTTGCATCCTTTGAGCCTGGTATATTTGTCACTGTTAAATTGAATTTTATATCTGAGGGCTCTCTATATTGCATTTCAGGCTCATCCAGAAGCGATAACTTCATATCAGGTTTTGAAAAATACCTTAAAATTGGTGCCCTATCATAGAATTTCTTATAGATGGTCGATGGATGGGTTCCAATTATAGGTTTACCTTCATCATTTTTAGTGAATCTATTTGTCTTGCCTTGTACATCGTTTAAGGACACATTCCATGTATTGACCTCACCTAAATTTGTACGCGGTTTACATTTTCCTATATATTGTGCCTCATCCGGCAATGAACGACAGTGCGGGGGCCATATTCCACCTAGAGGTTTTACCTGTTCAAAACCGAGCAGACCAACTTGTGGTGACCCCAAAAATGCTGGTATTTCTGGCATACTTGTTCTACGACCATTCTGATGATTAACAAGAACCTCACCCTTTTTGCTTGTGACCATATGACTTGTATGATTAGCCGGGTGTGAATCGCGTGTAACCACATAATAATCAAAGGGAATAGTTTCAACTAAATCTGCAATTTCACTGACTAATGTGGCTGTTTTACTGGGACCTCCAAAACTACCACCGTCTATAAAGCAGTTCTGTACATCTACAACAATCAATACATTTGCTGTTGTATCAGCCATCTATTGTTCATGTATAAAATACTTTAGAGTAAATTCAATAAAAAAATGAGTTTAAATCTTTTATAAAATATATCTATCAAAAAAAATGGCATCAGGTGGTGAAGTACCAGACATTAATGAGCTAAAGGGTCTTCTGAAGCGTTGGATTACCATTGAAGAGGAGATTAGTGGTATCAATACAACTCTAAGAGAGAAAAAGCGCACATCTAAGGCCCTTAAAGAGACCATTCTACGCACAATGCAGGCTAATAAGGTACAGCAGATTAATACTCAGAAGGGCGCGGTCGTGGACCGTAAGCGTAAGCTCAAGGAGGCTATTTCAGCCAAGTTTATGAAGAAGTGTCTTCTAGAATTTAATAATGGCGATGAGGAAAAGACAAATAAGATTTTCGAGTTTGTAGAAGGTAAGCGTAAGGAGGAGGAGAAACACGACCTCAGACTACAGAAGGAGGGTGATGTTCTAGTGGAAAACAAGACAGAGTAATTTTATCGTATTGGTCATTATTTTTTATAGTGAAAATATAGAAAATGATTGGAGGTGCTATATCAACTGCGATTGACCACGTTGTAACACCATATCTTGTAACTGAAACTTTTGATGGCGATAATAATAAATCAATCCCGGAACTTACAAAGGTAACAGCTAAGGCTGCGATTGTATCATTTTTAACACTTCTTGTTGTTTTCATACTCATTCTTCTAGTTGGAAAGTATCTTTGGAATATTGTTCTTGTAGAGCTTTTCCCATTCGTAAAACCCGCTAAGTCTATATGGCAGATATTAGGACTTTCAATCTTAATTAGTTTAATTGCTCCAGGATGTACTTGTACAGTTATGTAACATGTACTCTCTTTTATCAGATTTAAATATATTGTTATCTAAAAATTACAATATATTTAAAATATATTACATTAAACTGCTTTAGTATCAAAAGGTGCTAATACAGCAATACTATGTGGCATTTGATATCCTGGGTCTCGAGGTCCAATAGGTCTGTCAAGGTAGTTTTGTCTCTTCAAACAATTATTAGCCAATACATTGTAAGTTGTATTTAACAACAAACGATACCTATTATAGGCTTCTTTTGCATCCATTTTCATATTCTTTGCTATTTGTGTAATTAAATCTATACCACGACTTTCGTATTTAGTCATAATTAAATCTATATCACGTTCTCTAGCCCCATTATTTAAACACCTTCCTATAAAATTTGTTAAGGGTTCGGTATCATGACTTGTATTATATGGTAAGTACATCGTGTTATAACCAGGAATACCGGTGTTATTGACATCTGCATCTAAACAGGTTAACTTATTCACGATAAGTTTTAGTTCAATTCGGTTCAATGCATCCTCTGACGGAGAATTATAGTCATCTGCACATTGTGGAAACATTTGTAAAAGTGCTTGTGCATCTATATTACGTTTTACACAGGTCGGTTCTCCTGGAGCTGTTGCTGCACTTGAAAAATTCTCTCTTGTAATACGTTTTCTTTCCATAATAGGAAATCTTGGATATTTATTAAAATATATACCTAGTAAAACTACTGATATAATTAATAATATGTATATTGCCGGATTCATCCCTAAGATTTAGTATGGTTTTATTTCTTTGTACGAGTCTTTGGCTTTACCGATTCAGCTTCAGAAACCTTTGGTAAAGACCCCTTCGGGGTCTTAACCCACTCTAGGTTTGCTTCTGCAAAATATGTTTTTAGATATGAGCATACACTTGCAATAGCCTTTCGGGCACTCATCACATCCCCATCAACAGGGCTAATCGTAAGTGCCATCTCTTGCTTCAATGGATGAGGAATACGATAACCGGCATACTTAATACGTGGCATTTCAGTACCCTCAATATGACGTTCCACCAAGAAGGTTTGAAGAAGATTCCCCAGTGTATGTTCTTCCTTTCTAAATGTAAATTCAAACACTGTACCCTGTCCCAGTTCGCTCATACGATTAGCTGGTGACCCAATCACAACATTATCCGGTAATGAAGAATCTAATGATACATAAGGAGTAATGACATTTTCACACGCACGAAGACCCCGCTCAACAATAACTGGTACGCTAAACACACCTACACTTTCAATATGGAAGATGAAATCATAAGGTTCACCCTTTTCATTTTGCAAATAGCAACGCTGAATTTCAAGACAATCGAATTCTCTTCTTAGTTCGGCTAAACGCTCGGGAGAAATAGATGCTGTATCAAGAACCTTTTTAGACGTTGCCATCCAATTTGTAAACATCAAATTCTGACGCGATACATCAGAATCAAGGGTATATTCATACGAACACTGTGTTACTGGCGAAAATCTCATATTTTCACGACCAGTTCCAATAGAAGCCTTAGCTCTGATAAGAAGCTTTTCCGCTGGTGAATCCATATTGTATCGTGGTCTTAGAACTGTGATTAAAGACGTTTTACCAGTAATTGGGTCAGGTGGAAATACTTCACTTGTTGGTAAAATCGTTTCGTCAAATTCAGCTGTAGCCACCTTTACAACAGTGAAATCAGAAGCAGATACATCTACTAGCGACTTACCAACATTTTCGATATTTAGTCTAAATTCAAAGTCATCGGGATTAAATGTAGATGGGTCAGCAATTGCAAGAGGTATCATACCAATTCTGTGCATTAGCATTTCATTTACTAACGGAGTCGTATTGTTTGTGATATGCACATCAGAATTCTCAGGCGGTTCTGTCTTAAAACCTACTGTCGGTATAGATGCCAAAATCTGTCGTCTAATCGTATTCGCAACTGTTACATGTATTGGTGCTACACGGAATGTTGCTTGAATCTTATGATTCTTATCATTAAGAAGAGGAGGCCCCATTTCCACATATTCACTGAATGTAATTCCACTCATTCTTTACTTTTACCTTTGATAAGTATAAATGATCAACTTTATGTAATTTTTATTGATAAAACTATTTTTATTAATTTATATTATTAATAAGTCGTTGTAATGCGTATAGCAGTACTTGTATATGGTCGATTAAACAAATGTGTTGAACATTATGACGTTGTTTTATCTCTAAGAGTCGAAATTATTTTGAAAAATAATATCGACTTTAACGTCTCATACCGAAGTTAAGTACTCCCCAGCTGGGGAGTACTTAACTTCGGTATGATAGTAACCATGTCAAACACTTAAGTTAAGAACACCCTTTAGTGTGTTCTTAACTTAAGTGTTTGACGGTAGCGATTTAGAATATAATACAATTTATATCCCTGCTGGTAATGATTATGGCTGGCTAAATGACCAAATCGCTTATGGTAAAATTGATGTTATGAAAAATATATGAAAAAACTTAGTATTACTGCTTATCCTGAGGTTTTAAATTCAGTGAATGTTGATTTTCATAAGTTACTGATAAAAGACCTGAAATTATATATCGCATAAACAAATAGTGTAATACCCAAAATTTAGAAAATCACAAAACTTTAGCTTATTCTTAACGTCTTGTATTATGCCAATAGAAATAGTTTTATTTATTAGTTTTTGGAAATATCTTTGTACGCCGGTAAAATTAAGGAATCAAAAATATTGTAAAACAACAATGAGCCAAAGACCCAAGCACGCATGCTTCTTTAGCAAGAAATGTCCTCACAGTAAGTCTTTTCTAGAGGAACTTGCCCGGACTCCATACACATCCGAATTTCAGTTTGTGTGTGTTGACCCAGGGCCCAATAGACCAAAACTACCATCATGGCTAAAGGTAGTTCCAACACTATTAATTGACGGAGAACCCGACCCACTTACTGATGAAAAAGTTTTCAACTGGTTGTCGTTACGCAGAATTCAAGGTAATACCCCGGTATCTGTAGCAAATCAATATAGAGAACCTGTACCTGTACGGACTGAGGTCCAAAGTCGAAATGAAATTCCTTCTGTACAAAACCCAGTTTACGACCCAACGCCTCCACCGGCCAGAAAGAGTCCTTTCCCCGAACCTCAACAAACTAGAGCAACAAACGGCGAAGCTTCAAAACAGGTTATACCCCAGACTACTGATGGTGAACCAAACGCTTGGCATAGTACTGAAATGGCCGGTACTGGAAAATGGTCTGACCCCTATTCCTATATTGAGGACCAATTCAGTATTAAAGATGGTGTTGGTGCCAGCCGTATTGAAAGAAATTTCACCATGCTTGACGGAATGTCTTTCAGCCAGGGTGGTGCTGTAAAGGTTGCTCCTCCGGCTGAAGCTGTAAGTGAAAAGGCACGAGCATTAAATAATGCAATGGAAGATTTTAGAAAAAAACGGGATGCAGACACCCCAGCACCCATAAATCGGTTATAAATTTGAAATGCGTGTTTTTAATTAAAAATGAATAAGTAAAAGTATTAATCACATGTCAGCTCTTTCAGCTTTTAATAACTTGCTCATCGAATTCTTTGATGAAATGTCTGATACCTATCCCGAAGAGACTGATATCAAAAATGCGGCGACGGCATTGAAGACTTTAAAGAAGATGAATCCAAAGCTGATTCACAGTACCTTTATGGAAACAGTTCATACTGAATTTAAGGAACCTATTCTACGTAGTGATGAGGACTATCTTGTTAAGAGAGCCCATGAAATTCTGGAGTCAAAATATTCTGATATGGCTTTTGCCTTTTGGATTTTCGATAAGCACTGGAAGACAATGAGTGATGTAAATAAGCAACAGGTATGGAAATACTGTAAGGCGCTTATATTATTGGCTGAAAAGGTTTAAGGTAGTGGGTATTTATTTTAAAAATATAAAAATAGTTTTTATTTTTATATTTTATTTTTGCGTTCTGAGCTTAAGAGCTATTTCCGGTACAGAATCAGATATGGCTGCACCGACCTTTGTCAAAGTTTACAGCCAGTTTATGTGTGAAATGGGATTAACATTTCCAGAGTTAGAAAAGGCCTGTGATAAGGCTATCTATCTAGGATGGAAGGATTTCAGTAAATCAGTCAAACCTATTCTTCACCAAATAGCTACAAGAGATTCAGCTATTTTTACAGAGGAGGGTGTTGAGATTGCACCACGTGTGGTCATGACGAAGAAGTTATGGAAGGATGCTGGTAAGGAAACTCATAAGGCTGTTTGGGATTTTTTAAGCAGTCTTGTACTTCTAGCAAGTTATGAGGAGAAGCTCAGTTCAAAAAATACAGTCGATGAACCCGATTTTACAAATTTTTTCGATATTAGCGGTGCTGATGTTGATTTAAAAAAGATGTTTGAATCTCTTGGCAAGCAGTTTTCTAATAAATCATTCACATCCTTCTTCGACGGTATTAAGGAAGCTGCTGAAAGTATGAAAGATAAATTTACAGGTTTAAGTGGTGAAGGATTGCCCAAGATACCCGAACGCCTTTTCAAGGGTCATATTGCTAAAATAGCAGAAGATTTAGCTAAGGAATTTAAACCAGAAGACTTTGGTTTATCACCTGAAGTTCTTGATTCAAATGATACCGGTGCTACCTTTGAATATTTACAGCAGATTTTTACAAAGAATCCTGATTTATTAATGAAAGGTGCTAAAAAGATTGCTCAGCGCATTCAAGATAAGCTTCAAAAAGGACAAGTTCGTCGTGAGGATTTGGTAGCAGAGGCAGAAGAACTCATGAAGGAATTTCAGAACAACACAATGTTCAAGCAAATTTTCGAACAGCTAAGTTCACAACTCAAAAATATGGGCGGAGATTCAGGCCCCAACAGCCAATCAGAACGTCTAAGAGCTACTAAGGAAAGACTTCGTAAGAAGGCTGAGGCTAAGGCCGAAGCTAAAAAGAATTCATCTAACGGTCCAAATAACATGGACTGATTATTATATATAATATATATCTTAATATATTTGAATTAATTGATTTTTCACTTAATTCAACGACTAAATATAAAACTAAAAATAAGTAAAGTTAATAGAGTCGCCAAATGGCTGAAATAAATAATTGTCCCTATTTCTGGGTTGACCATCCTGCCATAATTTATGAACAGGCTTGGGATTTTTTCCCATTTAGTAAAGAAGCCATATTATGTTCTACAACTGCCCTTAACAGTCTAACCAGATTTGGATTGTATTTAGGAGTAGTGCTATTTCTACTAACACGCAAAACAGTATATCTAGGTATCCCGGTACTTGCAATTATTCTAGGTATAGCTTTATACTATGGTATGAAAAATCAAGGCGTTTTACGTCACGGAAATATGCCCGGTTCACCCGGTTACGATAAACCAACTTTTAAGGAAGGATTCAACGGTACAAATAATCTAATTGAAGGTACAGCTGCTGCTGATAAAGTTACTGTTGATATTATTGGCTCAAATGAGCGAACTGTGCCTTCTAAACCAAATCCCTTTATGAATGTACTTATAAATGAGATTTCAGATTATCCTACTAAACCACCTGCAAAATATACCATGAGTACACCTGTCAAATCTGAATTAGATTCACAATTTGAAAATAAGGTTTACTCAGATCCTGGAGATGTATGGAATAAGAATCAGAGTCAAAGAGAGTTTTATACAATGCCTTCTACAAGTATCCCCAATGACCGTGAAAGTTATCAAAATTGGTTATATCGCACTCCCGGTAAAACATGTAAAGAAGGTAATATGTCTGCTTGTACTACATCAGGTTCAGATGGATCGCAATTTATATATCTTGGCGGTCATTAAATATAAGTATGATTTTCTAATTAATGTGACTTGTTATAAATTTATGTTCAATCTTTATAAAAGATTACACTTAAATTTATAACAGCTATAACAGTTTTTAAGGATATACAAAAATTCTTAAAAAGGAGTATTTGATAGAGATAGGAGAATGTCAACAGTATCTGCAAACCCTAAACTAGATGAAGTTAAACCAATGACAGGAGCTTTTGAAATCAATGGTTTTACACGTGAATACAATGATGTATGTTCTTATAATCACAACTATCGCGAATCTGTAGGCCCCGGTAAATATCAGGTAACGAATTTAATTCCAGATAGAACTACTGTATTACCCCAGGCCTTATCTAATCCTACTATTATTGCTGCAGAAGGATTTGGTATTGATATGAAAGACGTTGATTCCGATAGTTTATTAAGAAATAATCCTACACTTGAGGGACGCGCTAGATGCCCACTCAGAGTTCAATCCCGGCCTTTTGCCACTGTTCCTTATATGGCTAGTGGTCGCGGTAATCAAGAGCTTGAATCAAAGCTTCAACAATCTGAGTTTGTTAGAACTGGAAAGGAATGTGGTACAGTTAGTGAAACATTCTTTGCTACACAATTTTATCCCCTGATTCCTCATTTACAGGCAAATATTCAAAATCCTAGAAATTTAGTTCCCGAAGTTGCCGCAAATGGATGGATACATGGAGGTGTACCCAGTCGCCAATATGTAAGAGATTTAAATGTATAAATTAATTTCATAATTATAGTTATTTTTAATATTTTAAAAGCAACTATTCTATATAAAAAATCGTTTATCTACGCAGAGAGAGATGAAGTCTAATACTTATGCCGAAGTTCCTAAGAAGGGTGATGCACCTGCTCCAGCCCCTTCAACCCAAACTCCGTTATGGACATTAAACTGGACAAGAATCGGTGCCACTGAGGGTGGCAATGTTCGTGACCAACAATCAGCGGATGCTTATAGCTTTGTACAAATCCCCGAAAAGTGGGAGAATCCTAACAAGTGTCGTAACGCGCTTGGTCTTGTAGGTGGCTCTGAGGTATCACATATTAAGGGCAATCTTGTCGATTTAGAGTCTGATTTATATGGAATCACAAGACCCAATTCCAAATGTAATGCTAAGAAGTATGTACCTTCATGCCCGCTTGGTGGAGAACAATGCCCCGACTATCCGGCCGATATCAAGTTCACTGACAAGTCTACTGCTGAAAATAACTCAGTCAGCACTGAGCCCTACCACCTCAAGACATGCCAGACATGGTCATATCCCGGCACACCTGTACCAAAACCCTATGGTCAAGAGACATGTGAGCTTACACGTTTTTAAGAATTTTCATTATTTATCCATTTCTAAACACATTGTGTTTAGAAATTGATATAGTAAAATAGGAATTCTTATTTAGAGATGGCTTCCCCGGCTTCAAGAAATTGGACACGTTCGCGCACAGACGATTGCCACATAACAGACGATACACGTATTACTACAGGACCCGGCAGATATATTCTTGAGGCGCCTAGTTCATATGCAAATGCAGTTTTTACGCCAGAACCTACCACACGCCTTCAAAAGTGGGGCGATGCCCAAATTAATTCTTATGGTAAAACCGATGTGGAATCTGATTTGTGGAATATTAATCGTACAACAACAAAAGAGGTATGTGGTCAGTATGATCCCAACGATAATCGCATGAACAAGGCTGAAAAACGTGCTATGAAGGAGGCTGCATTTCCACAGACTCACGCACGTCTTAATGACCCTCCCTGTACATTAAGAAGTACTGGTTGGAATCGCTTTCAGTGGTTATGTCAAAATCCTCAAGAAAATGTAATGATGCCCTTTGATTGGTATATACCTGGTCGCATCATTCATAAGGATGCCCACAGACCTTGTATTCCTACACCACTAAGTACCGAACCCGTAATTCCTGCCCCCCAACATCTTGGACATACTGTTATTGATGTGCCCGGTGCTTATGGAGTAACTATTAAGGATGCAACAACTCACAGTGTTGGAGCTTTCCCGGCTAACGTTCTTCCTCAAAATGCTTTCAGAGATGTCGGTCCGGCTGGTCTACCTATGAATAATGAAAAGGCTAGTTATTTACTTGATACACGAGAAATAGCTTGGCCAGAAGGTCCCTCTTCTGTAGCGTATCCAGTACCTACAGGTCCACCTTCAGTAGGTTGGCAACGTAATGACTATGCCCAAGGTATATATAATACAAATGATATTCCGACTACAAATATCACTGGTAAAGTATTACCCGGTCCTGCTTTGAAGACATCAACATAAGTCTATTGCAAATATTATATTTTGAATATTATTAATTTATTCGAAATATAATTTGGTGTTTGGCATGTAAAGTTTAAAAAATAAAATAACTAGGAGACCGGCAGAAGGGATGGAGACAGCCGCTTTTTTAGGAATGCTCGGCTTAGGTTATGCTCTATCAAATAATAAACAAGAAAAAACTAAGGAAGGCTTTGAAACACAGTATGAAACAGTAACAAATGAACCTAATAATTATTCATCAATAGTTCCTGGTGTAGTTGTTAAACAGCCACCTTTAAAATACGAGGGACAACGTAATGTTAATTCATCAACAAAGTGTCTTGATATAATGTATAATTTTCCTGCAAGTTCAAGAATACCAAGTGAACCTAATCCTGGAAAGCAGGGTGGTTATCTTGGATTTACCGTACCTGCAATCGCTCAGAAACCTAGTGATTCTGTTACATCAAGTGTTAAATTAAATACATCACGTTATGAAAAAACACCTGTTCTAACAAATGAAAAGGTTATAATATCTCAATTAACCGGTATTGCTATGAAACCAGAAGAATTTACCCATGCAAATATGGTTCCTTTTTATCGCGGTACTGCTAAACAAAATATGAGTGATACTGCAAATAGAAGCGTATTGGACAATTACACCGGTAGTGGTAATTTTCAACAGGAAAAACGCGAACAAGGGCCGATGTTTGAACAACGCAAGGAACCCACCGGTGTTCCTTTTGGTACTGCAATTGCCACTGATTTTATGCAAAGTCATGTTGTTGCTCCTACTAACAGAGCGGGTGAGCGCCCCTTTGAACAAGTTCGTGTTGGTAAGGGATTAGGACAGGGATTCACAAGCTTACCTAGTGGAGGATACCAACAAAGTGATTCATTGATTTATGCTAGACCCAGAAGTACGGATGAAATACGTACTGCAAATAATCCTAAATTAACCTATGAGGGTCGTACAGTTAAGGGCTCACACTATATTACTGCACCAGGTAAACTTGGTGAAGTACGCAAACACTTACCAGACAAGTTTTACTTAAATAAAAATGGAGAGCGTAATTTTACCACAACGGGTGCTAATCTAAAGGCAACTGAAAGACCTGTAGAGGTTCTACGTGAAACTACACGTCCAGAAACTACCACAGAATATGAAGGTATAGCTAAATCGCAAGATTTCAATGCGACCTACACTGTACCAAGTACACGTGCCCCCATGGTAAAACAAGCTGGTTCATGGGGTTTTCGTAACGCTGATTCAACCAGTTATGCTGATAAGGATACTGAAAAGGGTCAGAACGATTATGGTAAAGCTGCTATTGAAATCAGACCAAATGAGCGTTTTTTTACATCTGAAAGGGGCCAAACACTTAACCTTAAGCCCCAGAGTAGTGGTAAGGTCTTATTACCTTTACAAGATGGCCCTAGACAAACACGTAAGGATGAGAATTTAGGAAATCCTAACCAGGCAGGATATATCAACAGTGGCCTTACTAGAGGTCCCGCTTATGACCCCAACGATATTGCACGTACAACCATTAAGGAAACCTTGTTGGATGGCGATTACTATGGTGGTGTAGCAGGTCCGATTAAATTAACCACATATGACCCAGATGATGTAGCACGTACAACTATTAAAGAAACTACAGAAGATAGTGATTACGTAGGTGGTGTAGCAGGCCCAGTTAAGTTAACTGTGTATGACCCAGATGATGTTGCTAAAACAACCATTAAGGAGACTACTGAAGACAGTGATTATATTGGTGTTGTTGCAGGACCTGTCAAGTTAACTGTATATGACCCTGATGATACTGCACGCACCACTATCAAAGAAACAACTGAGGATATGGATTATATTGGTATTGCAGCACCTAATAGACCTCAACAGTTAACTATTTATGACCCAGAAGATATTGCCAAAATTACGATACGTAATACAACTGATGACTTTGACTATAATCGTAACTTGAAGAGTGCAAACAATCCTGACCAAAGTTATTTACCTTATACCGACATTGCACGTGTAACCGATAGAGAGGCCTTATCTGCCACATCTGAATACTATGGTAACGCTGAATCAGAGATTCCTAAGGAGATTCTTACACCCTTTCCAGATGGAGTTAGAAAGACACAAAAGGCTGCTATTTCAGCTAAATCTTCGTATACAGGTTCTGGCTATTCAGAGGATAAAAAGGCGATTGTGAATCCTTACTTAGATGGCGCCAGACTTACACAAAAGGCTGCTATTTCTGCAAATTCTGCCTACACTGGTTCAGCAGGTACTGCAAATGCTAAAGCGCCACGTTCAGAAAATGCGGAGCGGGCTATGCGTCAATATGCTCAGAAGGAGAATATTGCTAAGGGACGTGCTCCATCTGGTAATATTGCCATATTCAATGGTGAAGATTACGTCAATCTCAAATATAATAAAATAGAATCTGATTACATTAATGATAGGTCGCCAGTTGTCACACGTGTCTTAAATGACCCTCCATCAGAAAGTCAAGTAGGACTCATGAGACCTAAGGTAGTTCTGAAATTAGATATGGCGGTTGAACGTAACGCACCTGAAGTTATATCATCTCTTGAAACAAATCCCTATGTCATTCCCTTACATTCATCGGCTAGCAAGGTATCTGCTGGTGAAATTAAATATCAAAATAGTTCCGCTTACGTAAAAGCTGGTCCCGATAATCGTCGCGATGAAAGTGGAGCGATTATTGACAGAAAGGCTGTTAAAAGATTTTCAAGCTAATCCGATTTATATTTCTTATTAAATACTTAATAACAATTTTATAGGGCTGTTAAGTATTTAATATTAAAGGGTCTAAACCTGAACAACTGTAAGTTTTATAGATGGATTCGAAAATATATGACCCTTATTCACCTAAAAAAATAACCGATATTGTTGGTAATACTGAACTATGGCAAACTATAGCTTCTAAGATTGAGAACAAAAATTGCCCACATCTAATTATTTGCGGTCCTTCAGGAGTTGGCAAGTCCACTTTTGTACGTAATTGCCTTATAAACAATGGCTATACAACATTGGTTTATAACTGTATAGCCGATTCAGGGCTTCGTGATGTGCGTGATTCCATACGCTCTTTTGCTCGTGGTGGTATTGATAGTAATAAGAATCATCGTTGGATAGTTTTAGAACACGCTGATTCCTTAACTGCAGATACACAAGCCTTCTTGCGACGATTGTTAGAAACTGCTTCTGGCTCTACACGCTTTATTTTTGAGGTTCGTGAAAGCGGTGCTATTTCAGAGCCCATATTATCACGCTCTTGGTTGTGTAATGTTGATACTCCTTCTATTCCCGATATCAGATACGAAATTCTTCGTCGTACAAATCACGAATTAACATTTGACACGGCTGAACGAATAGCATACGAAGCCTGTGGAAATGTTCGTTTAGCTGTTCATCAGGCTTTGGCAATATGGAGAAATAATCTAGATGGTGAAAATATTGGAAATGGTATGAAAATAATTAATCAACAATGGGATATCAAACCGGATGATACTGATTCAGAAGCCTATTGTCGCTGGACTTGTGAAACAATACAAATGCTTAGAAAAAGTGGTACTGACCCACGTACATTCTTAAAACTTAAGATGGGAAATAATCCGCATTCTTTACGCGCCCTATCACAGTGGAATCGTCCCGGTGGAGCTAGCGGTCGTTCCTTGTGGCTATATGCAATGTGCGGATAAATCAAATAAGGATAAACACATCTAATACTAATATTATGGACGCCATATCAACATATTCAGAAGCTAGAAACGAATATCTCAAGCAACTTTCCACTTGGATTGTACCTTTTATGATTCAACACTATCGTAACCTATGGGCAGAGGCTAAAAAACTTGGCGGAGAACGCAGAGAAATGGTTGTGTTTCAGGAGAAATGTGCTGAGGTGCCAAAATGGAATCAAGATATTATTGATACAAACGTTAATAAGCTACTTGACAGTTGTAGATGTGACTATCTTGAGGAATTGATGGCAGCTGTTTTTATAGCTCATACAAAGGTGCTTATTTCAATTCGTGTATCAAGTAAACACAAGAAACTTCAAATCACCTTGCCTAAATTGGACCACTTTCTCCATCGTATCTTTTCAGAATGTGCACGTTCTTTTTGGAAATCTCCATTTTTGTTTCTTGACGACCAGAAGCCTATTGAAATGCAGAAGAATCTAATTCAAGCGGAAGCCTTATGCAGTGAATCTATTGCAATGGCCGTTAGAAGCTTATTACCCATTAAAAATATATTAAATGAATATCTTTCTGATGATGCTATGGGAGGAGAGGCAGTAATTGAAGATACAGAAGATAAACAGACCGGTGGTTCACCTGAAAAATCTAAAATAGAGCCTCAAACTCATACTAAATCAACAATTCTACCAGAATCTGTAGTTGAATCATCAAACGTAACAGAACCAGTAGTTGAATCATCAAACGTACCAGAATCTGTAGTTGAATCATCAAACGTACCAGAATCTGTAGTTGAATCATCAAACGTAACAGAACCGGTAGTTGAATCATCAAACGTACCAAAGCCAGTAGTTGAATCATCAAACGTACCAGAGCAAGTAGTTGAATCATCAAACGTACCAGAATCTGTAGTTGAATCTACTCTTGTTGAACCCGAAGAAATTGTTATCGATACAGAACCAAACCAGGTTCATTTTAGTGACTATGATAACGTATTTGATCAAAATAGTGAGCAAGTTGGAACTTTTACATATAATCCCAAAGACGATAACGATGACACGCCACAACTAAGAATTATTGATAATGTCGAAACTACTTTAGACGCAGATGATTTAGTTACAAATCTTGAATCCTCCGGCATAATGGAAGCGGATGAAATTCTTGAATGAATGAGGAAAAACTCAAATAATTAAAGCTAATTAATTATTAATACAGATGAACCAAGGATTAGTTATTTTATTTAGTGCGATATTGGTTGGTTTATTATCACTTGCTGTTCTTTGCGCTTATACCAATGTAAAAGCGTCTAAAATGCCTGAACAAAATGAGATGATTCAAATTTTTATATCAGGTGCCATTGTTGCGTCTTTCATTGCTTGGCTTGTAACAAGTGGCTTACTTCATGGAAATTCCTTATACAGCATGATTACTTCTGATGTATCTTCAGCTGTTAAATCTATTGATAGCACTTTAAAGGGAGGTGATGAAAGTGTTGTAAAAGCTGTCACGTTTGAAGATACTCCTGCTATTGAAAACTCATCGAATGTATCAAAAAAAATTTCATCGGCTGTAAATATTCCAGCCATTTCTGGAATGGTTGGTGGATTTTTTAAGTCAATGGGTCTTGATTCTAATGTGTTACAAGAGCTTAGTGTGGGTATTCCATCATTTTAAATATAGTATATGACATGCTTACTATAAACTTAAGTGAACTCTTTTATAAAGCGACCACTTAATTTCATAAATACCGTCAAATATTTAAGTATTTGATATGATTACTATCATACCTGACTTAGGATTTTAATTTAATAATAATTTTTTAGTTATAAAGTGTCTTCCATGTACCATCTTCCTCCTCCTTCTTCTTTAGTAGAAGAGCTATATGCTCTTTCTTAAGGATAAATGGTAACGTGAAATTTGGAATCGCAAATGGTACCTTCTTAGGGTCGTTGTAGAAACGAAGCAAATTCAACTTACTCATTACTGTATGAATACACCGCTTGAGTTCACGAACTCCCTTTTCATCACCTGTAAAGTCCTCAATCATATGCTGGATAATATCCTTACTTACAGATACCTTCTCAAAGAGTCCAATATCTTTCAGTGTCTGGTCGATTAGATACTGTTCAGCAATAACCTGCTTCTCCTTAAGATTAAACCCTGATACACGGATGTTATACATGCGGTCACGCAGGATAGGATTCACCCGCTCGTGGTTGTTATGACTAAAGATAAATAGACAACGACTCAAGTCAAGGTCAATTCCTGAATAGTACTTATCTTGAAACCGGTCATTCTGCGAACTATCCGTAATGTGAATGAGTAGATTCATAATCTCCTCTCCCTTTGGTGTCTCACTAATCTTGTCCAACTCATCAAAGTAAATGATTGGATTCATACACTTTGACTGCATCAAGATATCGGCAATGCGACCCCAAGTTGAGCCCTCATAGGTATAGGAATGACCATCAAGATATGACGCATCTGAGGCACCACCTAGTGATACAAAGTGAAAGGGACGCTCAAGAGCCTTTGCAACACCGTTCTTTACAAGTGTCGTCTTACCAACACCCATAGGACCGTGAATACTGAGAACATTGCCAATGCCCTTTGGATTTGCAATCCAGCTACTTACAAACTGAAGAATCTGAAGCTTGGCTTCATCGTGACCATAAATGGCATCATCCATATTCTGACGAACCTTAGACACAAAGTTACCACATGCCTCTGGTCCATCGTCTAGTTTTACAGGCAGGTCCTTATAGACGCCCAGTGGTAGATTTGAATACCCTTCAATCCAGTGAAATCCCTTATAGTACTCCGTACTGGAACTATCCATATTCATGAGTGCAGTGTACTTACCTAGTGCCAGCTTCTCTACTTGCTGTGGAACCTGCTTCTCAAGAATCTTAAACTTTAGAGGTACCTGCGTCTCATCCAAACTGAACTTGCGTTCCATCTTTTCGATAATAAGATTCTGCTTGTTGTCAGATAGACGCTTGAAATATGAGATATCATTATCAATATTATGGGCTTCACCTTCTGCCTCAGTCTCCCGCTGAACAAGCTTCACAAACTTCTTAACTATTGGAGGTTGCTCCTTCATCTTATGCTTCTTGGGCTGATTTGGGGCGGCGGCAGCACCGAATCCACTAATCATAAGACCAATTCGCTGTGCCTGGCTCCGCTTACCCTTATTGTTATCCTCTTCATCCTCTTCATCATCAGTCATATCATCACCTGCATCATCATCTTCTGATTCATCGGTGGTATCTTCCGAGCCTAGAGATTCTTCAGTCTCAGTTTCGTCATCACTTTCTGTATCAGACTTCTTTACGTTTGACTTCTTTCTGAGGCGCTTTAACGGCTTAGCACCATCCTTTTCGGAGTCACTGTCGTCCGCATTTACAATCGTATTCTTCTTGGTCTTGAGTGTTGCTTTCCTATCCGCTACTACAGATTCTTCGTCGCTACTTTCGTTAGCGTTTTTACGCTTCATCTCCTTGTTTGATACCTTTTTATCTCCGCGTTTTACCTCAATTTTTGTATTAGACTTCTTCTTATTTGATTCATCCTCGGAAAGCTTAGTATGACGCTTTATTCTACGCATAGCCTTAATAGCAGCCTTACGTTGCTGTGGTCTCTTCTTCTTTTCTACATTCTTTGGCTCTCTTGACGACTCACTAGTATAGTCTTCGTCAGAATCATAATCTTCCTCTTCATAATCATAATCTATTAGATTGCGAATATTACCCTTACTATCTACACTAGTACTATCGTCATCATCATCGAGATATTTCTTCGACTTATCAGTCTTTTTAACCATTCTTATTTGTATTTACATAAAAATCCTAGTTAACCATATATTCATTTTTATAACAATTTGATAAATAAAAATAAATAGTATGTTAGTTAGTTTGTTTATGGTAGGGCTTCTACAATATCCATAATCTTAAATCGCGATTTTACTGTGAATCCCATTGTATTTTCCTTGGATTTATTTAGTATCTTTTTAAGAGCATCAACCATATTATCAATGTATGGAGGATACGGCGCTGATTTAACAATATTAAGAGTAAGAATAATTTTATGAAGACTTGCAAGATACTCCTCTACCAATAAAGTATTTGAAACATCCTTTTCTAGCTTACTAAGTGATTCAAGAATCGCTTTGATAGTAATTTCGATAGCGTCATTTGGTAATAGATGCTTATTATAAATTTCTGCTAGAAAATGACTATATCCGTATCTGAACTTCTTACGTTGTTGCGCCTCCAAGAACTTTTTATAGTCTGCAGTATCCTGATCAGGAATATCGCGAGCTTCTTGAAAGATTGATATATAATTCGAATAGATTGAACTAATTTCAGTAACAAGATGAGGAAACTTATCGGTTAATTCTGAAAGAAGACGTGCATATAGCTCACAATAAATCTCTTCAGCACCAGCCTTTGCGAAAAGAAGGTCCATAAATTCTGAAATGAATTCAGTTTCACCACTATTCATAATCTGTTCAAGAAATGACTTCACGCTATCGTAATTGTTTCCACTGAACTTGTTTAGCTTAGAACGAATATGACCAATAATTCTGTCATCAACATTCTTATCTGATACTATCGAACTAACATATCTACCGCCTGATGGAAATGAAGGTGATAATGTTGTATCCGCTGGTGAATGAGAATTCGAATGTCTAAATCTACGATGGGGTGACTCTTCTTCACGTGGTGATTGTGGGTGCTGAAGGTCGGATGCAACACGACGAATTGTAAGTGGTCTATCCCAACTAGATGATGATTGCCTAAAACCGTTACCGACATTATTTGTGGGTCTTGAACTACGCCATCCAGATGATGATTGTGAATGATTGTTTGAATGTGGCGTGGACACTGTATTTGCAGTAGCCTTAAAATTATAGACGACCTTACCAATCTTTAAACTTTCAATACGACGTATAATTTCCTCGGGACAATGATTATCGATATTATCCCGGATTCGTAAAACCGCGGCCACTTGGGCTGGTAGCATGCGGTCTTGTTTATATTGACTTTTTTGACTACTCATTTTTACGCGCCGTTTTACCCTAGATTTTTCATGCGTAACTACTTCATTTTTTTGAGGATAGACCTCAATAAGGATAAATTAAGTATGGCAGGAATGATAGTAGGCCAATTTGTTCATTCCGACCTAGATTTGAGTGGAGCTGCCACCTTTTTAAATTTATACACAAAATCCGGAAATGCATATGCTATTCAACGATTTAAATCACCAATTGATACTCCAGAAAGATTAAAATCTATACAGAATCCTATAGTAAAAATAAGACAACAATTAAGAACTGATAAAAATTTAGAGAATGCATTAAATATACTTTTAAAAACAATATCAGAATGTGAATCAAGTGTTGACGAATTAATTAATTTTAAGAATATTGACCCGCGAATTCTTGAAATAACTGACCAGGTTTTTTGGAAGCCTGGTACAATGGGTTGCTTTTTAAATAAATATGGCCTTATTGTTGAACTAATATTATTTTGGAAAACTATTTTTATGCCTGGTTTTGCTTTATTGATGCCCTTTTTAATAGTTATTTTACCATTTATACTTCTGCGAACTATGTTTGGATTAGATATATCGGTTGTAAATTATGCACGTGTAATTCAACGCATAGCACTTCAAAATACTCCAATAGGAAATGGTCAAGCAGACACAACATTTACTAGATTGGCCAAATACGCATATATTTTAATGAGTGGAGGGGTCTTTATTAGTAATATTTGGAATCAAATACAATCAGCAATTCATTTACGAGCTGTAGCATCAGATATTCGTATTCATGGTCATAAAATTAACCAATATATTGAGTCATGCAAAAGTTTATCAGTTCTTCTTGGAGACGATGTCGGTAAAGCAAGTGCAGATTCTGTTGATATAACTGTTGATATGATTGATTTGGGTGTTTATGGCACAATGTATAATAATTCAAAGTCATTGGCGCGTCTTCGTGATTGGGTTGGTGAAATTGATTTAGAAATAGGTATAGCTAAACTCAAAGGTATCTGTTTTCCAAGGGCGATTGATAAAAAGGGCGAATTTATTTTAAATATTAAATCACTTTATCATCCTGGTGTTCCTTATGGAAAACGTATCATGAACGATGTTGCTTTTGGTCCTGAAACTAATCATATGCTTCTCACTGGACCCAATCGCGGTGGAAAGTCAACTCTGTGTAAATCTATTGGATTTGCTATAATGTGTGCACAGAGTTGGGGATTTGCATGGGCCAAATCAATGAGTTTTGTACCTGTATCACGTTTTGAAACTGCCTTGGCACCGGCAGACACTTTAGGGCGTCTAAGTCTTTTTGAAGCAGAAATTGAATTTGCAAAACATCTTCTTGCTATTTCTGAAAAGGCCAAAACACAGATGGAAGAGGCACCCTGTTTAATTATTATGGACGAAATTTTTCATTCTACAAATGCACATGATGGGGCTGAAGCTAGTTTGATATTTTTGAAGCAGTTATATGAAAAGGGTGGCAACTCTATTGGTTCTATTATCTCTACACATTATCGCGAATTACCTGATAAATTGAGTAGCAAGGTAAAGGCGTATTGTATGGAAGCTTATGATATGAAAGAAAAAGGACTAAAATATACTTACAGATGTATTCCCGGTATATCAACAATAAGTAGTGTCCGTGAAATTCTAAAAGAACGCGGTCTGCTTCCTATGGAAAACTCGGTTCAATCTACAATAAGTGATGCTCATCCCTGACACATTTTACATTGCTCTTTGTGTTACTATACTAATGTTGGGCGTTGTTTACTGGTTCTGGACACAGTTCCAGTATCTTCAGCGCAAGATTAATCTTCTTGATAATATTGTTTATGAAATGAAAACATTTATATCAAATCTTCCCGGTCCCGTAGCTCCAGCGAAATCTGGTATAATTGAGTCGCAAGTACAATCATATCCAAATAACGAAAATATTGAACAGAAACATGATAATGTACCAACAGTATATAATCCACCTCCCGAATCTGTAGCAGGTGATTTAGAAGCGGAACGTCTAGCTTCAGAAGTTGAATTTGAACCCATTTCAGGTGAAGATAATAGTGATACAAAACGTTTACCAGAGTCAGCTTACACAACACCACCCGAAGACCTTCCAGTTCAAAATTTTAATATAAACGAAACCGTCGTGGACGATTTACAACCCGGTGGTCTTGCAACAGGAGCAGATGACAAAAAGGTTAGTGTTTTTACAGATGCTTCTATTGAATCACCACTTTCATCCATGTCTATAAAGGATTTGCGTCGCATGGCTGAAGCTAACAACATTCCCGGCTCTGCAGAACTAAGAAAGCGTGATTTAATCAGACTTCTACGTGATAAAGTGGGACAAATTATTGGCCAAGAGAAAAATGAACCTGAGAAAATTCTCTCATTTGATGATATTGGCGCACCGAATTCTGAATAAATAATAAAAAATACAAATGGCAGAGATGTCGTCCTTATCATACGCACCCGCCGTTCCTTCAAACGGTAATTGCTACACAACAATTGATCCCAATAATGATAAATCTGCTAATAGAATGGAGGATGGGCGCTTATTTACTGACTATAGACCGCGTTGCCTACAGTACCCACTCAAAGTAACAGGTGTTTGGGGAGAACATGACGGTCGTCAGAAGATGGTACAATCGTCTGAATCACTAATTGATGAAGCGCGTACACTTCTTACTGAAAAAGTAGCACCTACCAAGAATTCTTGTGTTGATACAATGGTACCCGAATTATATAAACGTGTATGTACATGGAAGGGCTGTGAAACAATCCCCGGTCATTATGCCGGTATTGGAACAGGTCGCTTATACGTTCCTGAAGCAGCCGGTTCTGTTGATAATTCTGATGCCCTAGCTAAGGCTACCGTTCCAAATATGCCTGATACTTATTCCATGGAAGGTATGCGTGAAGCTAGCCAATGTGCAGCTGATGATAAGGAAAAATTCTGGAAATTTTTAGACCAACCCGAAGGCTTTTCCGCCAGGTCCACACCCTACAGTGGTCCCCGTGCCTAAATAATTAAATATTTTTCAAAAAAAATATCATATCTGTTATTTTTTTGAAAATACAATAACTCTTTATATATAGTGAGTAGAATGACAACCAGCCATTCATTTAAAGGCAATGGAATCGATATTTTGGTTATCCGAAATGACGCTGGTAATATAACGATACATGGGCATGTATCAGCCTTTATAGGTTTCCCACAGAAAATTCAATGGATTGCCCCCAAAGGCCCTCATCGCTGTATGAGCTTTTCTGGTTCAGGTCTCCCGTACCATAATGCCGACCAGGCTTTTGAAGGCACGGAAAACAAGGGTACTATAAATTCACCCGACGGTAAATTCTCACTTGAAATGGTCACACTTCCTAGTGCATATTATACAGGATTAGGTTCAGTTTATGTACCACCTGTTTTATTAATTGAATCTGTAAAAACTGGCCTATCACCGAATAACGAAGTAGAAAAATTTAGAACACATGTTTTCTTAAATAATGGAGTTCCAAACAGATGGGTTGCTGGCTCTCCTCCTGAATCTCGTGTACCTCCTGCAAAAGACGAAGTAGGGCGTGCTATGTTTTATACAGGTCGTGAAGAACTACCGTTTTTCCAAAATCAGGAAATGTTGTGCCGTGCTAAAGGCTATCCTTCAAAAGAAGCATCATATGCCCTATCAACTCATTTTCAAGTTAATCCTTGGGATAATATTCCGGCACCTGCATAAAGTCTTAATTATTAGAAATGGTTACAGTCAAATACTGAATTTAAGCACTCCAATCATAGAAGTACTTAAATTCGGTATTAGACTTTTTATTTTAAAAAATCAAAAATTATTCTTTTTGATTTTTTATCTTGTTTTAGACAGCCGACTTGTTAGGCTCATCCAGAACCATCTCAGAAACCTTAGCTACTGGTGCCTTCTTAATGCGCTTGGGCTTAATAGGCGCATCGGGCGTCATATCCTTCGTGGTACGAGGAGGCGAAGTTGCAATTACAGAAGTGATTGGCTCATTTACAAACTGTGTAACATTCTTTGCCATGGTGGCCTTACGCTTCTCAACCATTGCAACCTTCTGCTCATCCGTCATCTTTCCGCGAACCTTGCGCTCCTTCTTCAAAGTATCAGAATCGGTAACCTTTTCATCAGTATTCTTAACCTTTGACTCCTTTGGCTTATCGTCAGTAGCCTTCTTGGCAGCAATGGTTGCCTTACGCTTTGCAGCCATGATTGCCTTCTGCTCATCGGTAAGCTTGGTACGGGGCTTACGCTCCTTCTTCTGCTCATCAATAGGCTTCTCCTCACTCATCTTCGCGCGAGGCTTGCGGGCATTCACAAGGGGCGAAACGGTGCTAGACATTTTAAAAGCTTCTTTTGCTTTCAATGATTCTTAACAATAGATTTTAAGTATATTGTTTCTTCAATTTTTTGTAAATTTCTTATTTTTGAAACAGATTTTTGCGTTTATTTTATATTTCATTAAATATGTATTTTTAATAAAAATACATACTTTATATTGATACTTTGGTAAATAGACTCTTTACGCAAGTTTTGGGCCACCGGGGAAGCCAACTAAGTTAGCTCCCAAGCCAAAGCCAGCACCTTGGCGGGCGGTAAGGCCGACTGAGGGTGAAAGTAAGTCAAGGATGGCGAAAACAAGAGCGGCGACAACTGAGACTGAGACAATCTCCTCTAAAGTGGGGATACGGCGGGGGATGACAATCATCGCTACGGCTACGGCAAGGCCCTCTAGCAAATACTTAATAACGCGTGTAACTAGCTCGGTAACTGAAAGGTCCATTTGTTTCTATTTTAGACTCGGGAATTTTTTCTTATAAAAGGGATTTAAACTAAACTTTTTATGTCTAATTATAATGTCTGAAGAACGCGAAGAATATCTTGAAGCTGATAAGGAGATTCCAGGCCAGAAATTTGTTTGTCTTAGTTTTTTAAGTCCGGAGAATGTTTTAGCTAATAAGGATTTGTTCTTCTTTAACGCCTTCCTAAAAGATTACGAAATCCAATACAAGATTAAGGCTACCGAGGGCTTTCTTATGAACGAGGTAAAGCGTGTTACGGATGCTTTTTCTAAGGGTGAGGATTTGCTTGAAGAAATTGTATCAAAAATAAATGATAAGACTGTTACGTTGGAAGATATTAGTGGTGCTACAGACCTTTTTAAGAAAACACGTGCATCACTTGCCTTAGATGTTAATGACTCACTAGAGAAGTTTGTCAAGTCCAATATGAATGATATCAAGGATACATCTATCCAGGAAGATTATGAAACTTATCTATTTAAGAACCGCAAGAAGTTGGATGATGATTTCTTTGCTAAGAATAACTTTAGAACAACTGTACGCGGTCTTAAGATTCGTGGATGCTACGATACATTTGATGAAGCGTCACACCGTGCAAAGAGTCTTCAGAAGCTTGACCCGTCATTCAATGTCTTTGTAGGTCAGATGGGATTTTGGCTACCTTGGGACCCGGCTGCCTCAGATATTTCAAAGCAGGAGTATGCTGAGGACCAGCTAAATACACTCATGAAGTCTTACAGAGACAATGAATCAAAGAAGGATGAGTTCTTTGAGGCTCAGAAGCGTGAGCGTCTTCAGGGTTCTAAGGTTCGTGATACAAGCAATACAGTTATTGGTCCCACGAATACTGGTGATAATTCTGCTGTAAAGGGTATGTTTGACGATGGCGACCTTGCTATTGCCCGTAAGAAGGCTTCAGCTTCAGGTAACACGCTGGACTAACCATTTTATATAAGTATTAAAAATTGACATAATGGAATACTATTTACAGAACTTTATAAAAAAATGACCCTGATACAAATTGCAGAATGTTTCATTATAATTATAGTTATAATTATAACGAAACTTATTCACGACCTTAAATTTGATAAGCGTACCGGTACATATAAAAAGCGCCCACTAAAGGAACTTCTATTTCCTCCCATTCTTCCAGTTCATCTATCTCCACCACTTAGAAATAAGCCTACAAATTTATACTCTGTTCATTCCAAAAGTATGCCAATAATTTATGTATAAGCCCGGTAAGGCGGTATTTTGTTTTTGAAAAAGACTCTGTTTACATCAGGGGACCACAATGTGGGTATATATTATTATTCTATCAATTCTTTTAGCCTTAGGTATTACCCGTATTATTTCTAGTTTTGAAGCACAATCTGTTATGTCACAGTGGGCAAAGTATAGATGTATGCCTGAAATTATGTTTTGGGCGTCCATGTTTAAACCTGCTGATGATCCACGCTCAGAAATTCAATTTACAACAGATAATTTTAGTTTTTGTACTTCAGAAATTGCGAAAAGTGCTTTAGAAACTGCTATCAAACCACTTCTAGATGTTTTTGTTAAAATGATAGAGTCATCTATTGCATCCATTGGTTATGTAATGAATTTACGTTCATTGTCTTCTAATTTATTTCACGGATTAGAACGTATTTTTGATATCTTTGGTCGTCGCTTTAATATGACTATACACGAATTACACAAAACCTTTGTGAAACAAATGACTGCTATGCAAAAAGCCAACTCAATTGCGGTTTCTTCTTTATTTGCAGGACTTTCTCTAATAAAATCTATTATGAACGCATTTGAATTAATGATAACCGTTTCAATTGCTATTCTTGTTATCTTGGTTGTAATGGTTATATTTTTGTTCTTTTTATTAGCTCCTGTAATACCATTAATTTTAACAGCTATTACAGTTATTGGAACTACTGCATATGCTGGTAATGTAGGTGGAATGAGTGGTGCATTTTGTTTTGAGGGAGGTACAAGAGTCGCAATGTCTAATGGTTTAAATCAACGTATAGATTCTATCAAGTTAGATGATATACTTGCAGATGGTTCGAAAGTCATCTCAGTATTAAAATTTAAGACATATCCTAATACACTATTGTATAATATTGACGGTATTGTTGTATCAGGTTCACATATTATCTACCAGAATGGTGTGGCTATACTTGTAAAAGATGCTGAAGGTGCCAAAATATACAATGGTGAATTACCAGAAGTAATTTATTGCTTAAATACAAGTTCACACTATATTCCAATTGTTGGAAATAAACACACCTTGATTTTTGCTGATTGGGAAGAACTTGATAATGAATCTATGGATGACTGGAATAAATTTGTATATGAACGACTCAATTCTGGCAACAAACAAATCGTTCATGTTAAGAATGATGATATTTTAAATTCTGAAACGGGTATTTCACCGCATACTGAAATATGCGTTCTAATGTCAGACAGTACTATATCTGTAAAACGCTTTTCTGACTTAATCATTGGAGATAAAATTATGGATGTAGATGGATATACAACTGTAATTGGACTTGTTACAATTGCACAAGGTGAAACAAAAGTGTTTGGAAACTATGATGGTATTTTAATGAGTGGAGCTTGTTGGGTCTTGAATCAGACTGGTACGTGGAATCAGGCTATTCAAAGTGATTGCTGGATGTCAAAGTCCCCGGTTTGTAATATGATTTCTATATTTACAGAATCTGGTACTTTTAAAATTAATAATACCGTACTGCGCGACTATAGTGATATAGGACTAGAGAATATAGATAAAACTTATGATTTTACCCTGTCCAGATTAAATAGTGCGCTATAATATTTCTTACCAATCAAAAAATAGAAATAATAAATAGAATGGCTAACGCGTATAAATCATCTACTATCTTCTTAATCACATGCTTGGGTCTACTTTTTCTAGCGAATGCTCTTATGATTATGGGATTAACAAACTATGCGAATGACAAAGAGGGTTTTTTTAACTATGTCATGAATGGCGGATTAAAATTGGGTGAGAAATTTGAAAATTATAAACTTGGTGGTGCTGGTAATGGCTCCGCTTATCAACCTATTGGTGCCTATGATAATGTAGTTAAGGTTCCTGCTGGTGGAGTCAGTTCTTGGCGTGATACCCTTCCCAACGAGCCCTTAGCTGGTCCTGAATTTACAGGTCCCGGTCCCGACAATCTCTTCATGTTTAAGAATAACCAATGTAAGCCAGAATGCTGTGGTGCTTCTTATAGTTGTAGTGGTGGCTGTGTATGCTCTACACCTGCCCAACGCCAGATGGTAGCGTCACGTGGTGGAAACCGCACCTTACCTGAGGATGGTATTTAATGGATAAAACTCTAACGTCTCATACCATGTCAAATACTTAATATAATTATTTGACGGTACCTAAATCCAATCTTTGATAGATATTTAGTATGTCCTTAGATTTTTCAAGAATCTTTGTATTTGTTGTTGCAAGCTTTGAATATGATTGTTACTACCATTTTATTCAAATGCGTAAGGCATTATTTAAAAAGTACAACATACCTCATATGTTTCTTTTTGAACATAAACCACCTGATTATTACACTTGTGATAAAAATGATTATGTCTTAGATTTAGACCCTGATAAATTTGTAGTTGACCCTAATATTGAACTAATACCGCGATTTTATCCCTTAATGATTATTAAATTTTTAAAGGGCTTGCAAAAAATTAACACAGCTGACTACGACTATATTATAAGAATTAACCTTTCAACCTATATTAATTTTCCAAAATTACATACACTTATCTACACCTATCCACGCACAAGAATGATAGTAGGTTATATCTATCTCTTCCCATTACAAGATTGGGATGAATATAAAAATAAACCTCATAAATTTATTTCTGGAACCTGTATGATTTTTACACCTGATGTTGCTCAACATCTAAAATCATATCAACTCAATGATCCTATTTTGTATAAACATTTTGACGATACCGTTATCTCACATCTGTGTTTACCTGCCATAAGTTACTTATGGAAAATAGAATTACTTTTTGTACATAACAATAGATATATTTCCGATGAAGAATTACTAGAGTTTCCTATTATACGTATTAAGTATCCAGCGGACCAACGTGACTGTGAGCTTCAGCGGTGGAAGTATCTTATGAATCTTGTCGATAATATTGTTTATGAGAAAAATCCTATTTTACTTAATGAAGAATTAGGAGCTATGGGAGCAATGGAAGCAGTGAAGCAGTGAAGGCACTTAACGAATGACGACATAATATACATAATGTCTAAATTAATTCTTCATATTGACTTTCGTGAAAAAGAACTATATGAAAATTTAAAATTACGGGCTGATAATTTACCTTTTACGGTCACAACACAAAATTTGGAAGTTGGCGATATGATGATTAGTGTAGAAGGAGGCCAACCTCTTCTAGTCTTAGAAAGAAAGAGTTTGGCTGATTTGGCTTCGTCAAATCGTGATGGGCGCTATAGAGAACAAAGAGCACGCCTTCTATCTGTGAAAGGTCAAGGTGTTGCCATTGCTTATGTGATTGAAATTGGTAGTGGATGGACAAATGAATTAAATAGAGTATGGGGAATTGGGCGTGTACTAGAATCAACTCTTTACAGTCTAGTTTTACGCTTACAATTACGCTATGGAATTTCGGTATTGCAGACACGTGATACTGCAAATAGTGTAAGCTTGCTCATACAACTATGTAAGATGTTACAGGAAGATAATGAAGTCTTTTCTTCAGGTAGTGGTCTTGTTGTTGATGCAACTGTGGCAGCAGCCGTATATACTGAGGCACTTTCAGCTCAAAAATCGGCAAATCGTAATATGAAGCGACCAGCAGCCGGTATGTTATGTTCACTTGCAGGAATCGGTGCTAAAATGAGCGAATCCATACTGGATGCTTGTGATGGTACCTTAGAAGGTCTTATGAAGCTAAGTGAAACTGATTTGGCTAAGATAGATTTGGGTAAACGAACTGTTGGAAAAGTTTTAGCCAAAACTTTATGGACGGCGCTTCACTCTAAATAATACCGAAATCAGTCAATGGGGCAAAATATAAAGATAAATATATTATTTATTTTTAGATTTGGATGGTTTTTCCATTAGTTATACATACTTGTGATAGTTATGAAAAATGGTGGCCTTTATGGTTCTTTTTTTATAAAAAGTACGTATCCGGCTTTGAAAAGGTCTATTTTTTAACTGAAGAAAAAGAATTACCCTTTAAGTCAGACGAAATAATACTTATTAAAACTGGTAAGGCAGAATGGGGGCAACGATTAATTACAGCTTTAAATCAAATTGAGGAAAAATATATATATTATTCTCAGGAGGATTTCTGGGCTAAAAAGAATTTCAATCCTACTCAATATGAAGAGATTTTTTTTAAATATAAAATGAATGCATTTCGTATAACTGAGAAACTACACTGGTTTAACTTAGACCATGTAGAAGGAAATTTATTTAGATTTCAGCAGAATTCTTGTTATTTAATGAATCATATGTTTTCTTTGTGGGATAAGAATTTTTTCTTAAGATATGTGAATCCAAATGATAATCCTTGGGATAATGAAACAGAACAAACCAAAAATATTAGTCTAATTGACCATGCTATTTATTTAGAAAACAACCATTGGTTTGAATCTAGTGTTGGAAGAGGAGAGATACGTAATTGCGCATTACGACTTATAAATATACACGACAATGAAATCTGTATTTTTTTTAATGAATTGGGAATAGATTGGTTTACTTATAGAAAGACAATAACTACCAGTGAACTTATCAAAAAGCGAAAAGTTGCTATTTGTATGCGGGGTGCTGTTAGTAATCACCGCTCTAGACTTATTACAAAAAATGATATGTATACCAATACCGATTATATTAACTATAAGCTTTGTTATAATTCTATTTTAAAACATATTATAGAACCTAATTTAGAATTTTATGATATAGATATTTTTCAACACTGCTGGAATACAGATTTACAAAATGAATTAGTTAAGTTGTATAAACCTAAAGCATATATATTTGAAAATAATTTGATTTATGCAGATGAAATAACAAAATTATGTAAAGAAGACAATGATTTTGGTGGAATCAGTCACGCACTTAGTATAAAAAAATCAATCGAAATAAAAGAAGATTATGAACTAAAAAATAATTTATCTTACGATATTGTCATATCTTATAGATATGATGTTTTCTTGTGGAAAGATATAAACTTACAAGAATATAATATGGATAAAATTTATATACATCGTATTATTTGTCCCTGGGCTCCATTTATGGAGGGAAACGGAGATTTATATTTTATAATGAATAATATCAATTCGTGCGAATTTAAATATTTATATGATTCAGTCAAAATTAATAACCCACACAAAGGACATTTTTGGATTAGGAATTATGTTATTAATTATATGAAAAAAACTATGGAAGAGGATAATATACTATCAGATTATAACATAGCAGTAGTGAGAGATATTGTAGAAAAATCTATACATCCAGGATATTTAAGTATAGGAGACTATTGTACTTATTATTAGGGTCTAATCCTCCTTTCGCTGGGGTGCGTCCATACTAATTGCACCTAGCTTGATAAGTGCCTTACGTGATGCCTCTTGCTCAGCAACCTTCTTATTTCGTGCAACTGCTACTGCTACCACTGAACCGTCTGGATGAAGAACACCCATTGTAAAGGTGCGATTGTGAAGTGGTCCCTCTACAGCAACCTCCTTATACTTTGGAGGACAATGATGAAGATTCTGGTAGAACTTTAGTAGCTGGTCCTTATAGTTGGTATTTGTAGAAATAAGTGATGCAAAATCAACATGTGACTCAAATAGACAAACAATCCAATCAAAGGCACGGGCAAATGCCCTACCCCTATCAATAGTAACAAGGTCTCTGTACAAGGCCCCAATCCAGGCCTCTAGCATAGAGCCTAGAATACGTAGATTATGACGACCATTACAAAGGTCTTCTACGTGACGGCTTACAATCAGCCACTTGCCCATACCAATCTTTTCGGCCAGATGACCTAGCATCTTATTGTTCACAAGATTCGAACGAAGAGAAGTCCAAAATCCCTCTCCCTCTCCAGGATAACGCATACACAGATACTCCGCAGTAATTGCCTGGAGAATACCATCACCGTGATGCTCTAGTTCTTCATTATCGGCCAACTTCAGTGGCATACAGCCTTCAGGACGCGGTGCAATGATGACCTTTTCACCCGTGTTCTGAACTGCGGGTCCCTCAGGTCGGTCAACGTAGGAGCGATGGACAAAAGCCTGTCTGAAAAGGTCCCAATTAAGTGGTACATCCTTTACACCATAGGTTGAAAGGATGCGCATAATTTCAGAATCAGGTACATCCTTATTATGGACATTCCAAGGCATGTAAATTTTTGACTCACCATGAAGCTCATTGGTAATTGTGTCCATATTTTTCTTAACAAACTTATTGATTACGTATTGATTTCATTTTTTTGTTTTATTCCTTACTTTACGTGTCTGTTTTCTAAAACCACCTAGACCGTTTTTTATGTGAGAAAAAACCTTTTTATCTAATGATTCTGGCTTCTGCTTCTTTGCAAGTGGTGTAGCGCGGTCATTTTTAATTTCTATTGGGTCATTATTTTTATTTAATTCCTTCAATAAATTATAGCAAAAATCTTTTAAAATTGGGTCACTTACTGAACGCATGACCTTTTTTGTCAAAATAATAGATTTATCATCTGTTAAAAAGACTCTTAGTTTATCCTTATTTAAAAAATCTATTTCTTCATCATTTAAATTTTCTATGACACCTTTGTTAACCATTTCTATATTTTTAGTCCACTCTGGTTTAAAATCTGAACATGTACGCTTCATGTTATGGAATTCAAGTCCATCAAAAACCTTCAAGACATTTTCAGGATATAGATTCACTAATTCAGAGCGTAAATTATATTTTACATAAGAAGCGGTCCAATTTACAGGGTCGCTTTTATTGTCGTACATAAGCGCCTTCATAATACGCTTAAATGGACAAACAATATTTGAGTACATTGAATAATTGAGAATATAGAAAAATAAGGCATTCAAATCACGTGAACGTTTATCACAATACTTTAGTGACACCTTTGGATATTCATATCCTGAACTTATTGACATTTGACCATATTTTAAGCAACAGAATCCATAATCAATGAGTCTTACATTACCTGCGTACGAAAACATAATATTATCTGGCTTAAAATCGCGATGGTTAAACTGTAATCTATCATATAGAACCTTTAGCGCTATACATATTTGTGATATGCCATTTTTTAAATTTAAGGAGGAGTCGATTTTGAGAATATTTTTAAAATCTACTGCCATTTTCTCATTTACAATATAGTAATAGTACTCATCTTTGGCAAACTTAAAAACTCTTGGAGCAAAAGGACCTTTCAAGGCATGTTTAGCATCTACAAAATCTGCGGTCGCATTAACTACTAAAATCTGTGAAATTACCTCTGTGGCTACATCTTCAGTAGTATAACTGGCATCATGTTGAATTACTTTTACAACAACTTCTACGCCGTCAATTTCTGTATCAGTGGAATATGTAGTACCATACGTTCCGGTGCCTAAGACATCTTTTAGTACAATACGCATATTCATTTCATCTGTTTCGTCATAAATGTAAAGACTACGTTCATTTCTGATTAAGGCTCGTGCTACTTTAAAGGCTTCGGGAACAGGATGTTTCATGGTATTTGGGTCTAAATCCCAAAAAAGACCGTAGGGGCGTAAATCTAATTTCGCCATTACCTACTTTCGCAACTTATAAATATTGGCACAGGTCTGTGAACATAAAGGCTTCATCTTATTACCGCCTGCCTGCTTTACACACGAATAACAACTCTTCTTATCACAGACAGTACAATCCCAATGATAACAATTTGTTAGGTCGTCATTAAAATGTGTCATGCGCTTACAACTACAACATGCACGTAAATCAGTATTAAACTGTGCAGTTGTACCACAGGCTTCACATGTTGTGCACCACATTCCCTTCTCAATTTCCTTCTTTGAAGCCTGAATTTTTGGCTTGGTCGCTTTCCTAGGTGGTACAATAATATTTGGTCCTGACTCTGATGCCTTTGGCTCTGATACCTTTGGCTCTGATACCTTCGGCTCTAATGCCTTTAGCTCTGATACCTTCGGCTCTAATGCCTTCGGTACAGAAGATAGAATCAGTTCCTTCCATGTATTAAATCGTTCTAGCTCAATCTTTAGTCGCGCAATCTCAATATGACAATTACATTTTATATGGTTTTCAGAGTGTTTTTCATCCTCTGGTAAAATCATATTAATTTGATTTACTATAGGCTCCTCTTTTGGCTCTACTATTGTATTCTTTTTTTTTGGTACTGATACAGCAACAGGTTCTGTTGATTTGTCATTTAACCAATCGGCGTATGTATAATTGCATGTATGTTCTCTGTGAAGTTTTGTACCTAATTCAAACCCTTCAGATTTCATAAAAGGACAAATAATATACGTGTGACCAGAACAATTAAAATGTGGATGAGCTGATTTTGTCATTATATCATCCCTATTTATTACCTCTTTTTTAAGGTCTGATTGAGAATGTGTATGAATATGTTTTGCTAAATATCCACGCTGGAATCCCTTCTTACAAACGGGACAATCATAGTTAGGCGGTGGTGGCATTTCGCTCTTTAAGAATTAAAAGAAATATAAAGTCAATTTTATAAACCTTGTACGCAAATATTGACAATAGTAAAATCGTTGTTTGAATTTAGAGAGATGTCTGATGCCCCTGTGGTAAAAGGACCACCCAAATTTTCAGCCTTAAAAAGAACTAAGGTACAATTTGACCCAAAGATTGTACCTTCTGATGCTGCTATTGCAGAAGATTTTTCTAAGGTTGTACCATTAGCATTTATAGGTAAAGCCCCGGAACCCTTAGTACCACTTGCCCCTTTAGAATTACAAAAGGCACGCCTAAGTGAAATAACTGACGTGAACAAAAAGGTAGAAGAACAATTACCCGTGGCTCCTAAAAAAGTTAAAAAAGAATTATCTGATGCTCCTGTTCTTGCTGAAGTTATTGACCTTGAAGCTCTGAACCTTGATAAGGCAACAACTGTAAAGGTAAATGAAAAAACGGAACAGGAAACCTTGCAAATTGACCCTTCTGTTGACCCAACTTTACGTGAGCTTATGTCGCATGTAAAGGAGAAAATAGATGTAGGTTCTGATATGGTAACACCTCCGTTTTTTGTACCTGAAAACAGACGAATGTTTAAGAACTTTTTAGTTCATACCTTTAAAAATTACATACTTCCAAAACCATCTGAAGACCCTGACCCTGATTCTTGTCTAAAGGCTGCAAAGGCATCTAGTAAAGAAATAAAGACATTTCAATATCAAGCCTTTGTACGTGACTATTTACAAAGAGCAAGTCCTTATCGTGGTTTATTAGTGTATCACGGCTTAGGTTCAGGTAAGACTTGTACGTCTATTGCCACTGCAGAGGCGCTTTATCGTGCCGGTAATCGTAAGATTATAGTTATGACACCTGCTTCATTAAGTGGTAATTTCCGTGGTGAAATGATGAAATGTGGTTATTTTGCATTTCAGCAAGAAAATCACTGGACTTTTATACCTGCCTTGCTTAAGGTTCCTAGTGCAGAACTGACCTTCCTTATGGATACACTAGGATTACCGGCTGGCTGGATAAATAAAATAAAGGGTGGATGGGTACCGGATCCTAAGTTACCTTCTAACTGGAGTACCTTGGAACCTATTGTTCAAGCTCAAATTAATGAACAGATTCAACAACACATTGCTAGTCGCTTTCAGTTTATTAATTATAATGGTCTGACTGAAGAACGTGTCCGTGAATGGGCCTGTAAGAGTCCGCGTATGTTTGACGGTGCAGTTATTATTATTGATGAAATACACAATCTGATTCGTAACATGAATGGTAGTAATTTGGAGGTTTTTTACAAAAATGAACCCTTAGTCCCCGAATATATGGCTACATTCTGTCAGACTGGTAAAAAATATCGCATTGCTTACTTAGTCTACCGTCTTTTATGTAATGCTGTTGGTGCTAAAATTATAGGTCTTTCAGGCACACCTATTATTAACTATCCTCAGGAATTGGGTATTTTAGCAAATGTTCTTAGCGGGGATATGAGATATAGCACCTTTACCTTAACATCAGGTATAGATATTAGTATAGTCAAAGCCTTTTTAAATAAACATCCAGAGGTTGACCTTTTTGAAGTCCTACCTGGTGATGGACTTATTTCTGTAAGATTAACTCCTGTACCATCCGGATATCGTAAGGTGATTAACCCTGCAACTGGTGAATTACGTGGATTTGTTCGCGATGAAGAATTGGCAACTGAAGGGGCAGAAATTCGTCGTGAGCGGGACCTACCTGGTTGGATTAGTCGTATTGAAGGCGAGCTCAAAAAACTAATGAAAGGAGTCGGTGAGCTTTTTACTAATATCAAATATGGCGTTTTTCAACGATTGCCCGACATTGAGGAAGATTTTGTGAAGACTTTTATCAATAAAGACACACTTACATTAAAAGAACCCAATAATATGGTCTTAACAGCACGTTTATCAGGCCTAATTTCATATTATAAGGCTGGAAAAGCGGAACTTGTAGCGCGTGTTACAAAAGACGAGCTAGTTCGTGTTGAAATGAGTGATAGACAATTACAACAATATACAATCGTTAGAAATGCTGAAATTAAACAGGAGGAGAAAGATTCTAAACAGAAACGAAAGGCGCCTGCAAAAAAGGTTATCGGATATGAGGAAGTTATGAAAAGCCAAAAAAGCACCTTCAAAATTTTTAGTCGTGCTGCCTGCAATTATGTTTTTCCTGAAGAAATTCCTAGACCACGACCTGGAGATGAATCCTACGCAGCAGCTGATTTGGGTCAGGCTAAGGGAGATAATAACAAAAAAACTACTGATGAGGAAGAAAGTGACGATGTTGTATCAGAAGAAATACAGGAAGAGACACCCGAAGAAAAGGTCATGCCTGCAACGGTTGTCAATCCCTATTTAGAGGCTATTCAAACTGCACTTATATCATTACGACGCAGAGGGCCTGATTATTTTAATAAGGATACCTTGAAAATTTATAGTCCCAAATTTCAATCTGTGATTGATAACATGGAAACGGCTAAGGGCCCCGTTTTAGTCTATAGTAATTTTAAGACCTTGGAGGGTTTAGGAATTTTTGGTATTGCCTTAGAATTTCAGAAGAATTATATTAAGCTTGATGTTCAGATGGTCAATGATAAATGGAGTTTGGTACCAGAATTATTACTTGATGAAAATAAGGATAAAAAACGTTACATTGCTTATACTGGTGATGATAAAGCTGAAAAGCGTGATATTTTGAAACATATTTTCAACGCAAATTGGGCTAAATTAACACCTGAATTAACTGAACAAATTAAGAAAATCAACGGTGGTGCAAATGATAACATTCAAGGTAAGATTGCACAAGCATTTATGATTACACAATCTGGTGCCGAAGGTATTTCATTAGAAAATGTTCGCCAAGTTCATCTAATGGAACCATATTGGAACTATGTGCGTTTAGAACAGGTCAAAGGACGGGCTATTCGTATTTGTTCTCACAAATCATTACCCTTTGATGAGCGGACTGTGGAGGTTTATACCTACATTTCGGCATTTTCTGAGGCGCAGAAGACAGAAAGGCGTGTTGACCAGACACTTCTTATCAAGGATGGTGGTTTAAGTACGGATGAACAGATTTTAGCTATATCAAACGGTAAAAGAACCTTAGCAGAATCACTTTTCAATGCTATGAAACATGGTGCGGTCGACTGTGAATTAAATGCCAATGAAAATGAAATTACTCAATGCTATCGTTTTGAGCCACCCAGTATGGTCCCCTTATTTAATCCAAAGTTGGACGATAATATACGTGATTCAGCGGCTGCCACGCGCCAGACGAAAAAAAAATGATTGTACAATTTTCTAACGTCTCATACCATGTCAAATACTTAAGTTAAGTACCCCTTTTATGGGGTACTTAACTTAAGTATTTGACGGTAAATTATTTCATAAATTAATTAATATAATTAATTAATTTATCGTAAAAATATAAAGTCTCATAACGCTCATACCGAAATTAATTACTTCCCTTATTAGAAGTACTTAAATTCGGTATGAGAGTATTTGTCGGTACAGATGGTGTTTGAAACAATTATTCTAATTTTATTCCATAATTATCTAAAAATGCCTGTTTTTTTACTTTTACATCCGTTGAATAGATGAGATTACCCCTTCTTTTATAGTAATCTTGTACATAAGCCCAGTGGTTATCTTCGAATTTATCTAAGTCGTCTTCGGTTTTAGGAAATTTAAGACCCGTTTGAGTGAAATTATTCATCAAGGCAAGACGTTGAATACAGATTAGGTCAAAGGGACCACTTTCATCTGGTCGTTTATAGCAGGGGTCAAAGGGTTCATTACGAATTATAAATCCGGCAGCTTTTTGAGCCTTTTCAGATTTCTTTTGATATAGAGCATTCTTAAGTGAATTATAGTAGTTCACTAAGTCGGTTCTTAAACATACACCCTTGCCGAAATAGGCGTCATTGGGCTTCATACGAAGGTCTTCCATGAGTATATCTTTCGCCTTATTCAATTTAAAGTTAGCGTCAGTACCACTTTTCATATAACCATCTAAATCACCTTGAAGGATTCTTATAAGGGGTCCTGACTCAGGAAACCCGAAGGCTTTGGCAATTCTAAGCAAGCACTCATTGCTAAGTTTTCCCGTTAAAGGGTCAGGGTCGCAAGGAAGACGTTCATAAATTTCATCCGCATAGGACTTTGGAAAAGGACGTGGACACTTATTAGAATTGGTAATTGGATTTTCAGGACAGGTCAAGCCAAGGGTATTTGTGTAAAGATTTTGACCCTTAGAATTGATAGGAATACCATAACCTAGGGATGGACAGAAGCCACATGTTTGGGGTTTCAGGTCTACCAGCTCACAGATACTGATGCGCTTACATATTTTTGCGTCTTCCATTTTTTGTGCTTCTTTAAGGTTCCAAATGTACTGTCCACTATTTGTCTTAAGCTGGTCAACGGGTCCGCTTTCAGTACCCAAATGACCATATGATTCTTTATAATCTGTTTCATCGTCATCATTGAACAACCAACCACAATTATATTCGGAATTTGGATTACGTGATGGAATATATTTGGGTTCTGTGGCTAATTTGCAAATGTCATCTTGTTTTTTTAAACCGGGAATAGGACTGGTTTCTATCTTATGGCTGTTTGTTCCTAATAAATTAGTTAATCGTTGTGTTAAGTCTGCATCGCTGGTGTAAAAAGTATTTGTATCTGCAAAACCTTCCACTGGGCTTTTATTGACTATGTATAATATGAATGTTAGTAATAATATTATGGTTAATAATATTATTAGTACTATGCGTTGGCGCATCCCTAATATGTAAGGATATTTTGATTGTCTTATCTACTATAACTAAGATAACGTCTCATACCATGTCAAATACTTAAGTTAAGTACCCCTTTTATGGGGTAGTTAACTTAAGTATTTGACGGTAAGTGCCACCATTAAGGGTGAACTTAATTCTTTTAAGAGACCTTATTTTACTACGCCAAAAGGTACCCTAGGGTACTGCTGCTGCTGCTGCTGCTGCCACTGCAACATTCCAATCTCTAGATGGACAATTTCCATAGCCAGTTCCGAATGGTGAAATACCACAATGAGTACCTGCATCTACATCGGTAGATGCAATACCATTCTTAAATACTTGTACAAAAATACTTGTAGATGATAATGTATTCTGCGCCCTAGTATATTCTACCCAGTACATAACGTTTCCTTTGTTTATTGTATCAGATATAACTTGTGATCTTGTAGGAGATGATTGCCCAAGTATTGTATTGCCATTTTTAAGAGTAATTTTATAGGAATCTGCATTATTTTGACTTGACCAGCTAACAATAAAGAACTTCTTAGATGTATCACCACTAGGGCTTTTGTTATAAAGATTTATTAATCCATCATAAACCTGTATATTTTGAGGGTTTGCAACTGGCGCTTGTGTTGGTGCTGGGGTTGGTGCTGGGGTTGGTGCTGGAGTTGGTGCTGGGGTTGGTGCTGGGGTTGGTGCTGGTGTTGGTGCTGGGGTTGGCGCTGGTGTTGGCGCTGGTGTTGGGGCTGGTGTTGGTGCTGGTGTAGGTGCAGGCGTTGGGGCTGGAGTTGGGCACACTTGAATTACTTTTAAAGCGTCACCTGTTGGACATGGTTGGCCGCCGTTTCTTGGTGATGTTGTTATACTTTTAATTTTTGTTTTAACTCCTCCTATACATGGGGTCGTTGACCAGTCATTATTGAGTAATTCTACTACACAATCTACTGCATTAGGTATGATTACTGGAGGTTGATAGCAAATTTTCTGACCGTAATCTACTTTTAAAAGTGAATTATTTAATTCTATTCTCCATATAGAGTACCTACCAAATAGGGCTGTACTCTGAGTCAAACTTACTATTTTGGTTCCAGGAGGAATATTATTTCCAGTAATATCATAGCCTATAGCATCAATCGGTAAATTTTCATTATATACAGCTATTATAGTTTTATTACTATTCTGTAAAACAGATGTTTTATAGGATTTAGGTATTACGATTAAGTTACCTGTTCCTGAGCATCCTATACCTGAATCCGATGATGATAATGTTTCTTGCCACGAATTATCTATGGGTGCTGGACATGTAGATAATGATTCTGTACTCGGATTTGTTGCATAGTAACCTTCACCTGAGTCAGAATTTATCTTCAAATTATCTAGACTAAGACTATTTCGAGCGCTAGCTAACAATCCGCTAAGTTCTTGAGTAGCACCTGTAACTATGATTGGCTCATGGACACTGTTTAAAGGACCGTAATCGACACTATTATTTACAGCACTATCTGACATTTGTGAAACAAGAACATCTGAAATATAGGAAACATCGGGTGATAATATATCAAAGGACTCCTTTTTATGCGTAAAATATCGGTAAAGCGTGAAAAATAAGATACTAGTGAGAATTAAAACTAGAAGTATTTGCAAACTCCTATTTTCAATAGTGTCTTTATTTTGCTGTACATACAGCCCCCTATTTAATGGATTTATTAAATCTATTAAATTATGACTGAGTATGATGAAATATTTTATATATTTAGTTAACTTCGGTATTTGACGGTAGTGATATTGTCCTTATAATGTATCTAATATTCTTGCAATATTTGCATGATAATTCTCTGTTATTGTTCCAGCACCAAGTTCGGTTAAAATATTATAATTACCGTAAAATACTTTATGTGTTATGTGAAAACCTCAATTCTATCCATTGGTGGTCTAAAATGTCGGTCATCATTATTACAACATGGAAGACCCGTCCTTTTATCTACTGCTCTTAAAGATAGATTTGGAGGAAAGCTATTGCCACTTATCCAAGTACCGTTCTGCGCGTTATAAATTTTAGCATTTGGATCGCTAGCCATGTTAAATACAGATATAGCCGTGTCAACTTGACTTGAAGTTAATGTATCACTCAACCTAAAAGTGTAAGACAAAAATGGTCCCTCTGGTGGGCGGGGAGGGGGGTTACTGTTAAATCCAGAGTCATAAATTAGAGCAATTAAAGCTGTATAATATCCATTTAAATCATTTGCCTTTATACGATTAATTACTGCATTCCAATATTCTTGATAATATGCATCTGTCGGATATCCATTCTCGAAGAAACTTAGTGGCCAAATGGAAAGAAAATCTGCTCTTGCTTCAGCAATCGTTTTCGCAAATTGATACCATATTATTTTCTTTTCTAACTCGCCGGTTATATATTCAATTGTTTCAGTCCCAGGAAGACCCCATTTAGTAAATGGAGTGTGCGTCCAAGATAATGGTAAAGTATTATAATTCATTGTCTGTTCAAACATTTTATAATTAATATTTGTATCTGTATTTACGTTATAAAAATATATTTTAAAACCTAGTTTAAAATTATACTTTTTACCATTACTTGCAGTATAAGGACCCTGTTCAATCTTATCCATATAATTATTGTTATCAAATTTAATAACAAATTGTGGTGGAGCATCATAACAAGGACCACATGTAGGCATCGGTGTTGGCGCTGGAGTTGGCGCTGGAGTGGGTGCTGGTGTTGGAGCAGGTGTTGGGGCTGGCGTTGGCGCCGGTGTTGCTGTCGGCGTAGGAGCACATGTAGGTAAATCACAACTATTTTGCTCTATTTGCTCGCCGTTGGGGCATGTTCCTGTACCTGATGCTTGCGATGTAACTTCATATATATATTTTCTACTTCCTAACTTATTACCTGGATTACCGCAAGTAACACCAGATGGCGGAAGCATACAGTCCCCTTGATATATTTTCGTTGTACCCAAGGTACAATTTGTATTTGGTATACACTGTGAAGCAGTACAGGGTACCGTTCTAGTTCCTCTGTTTGAACAATTGCCATTTGAATCCAACTGTATGATATCTTGTACTTGTGTTTGGGAACCGTTATTATTACCACACGGTCCTGTACAAGAACCTGAATTTGTATAAGTATTTGCTAATTGACATCCTTTGTAACAAGATTGCGTATTACAGGGCTCGTATTTTGTTGTTCCATTATTACTTGTCCCTGATTCACTTAATGCTGAGCAAGTACCACCATATTGAGCTGCTGTAATTACACGGTCGTATCTTTGTTGACCACCATCACAAGGTTTACTACATCCACCTACTAATTGCCAACTACCTACTGTACAATTTATAGGACAGCGTACAGTTTCACAAGTTTGGCTTTTTGATAGATTTGTTGGACAAGATGCACCATCCCATTGTGGATTCGTGGTAATTGTACCCATCACAGTTTGAGTTCCATTAGTATTTCCTGCAGGACCACAGGTACCAACACATGGTACTGTATTGAAAGCTGGATAGGTAACATTACAGTCGATTGGTGGTGGTTGCCAACAAAATAGCTGATTTGATTGGTATTTTTTTATGGGTTGATTTAAATCAATCTGAATTGCTAAATTACCTCCACTTGATATTGTACTGTAAAAATTAACTATGCGTGTACCGGGATTCACATTAGTTCCCTTAATTACATATCCTACACTTGCAGTATTTGCGAAATTTGAATCATAAGCAACTATAATTGTACGCAAGTTATTTAGAGTATGTACTTCACCATTGCCTTTAATATAAGACAAAGTGCCCATGGCAGTTGAACACGTATCAACAGGTGGTGCTGGTGCAGAAGCAATTGGATTAAATATACTTGCTTGCATAGGAGGAGGACAGGCTGGAGAACTTAAGTTTGAAGGGTTTTTTTGCCAATATCTTTCTGAGCTATCAATATCACTAAATATGTTATCTAGTTGTAAGGTAGTTCGTACTTTTTTGAATAAGTCATTCATGGATTTATCAGCTGAAAAATTTATCGGGGAGGTTCCTAATTTGTTTATTTGATTATCGAAATCAGTCGGATTATACACAGCCGGAAGTGTAGATTTGTCTAATACAGATTCAATTATTGTGGGCATTGCAAAATTCTCTTTTGAACTTGTAAAATATCCGTGTAACCTGAAGACTATGAATAAAATAACTATTATGAATACCAATATTAGGATATTCTTATTATTTATGATTTTTTCAAACATCCTTGGATATTTCCTATGTATGATTTTTTCAAACATCCTTGGATATTTCCTATGTATGATTTTGATTTTAAAATATTCCTTTAATAATGTTTTAAAATCAATATGTCTTCTTGTTATAAAGTTGCTTTACTGTGTTATGTCATATAAGGGTTGTGGTGATGCTGGATGACATAATGAGATTGATTTTACCATGCCACCCATTTTAGTAAAATATAATCTGTTATCATAATTTGATATTGCTAAACCTATCGCAGCTTGACCTTTATATAGTGTTGTTACAATACCTTTCGGCGTTATCATACGTATTGATAAGTTTCCAGCAACATCTCCAACATACATATTTCCATTACTATCCATAGCCATTCCTACAGGATAAAAGAAGCGCGCTGCTGTTCCAACACCATCATTTTCACCAGATTCACCGTTTGGACTACCTGCTAATACAGAGGTATTGCTTCCATCTGTATTACATTTTACTATCTTATGACCATTACAATCTAATATATACAGGTTACCATCTGGCCCCATTCTCACCGAATTATATTGCCAGATTTTTATACCATTAGGAATAATTTGAGTTGATATTCCATTTTTATTAATAGCAAATAAAGCGCCGTTTGTTACAGCATACATTAGACCGTTACTTCCAATAGTCAATTCACTTGCTCCACCACCCTCACAAAATAAGGTTACTTTGCTCTTTTTTCCAATCTTATAGATATTGTTTGTGTAGTTTGAAGTCACATATATTGTATAATCTTTAGATATACATACTCCCCAAAAATGTAAAGATGGACCTAACGAATTAATTATTGCCGCACTATACAATCTGTTTTTATTTGGGTCTCCCACACCATTCACCTGATAAACCAAAGAGTTACGATAATCAGTTACAATAATATCTGAGGGATTATTAGTTGGTAAGAAAGCTATACCTTGTACAACTGTAGATCCGCCAAAGTGTGAACTATTTAATTCATCACGTATATCGATATTACAATTATCTGTTTTTGAAACAATAATTGTTCTGACCAAATCATTAAATCCACCTTTAGAACAAAAATTAAATTCACTTGGACCTACTACTGATTGTGTTTGGCCTGTTTTGCTATTTAAGACTGCAGTGAGTCCAGAAGGAACTGTGATATAACTGGCATCTGATGGAAATCCATAATTGTTATCTCTTACATTTGAACTCCATGTTCCAAGACCTAAATTGAGTTGCCAACCAGTAAAATTATCACAATTTTGACCAAGGCGAACAGTTAGTCCAGTAGGTGGACATGCCGGCATTTGACATTGTTGTGTGTTAGTTAATACTGGGCATGCCTTACCACCATAAGCGTCCTTAGTAATTATGGTAGCTTTTTGCGTCTGTGTTCCAGTTGTTCCACATGCGCCACTGCATGAATCGAAACCTCCCCAGTTCACAACACAGTCAACAGGAGGTGGATTGAAACAGAAGAATTGATTTTTATCTACACGTGAAACTGGTTTACTCAAATCGATATAAAGAGCTATATGTTTACCTGATATGGATAAACCAATTGTATAGTTTACAATTGTTGTACCTACCTCAACATTACTTCCACTTAATACATATCCAATCGCTTCAGGGTGCTGTGGAAATTTGTCATTGTTCATTACTATAATTGTCTTATTCGCGTTTTGGGTTCGTATCTCTCCATTACCACTTACATATATTAATTTACCTATTCCTGTACATTCAACTGATGGAGGTGGTGCGACAGAAGATACAACAGGGTTCACTATGATAGAAGGGGGTTTAGGACATGTAGTTTCATTTTTATCTATTGGATTTTTAATCCAATATCTTTCAGAACTATCTATATCGGTATTTAGATAATCTAAATCCAACGTATTTTTAGCTCTTTTAAATAAATCGTCGAGTCCCTTGTCAGCAGCAAATGAGACTTCGGGGTCATCTAGTTTATTCAAGTATGTGTCATCATTTGTATTATTTACCAAAGATGATTTTAATCCTGGTATTTCAACATCAAAATACTCCTTCTTAAATGAAAAGTATCTGTATATACTAAAAACTACGATACATAAAATAATAAGCCCTGATAATATTTTTATTCCGTTATTTTGAAAATATCTATTAGACATAATGAGTCTACCTAATTTAAATAGTTATTTTACATCAAAAATAACTATTTAAATAAAATGAATAACATTCCTTTGGAAGGTAAGTATTTTATCATTGTGTAGCTGGCGTTAAAGCATAGGATGGGTTCGAACATGTGTTTGTTGAACCTGTTATGTAAATTTTACCACTTCCATCTACAGCAGTAAAATATATTCCATTACTTTGGCATGCTACTGATGTCCAATTACTTATATTAACATTACTATTAAGCCATGTTTGACCAAAATCGAAACTCATGTATATACCGCAATTATCGGCAACAGCTGTAAGTACACATAATGTACTTGAACCACAGATATAAAGCCATCTGTGATTGGGAGCAGTCGTTTTATGCCATGTAGCACCACCGTTATTACTGTACCATATACCTCCACCATATTGAACAGCAAAAATCTTTGTACCTGTTGAATCTGAAACCACACCCTCCCACATACTTGTTGGAGCACAGGTTAGTCTCCATGTATTTCCAGAATCTTTACTTGTAGAAATACCGAACCCATTCGCTGCTACTGCTACTATTTTTGTACCATCATCAGAAATATCTACACTATACCATGGTTGCGGTTCAACATTTGCTACACTCCAATTTATAACAGTCCCATTACTTGTACCTATTTGTATTTCTCCTCTAAAATTTGTTACTATTACTTTACCATTTGTTGAGCAGGTGCTAAATGACCATCTATTAGGATTTAGAGTAGCTTTTTTCCAGTTTGTACCACCTGATAAACTGTAATACACATATCCACCCCATACTAAGGCGACCATTATGGAGCCGTCTCTATTACACGAGACATTTTTCCACAATTTATTTTCTGTTGGTAAAACTGGGTCTGATATAGTTGTCCAAGTTAAACCTTTATTTGTACTTAAGTATAAATTACCACCCTCAACTGACGCTATACATGTACCATTATCAGCCATAGCAACACTTGAAAATCTTGCATTAGCTACGGTTTTAGACAAAGTCCAAAATTGTGTCGGGTCGCAACATGTTGAAACCCATACAGCACCTTGGTCACCATCTACTGCATAGAAAAAATCACCATCTCTTGAACAAGCCATTGCTTGCCAACCTACGTTTATTGCGTTTGTTAGATTCCAAGTTCGGCCGTAATTTGAACTTACATATATATTGCCAATTTTTCCTGTATCTTTTTGCGCACAAATCATCATTGTTTTAAGGTCTGATGTTCCAGTAATCCACTGCCAATTTCCATTGGGAATGCTAATTGTTGATGTTTGTGTAGAACCTGGAAGTACAATATTTGACTTTTTCCAACTATTGCCTCTATCTGTGCTGCCATAAATACCATCATTTGATACAGCAATAAATGCAAGATTTCCATCAGAAGATACAACGCCAGATTGAATACTAGCAGTAACCGGTATTCCAGTACTTTGCGCCCATGTATTTCCACTATCATTACTATAAAATACACCATGGCTTACACTTGACGAAGTACCACTGGTTGTAACTTTTTCGGCCAAGGCTACATGCACTTGTCCATCGGCTGATGAACTAATATTAATTACTCTATCATAACTAGAAAATAATGCAGTTCCTACATGTGACCATGAATTACCATTGTCTGTAGTTCTAAAAACACCATTTGCTCCTACGGCAATAATGACTGGACTGTTACTTGCCATTGAACATGATACACCTGACCAACCACCTATTCCACCTACTGGATTTACTGTCATACGTCTCCATGAATTACCAACACCAGAATTTGTACTTAAATATATATCACCGTCTGCAGTTGTTGCTACCATGATACCACCTGTACCATTACAGGCTACACATGACCAATTTGCCACTGTAAGGTCTACACCTTCTACAGTCCAATTTACAGGAGTCCAAACTTCTTTGGTTGTGTATTTATTATATATATATACATTCTCTCCAAAACCACAAGCTATTGCTATTAAACCATTTGATGAAGTTGCTATAGATTGCCAGGGACTATTTTGAGGCGCGTTGGTCAGTTTAAATTGTCCAGAATTTACACATATTTTTGGGCAAGAAGGATCTTGACCTTCTGCATCAGTAGGACATAATGGTACATCGCCTGGTGGCGCCGCCGCTGAGGCTCCAGGAGACCCTCCTGGAACAGTTGATGGACAAGTTCTATCTAACTTATTAAGCTTTAATGGTTCAGAGCAGTTTCTAGGCCAACCTGATTCATTAATAGCTGGTTCTGGATATACTGAAGTATCGCAAAATAGCATATCGTAATCAGTTTTAACATCATTTGGACATAAGGGATAATCAAACCAATGTTGCCAAGCCATTCCGCCTAAAAATGGATTTGGAGATTCTGTGGCAGTAAATGACCCAGGGGCATGTCCTAAAGAACCATATGCAAATATATTTGAAATGTAAAAATTAGTGTCTATAGCAGGATTACTGTTTGAATTTGATAAAACACCATTCACATATATATCAACCGTCGTGAAGTCATTTGAGAATACACCAGCGATGTGTGTCCAACTGTTTAACGGAATTAATTGAGAACTTTTAACAATTAAAGAATTTTGTTGACTTGGTGATTTTAGTCTAATAAAAGCCACTCCATCATCCATTATACCACCTTCTATGGCTACATTTGTGTCATTATTAACATTGTAACTTGAACTTAAATCTGTTCCATTTGAGATTGAAAAGAGTCGATTGGAAATGTTACCACCGCATTCGGCATTGTTTGATAAACCAGTATAATAAAACATGCATGTAAATGACCTGAAAGCATTACCGCTGATACTATTTAATGTTCTTACCCACCCATTTTTACCAGTGAACTGAAGCCCTTTTTTATTAGCAAACATACCTGTACTCATTTGACCCGAAGCAGCGTTAATTTGTGATGAAAGAATGCCATTTCTTTCCTGATTGTTACCTGTGTAAAAGTCCCATCTTGCTACTGGTAATCCTTTTTTGACTCGTGTTTGTAAAGTTGAAGGTTTTAATGGCCCTGAAGCACCATTACTATCTCTTAATGTTATAGATAAATCCACTTGAGGAACTTTTGAAAGATAGAAACACATTTGAGTATAAATATTATATCCAGCTCCTATCTTATAACACGCTGATGAATGTAAAGAACTAGGGTTTAGTGGGGGCCAATTTTGCATCATCATTGAACCCTCCATGGTAATTGCGAACCCATCAGGTGAAACAACATCAATATAACCACCTCTTACAGCACCGTCGTAATTCACCATCGCTCTGGTCATAATAGCTAGGGGATAATTACCCATATAATCAGCAAATAAAGATGGGTCATTTGCATACATTTGTGGCATTGTATCGTGTACTTCGCGACCAAAATATGTAGCAGTTTGGTTTGATTTTGTAATAAAAGTAGGATCGTTTTCGTATGAATAAATAAAGACCTCGACGCCAGAATAAGAATCTGTAATAACGTTACCTATACTGGAATTTTCAGATGAACATACTGGTGGTGGTGGGGCAGGAGCCCGTGGGGGAGACAATATACGCTTTCTTGGACTACATGCAGGTGCAGCTTTGATTATATTTGAGTTATTTTTATAATTAGATACAGTTGTAGCTAATGCAGTCAACTTCGTTTTTACAGCTTTATCCTTCGAATCTAAAATTGCAGAATTTATAATTGATATCATCAGACTAATATCCGTTTCTTCAGGAGTAGCCTGAAGGTCTGATAAGAGCCCTATTACATTATCGTAACCTGTTGTATCCGCTTTTAATCTTTCAGAATCTAAATAGTATAAAATATATAATAGATATTCTCCAGCAGTTAGTGCTTTTTGACTAAGTGCTAAATCGTTAGTTATATCATTTATATCAGCAAAGGTCTCAGATTGTGTTTTTGTTAGACTAACACTCTTGTAAAATATGTATAAAATTACAACTATCAAAATTACAATCAGCAGAATTGAAATTTCCTTATAATTTTTACCCAGTAATCCTTTTATGGCACCAATCTGAAATAACATATTGGATGGCTCTATTATTATTCAATAAAAATATCACCGGGTACTATTACCGCAAGACATTCAAAAAGAGGCTATTAAATAGTTTAATTACGACACCTTTTCATGGGACTGTCGTGGTTTGTATAAGACGTTATTGTGTTTTGTGATTTCTAATCACTCACATTATGACATTAATCATAGATTTTTGAAAAGACTATGATTATCGAAAAGGTTGCTATCAAATATTTAAGACACTATAAACTGTGTACTGCTCAAATTATATTATTAGATGATTTATATAATTGTTGTACCTGGGATGGTGACATATCATAATTATATATGGCAAAGTACTGCATGAATGTTGATTCAGCACCCTTATTTATGAATATATATAATGCTTGACTCATTTGTGATGAAAAATTACCAATATTATTACCATTAAAATATAAATTACACTGAGTCGATAAATAATTATAAGTGAGTGTGTAATGATTCCAACTATCAAACTTATTATATGTACCTCTCAAACCAATACTATTATTAATCACTACAATATAGCCACCTGCATTACCGTTATTGACTGTTAATCTAAGTAATTTATTATTACCTTGAACATCACTTGTCATTGTTATAACCTCTTGGTCTCCATTAGCACCATTATTAACATATCTTGCCCAATAACTAATCGTGAACGCATTATTCTTGATAAAAGGTAGAACCAAATATGCACTTCCGTTGAAAAAAGCACATAATCTATTATTATCAATTACGTTATTTACATTGTTGTTAGTTACTGTTTGAGCATTACTACCAGTATCATTTGTGTCTGTTTTTAGAGTCAAATATGTTTGTGGTGTTTGTGATGTTTGTTGTTGGACCTGTATTTGAGGCTGTACTTGTGCTGGCATTGATTGAAGCGTTTGTGATGCAGGTATAGCCGAAGGCACTGAACCGTTATAAGTATCTAGAGATTCATTGTAATCTGCTAAGATTTGTGTCTGATTTCTAGGATAATTATAAATTCTTATTTCTCCTATTTCACCTGTCATTGTATTTCCGCCATTTGCACGACGACCTATTACATAATTACTGTTAAAGTCTGGTGCTGTTCGGTTAAATATTTGCTGGTCAAAAATAGCACCATTGATATACGTTATCAAGTTTCTGCCATCCCATGTACCCTGTATATTTGTCCATTTACCATTTGTATTTCCAGGTGAGTAACTGCGACCATAACTCCAAGCATAGGGGTCTGAATAAAATCCAACATTTAATGCTCCACTATCGTGTTGAACTACACATATATTGATTGGACCACCACTTGCCTGTGATATAATTGATGCGCCCCGCATATTAATGTTCTTACACCAGACATTAACCGTCCATGCATTACCGGCATGGATATTATTAAAGTACCAATATGTTGAACCATCGAAAAGCATACCTTCACCTGTTGAATTCTTTTGAGCTCTACCATTACATTGTGCATTATTTTTATAAGTTGATTCATCTAACCATGGACCTGTACCACTATAATTAGTAGCTCTAAGTAATAGTAGCAAACCGGTGTCAACTGGCTGGTTTGTAATAACTGTATTTGTATTAACATTTGGAGCAAATGTTATTGAACCTGAATTACTTACTACACTATTGTTGTAACTAGCTATAGCTACTGGAGCTACTGGAGCTACTTGAGCTACTTGAGCTACTGGAGCTACTGGACCTACTTGAGCTACTGGACCTACTTGAGCTACTTGAGCTACTTGAGCTACTGGAGCTACTGGA
>Ga0209189_1000085_pt1 | contig 78069 bp, 76 predicted proteins | sample C_130820_EF_Meta_FD_187308 | JGI IMG/M metagenome (GOLD analysis project Ga0209189, IMG submission 187308) | Freshwater microbial communities from Lake Croche, Canada to study carbon cycling - C_130820_EF_MetaG (SPAdes) (version 3) | ecosystem: Environmental > Aquatic > Freshwater > Lake... | reverse complement strand
ATGGGCCGTCCTGTTCGGTGCGGGATATCTGCTCGGTATGCGGGCCTGGGCAGCGCTCTTGGCACTGGCGGTAGGCATTGATGCCCTGGCCTTCGGTGGCGCAAGGGCCTCAGACCAGCTCCTCACAGCGTCTTACGCTTGTCTTCAGTTTGCACACATCGCTCTGCTGCTCGCCGGAAGAGCCCTGAGGGAGAATGCAACCGCTGCCTCTTTTTCGCGCTACGCGATTGGCTCAGTGATCTTCGCCTTCTTTGTCTCTAACACCGGTTACTACTGGCTGTCTGGTCACTTCGAGGCGACCTCTGTTATGGGCTACCTCAGGCAGTTCAACACCTACCTGTGGCCTTATCTCACCGTCAGTTTGGGATACATCTTGGCGGGGGCCCTTGTTGTTCTGGCCGCCTCGCGCACTCGGGCTTTGTCAGCAGTGAGCCCGCAGAGGGAAGCAGCCTAACGTCGCCCCCTCACGCGGACAGGAGATCAGTGCAGGTGCTGGCCGGTTGATTCGGTGTTGTCTGGGAGTTCTGCGTGGACAAGCTCCCCATCGGTGTTGGGGTAGAGCGGTGCTCCACAATCTTCACAGTACTCCATGGGCATGCGCTGGCGCTGCATTTCGATGTGCGTGATGCCCGCCTCTGAGAGCGTGGCCTCGATCTCTTCGACGACGTCACTCATCTCATCCTCTGCGCCGAGCAAGGGCCAGACAATGCCGTGAATCACTTCGTCTTCATGCTCTACCTGAAAGCCAATTCGGTACTCCTCAAGCTGCCGGTTGTAGCAGCCTGCAATGATGGCGGTGAGCATCTTGGGCGCAATACCAAGCGTGGTTGTAAGAAAAGCCACGGATGCGGTGATTGAGAAGGGCCGCGCTGCGCGGTCTGCATCTCGACAGGCGACGTAGTAAGCGCGGGGGAGCATGGGGTCGAAGCCGCAGGCCGGGAGAAGAGTGCTCAGCGAGTCGTGGGCCGCCTGACGCCACGCTGCTTGAACCTCGTCACGGGTAATAAGACCCTCCTGCCACTTGAACATGGGCTCGCCCTCGGGAACGGACACGACACCCAAAATGTAACGCTGGTCGGCAAGGAACTGGGCAGTCTCGTTGAGTGAGCCAGTGTCGACAGGCATGCGCCCAAGGGTGATGTGGTTTGTGAGGGAGGCGCGAAGTTCCGCTGTCTCGCCAAAGCTCTCTGGGAGTTGGTCTGGCGAGAAAAAATAGTCTGCCAGGGCGAGGTCGGCCTTGTCGGAAAACACGTGCTCTCGCATGGCTTTCGTGAGGGCCTCCAGCGTCTTTTCACCAACCACGCGAGTGGGAACGGGCATGCGTGACCAGGCCAGCACAGGCGAGGCAAAGAGAAGAACATCTCGCATGCCGTCGGAGGTGCGCACCATCACGTGCTCCACGCGGCCCTCAATGGCGTCTGCGAGCTCCTCATAGGCGCGCGACTCACGGTCGGCAAGGCGATCGAGAGCGGCGTTCAGAGAGCCCTCATCGCCGGCGGTTAAGAGGGCATCAATCTCTGTGTCGAGCCGGGTCTCCCAGAAGCGGTCCTCGGCTCGGCTCCCCGACTGAGCGAGGCCTTCGGCAAGTTCAACCAGCCGGTCTGCTTCACGCGAGGCTCGCCCCCTCCTTGACGATGGAGATGTTTTCATTAGGCAGCCATGAGTTCCCGAAGCACATAGGGAAGGATGCCCCCGTGTTTGTAGTAATCCACCTCAATGGGTGTATCGATGCGACAGAGCACCACCACGGTCTGCTTGGAGCCATCCTTGCGCGTGACAACGACGGAGAGGTCTTGCTGAGGGTGCAGTTGTGCGGGCACCTCGATGTCAAACAGCTCGCTTCCTTCGAGATTGAGACTTTGGGCGGAGTCACTGCCTTTGAACTGAAGCGGCAACACGCCCATGCCCACCAGGTTGGAGCGATGGATACGCTCAAAGGATCGGGCAATCACGGCGCGAACGCCCAGCAGCTGTGTGCCCTTGGCGGCCCAATCCCGGGAGGAGCCTGTTCCGTACTCCTCGCCGCCGATGACCACGGTGGGTACCTTGGCGGCCTTGTAGGACATGGCCGCGTCGTAGATGAATGCGCGCTCTCCGGAGGGCTGCATGATGGTGAGGCCACCTTCTTCGCGACTGCCATCGGACTTGGGCGGGAGCATCAGGTTCTTGATTCGCACGTTGGCAAAAGTACCCCGCATCATGACCTCGTGGTTTCCGCGACGTGAGCCGTAGCTGTTGAAGTCGGCCTTGACCACCTTGTGATTGACCAGGTAGGCGCCACCCGGAGACGCCTCCTTGATGGAGCCGGCTGGCGAGATGTGGTCGGTGGTGACCGAGTCGCCCAAAATGGCAAGGGCTCTGGCACCGACGATGCTGGTGGTTGCGCGCGGCGTCATCTCAAAACCATCGAAGAAGGGCGGGCGGGCGATGTAGGTGGAAGTTGGCCAGTCGTAGACTTGACCCTGAGTGCCTTTGATGTTGTTCCAGAGGTGGTGATCCTTGGTGAGATCGCCATAGAGGCGCTGGAACGTGCTTGGATCGAGCGCGAAGCGCATGACAGACGCAATCTCCTGGCTCGTGGGCCAGATGTCCTTGAGGTAAACGGGACCATCTTTGCCCATACCCAGAGGCTCCGTCGAGAGATCTTTTTGAACGCTGCCAGCGATGGCATATGCCACCACCAAGGGAGGGGAGGCCAAGAAATTTGCGCGCAGGTTGGGGTGGATGCGAGCCTCGAAGTTTCGATTGCCCGAGAGCACCGCCGCACAAACGAGATCGTTGTTGACGATGGCCTCGTTGAACTCCGGCAAGAGATCGCCCGCGTTGCCAATACAGGTTGTGCATCCATACGCTGCCACGCTAAAGCCAAGCGTCTCTAGCGCGCCGAGAAGGCCTGCCTTGGTGAGATAGTCGGTGACAACGCGGCTGCCAGGCGCGAGTGAGGTCTTGATGCGGGGGTGGACGCTCAGACCCTTCTCTACGGCTTTCTTAGCGAGGAGGCCAGCAGCGAGCAACACACCAGGATTGGACGTGTTCGTGCACGAAGTAATGGCGGCAATGAGCACGTCGCCATGCCCGAGGTCGGTCTTGCCCGCTGGCACCCGCTTGCCCAGATCGGCGGCTGGTTTTGCAAACCCGTTTTCATTGACTGGCTTTGAGAAGAGCTCAGCAAAGCTGCTCTTCATGTGGCTGAGTTCGATTCGGTCTTGAGGACGCTTGGGGCCTGCCAGAGAGGCCTTCACCGTGGAAAGGTCGAGGCTGACCACCTTGGTGTAATCGATCTCTCCAGCCTTGGGCGTGCCAAAGAGATGCTGGGCCTTGAAGTAGGCCTCAAAGGCCTCTACTTCGGCATCGGTTCGGCCCGTCGAGCGCATGAACTCGACTGTCGTTGCATCAACGGGGAAGAAGCCCATGGTCGCGCCATACTCGGGCGCCATGTTGGCGATGGTGGCGCGGTCGGGTAGCGCGAGCGATGCCGTGCCCTCTCCGAAGAACTCAACAAATTTACCAACCACCTTCTCTTTGCGGAGCATTTCGGTGATGGTCAGGACGAGGTCAGTGGCGGTGGTCCCTTCAGGGAGCTTCCCAGTGAGGTGAACGCCGATGACGTCTGGGGTGAGGAAGTAGAGGGGCTGGCCCAACATGGCGGCCTCCGCCTCGATGCCGCCAACGCCCCAGCCGACCACGCCGATTCCATTAATCATCGTGGTGTGGCTGTCGGTTCCGACCAATGTGTCGGGGTAGCTCACATTGTTCTTGGTATGGATACCTCGGGCGAGGTACTCCAGATTGACCTGGTGCACGATGCCAATGCCTGGGGGCACCACCTTGAAGGTATCAAACGCTTGCATGCCCCACTTCATAAACTGATAACGCTCTTCGTTGCGCTGGAACTCCAGTTTCATATTGAGATCGAGCGCATCCTTGCTGCCGTAGTGGTCGATCATCACGGAGTGGTCGACCACGAGGTCGACGGGCACCAGAGGCTCAATGACTTTTGGGTTTTTCCCCATGTCGTGCGCCACATTGCGCATCGCTGCAAGATCAGCAAGAAGAGGAACGCCTGTGAAGTCCTGAAGCACGACACGGGCAAGGACGAAGGGGATCTCATCAACGCGCGAGGCCTGAGGAGCCCAATGCGCAAGTTGTTTGATGTGCTCTTCGGTCACTTTCTTTCCATCGCAATTCCGAAGCACAGACTCCAAAACGATTCGAATGGAGACCGGCAGCCGAGAGATCTTGCCCATCCCTGCGGCCTCGAGGGCAGGCAGGCTGTAAAACTGGTGCGACACCCCCGAGGCGGTGGTGTAGGTCTGAAGCGACTGATACAGGTTGTGTGGCATGCGCAGGCTCCTTGGGGTGCGGGTACTTAGGCGAGGAGGTGTTTGACGCCATTCTGCTCTTCGAGCAGCTCGTTGAGGGTGTTGGTCATTCGCTCTCGGGAGAAGGCATCTATCTCAATACCCTGCACGATGCTGTACTCGCCGTTTTGACAAGTGACGGGGAATCCGTAAATGACCTCATGCGGAATGTCATAGGATCCGTCGGAGGGGATGCCCATCGTGACCCAGTGTCCGTTGGTTCCCAGCACCCAGTCGTGGATGTGGTCGATGGCCGCATTGGCAGCGGAGGCCGCAGACGACAGTCCCCGCGCCTCAATGATGGCCGCTCCGCGCTTGCCGACCGTGGGCAAGAACACATCTTTGTTCCACATCTCGTCATTGATCAGGGCCTTCACCGCGTGGCCCTCGATCGTTGCGTTTCGGTAGTCGGCGTACATCGTGGGCGAATGGTTTCCCCACACAGCCAGCTTTTCGATGCCTGACACAGCCTTACCCGTCTTTGCCGCAATTTGAGACGCTGCGCGATTGTGATCAAGTCGGAGCATGGCCGTGAAGTTCTTCTTGGGCAGGTCAGGGGCGGACTTCATGGCGATGTAGGCATTGGTGTTGGCAGGATTGCCCACGACCAGCACCTTGACGTGACGAGAGGCCACATCGTTGAGCGCCTTGCCTTGGTGCGTGAAGATTTGAGCGTTCGCTGAGAGCAGGTCCTTGCGCTCCATACCGGGGCCCCTGGGGCGAGCACCAACGAGGATCGCAATGTCGGTGTCCTTAAATCCAATGTGGGGATCACCGCTGGCGGACATTCCTGCGAGTAGAGGGAAGGCGCAGTCCTCGAGCTCCATCATCACCCCGCTTAGGGCTTTCTGAGCTTTTTCGTCTGGAATATCAAGCAGTTGGAGTATGACGGGCTGGTCTTTTCCGAGCATCTCGCCGCTGGCGATGCGAAAGAGGATGGCATAGCCAATCTGACCTGCTGCTCCGGTCACTGCGACTCGAACAGGGGGCTTGAGACTCATGGGAGGACTCCTTGGGGGAACGGCCGCACCGCTTGTGCAGTGCGGAATTTAGGGGGGAGGACGAGCAATCGACGGTGCAAAAACGGTCTTAGTGTAGGTGGGACTTGAGACAGGACAGTGACGATCACCACGACAAGCAAAGTGTAGGGATGCCCCTACAGACTGTCAAAAATGCGCTCATATAATGCGAGCAGTCCAACTTGTAGAGGGTGCGTATGTCTGAGGTCTCCCACAAACGTCGTCCCGAATTTCGCAACATTCACATCTCCCAGATCCTGGGGTATCGGCTTCCCATTGCAGGGATCATGTCGATCCTGCACCGCGTCAGTGGGGCCGGCATGTTTCTCACCCTCCCCATTCTCATTTACGTTTTCGACCTGAGTATCACCTCCGAGTTGAGTTACTTCAGGCTCATCGAGCTCACGGAGCTGACGGTCGTCAAGCTCTTTTTTTGTGGCATTGCTTGGGCCTTTATCCATCACTTCATGGGGGGCATTCGGCATCTGGTCAATGACCTTCACATGGGGTTGACCAAGGAGGCCAGCCCTCTTGTGGCCCAGGGATTCCTCGCAGCGAGCCTCACGTGTTCGGCCGTGGCCTGGCTCACCATTTTTGGAGTGATCTAAATGGCAGACAGCTTTGGACGCAAGCGCCTTGTCGTCGGCGCGCACTACGGCCTTCGAGATTGGCTTTCTCAGCGCATGACCGCTCTGGTCTTGGCCTCGTACAGTGTCGTGCTTCTTATTTCAGCGCTTCTTGTGCCCGAGCCGGGCTATTACGGGTGGTCCGGACTCTTTGCCCAGACCTGGATGAAGGTCTACACCATCCTCGCGCTCATTGCCTTTGTGTACCACGCCTGGGTCGGTGTCCGCGACATTTGGATGGACTACATTGATTCGGTCGGCCTGCGTCTTGCGTTGCAGGTCGGCACCATCGTCTGGCTTCTCGGCTGCAGCATCTGGGCCATTGATGTGATCTGGAGGGTGTAAATGGCTGAAGTTCTCTCGCATCAAACGAGCAGTCTTCCCCGTCGGCGATTCGATGCTGTCATTGTCGGCGCGGGCGGCTCTGGCATGCGCTGCTCTCTGCAGCTCGCTGAGGCTGGGCTGAATGTGGCAGTGCTCTCAAAAGTCTTCCCCACCCGCTCGCACACGGTGGCTGCTCAGGGCGGCATTGGCGCCTCGCTTGGAAATATGAGCGACGACAACTGGTACTGGCATATGTTCGACACGGTGAAGGGCTCCGACTATCTGGGTGACCAAGACGCCATCGAGTTCATGTGCCGAGAGGCGCCCAAGGTGGTCTATGAGCTTGAGCACTTTGGAATGCCCTTTGACCGCAATCCTGACGGCACCATTTATCAGCGCCCCTTCGGGGGTCACACGGCAAACCTCGGCGAGAAGCCGGTTCAGCGGGCCTGCGCAGCAGCCGATCGAACCGGCCACGCGCTGCTTCACACGCTTTATCAACGAAACGTACGCGCAAGGACCCAGTTCTTTGTTGAGTGGATGGCCCTTGACATCATCCGTGATTCAGAGGGCGCTTGCGTTGGTGTGGTGGCCCTCGAGATGGAGACCGGAGAGGTCATGGTGCTTGAGGCCAAGACGACGGTCTTTGCAACGGGTGGTGCCGGACGGATTTGGGCAGCCTCAACGAATGCGTTCATCAATACAGGCGACGGCATGGGCATGGCTGCGCGCGCCGGGCTGCCCCTTGAGGACATGGAGTTTTGGCAATTTCACCCTACTGGCGTTGCAGGCGCTGGCGTCTTGGTCACCGAGGGTGTGAGAGGCGAGGGCGGCATCCTTCTTAACTGCAATGGCGAGCGATTCATGGAGCGCTACGCGCCCACACTCAAGGATCTGGCTCCGCGTGACTTCGTGTCTCGCTCGATGGATCAGGAGATCAAGGAGGGTCGGGGATGTGGACCGAACAAGGACCATGTTCTTCTAAAACTCGACCATCTTGGCGCCGAGAAGATTCTGAAGAAGCTTCCCTCCATTCGAGAGATTGCCCTGAAGTTTGCCAACGTGGACCCGATCAAGGAGCCCATCCCCGTGGTGCCCACCATTCACTACCAGATGGGCGGCATTCCGACGAATGTTCACGGTCAGGTGGTCGCACCCAAGCATGGAAACCCCAACGAGGTGGTGCCTGGCCTCTATGCCATTGGAGAGTGCGCCTGCGTCTCTGTGCATGGTGCCAATCGCCTGGGAACCAATTCGCTCCTCGACCTCCTCGTGTTCGGACGCGCAGCGGGAAATCACATCGTGGCCTCGAATCTGAAGGGTCAAGAGCATCGGCATCTTCCTAAAGACGGGGCGGACCTCAGCCTCTCTCGGCTTGCAAAAATTGATTCCTCCACCTCTGGCGAGCATGTCCAGTCGGTGGCCAATGAGATTCGAAGCACGATGCAAAAGTTTTGTGGTGTGTTTCGCACCTCTGAGCTGCTCAGCGAGGGTGTTGAGAAGATCATGGCCCTGGCCGATCGCGCGGCCCATATTCATATCGACGATAAGAGCAAGGTGTTCAATACGGCGCGAGTGGAGGCCCTCGAGCTGGCCAATCTGGTGGAGACTGCGAAAGCCACCATCGTCTCTGCAGAGGCACGCAAAGAGAGTCGTGGCGCTCACGCGCACCGCGACTTTCCCGAGCGCGATGACGCCCACTGGATGCGACACACCCTGTGGTTCTCCGAGGGCAATGCGCTGGACTACAAGCCCGTCAATCTGAAGCCACTCACGGTAGAGACCTTCCAGCCCAAGAAGCGCACTTTCTAAAGAGGATGTCTGTCATGACCAGAACGGTTCGGTTTTCCATCTATCGCTACGATCCCGATCGCGATGCCAAGCCTTACATGCAAGACCTCTCTGTTGAGCTGCTCGATACGGACAAGATGCTGCTCGATGCCTTGATGCGCATCAAAGCCAGCACCGACGATTCGCTTTCGTTTCGTCGGTCCTGCCGTGAGGGGGTCTGCGGCTCGGACGCGATGAATATCAATGGCAAAAATGGGCTGGCGTGTATCACGAACCTGCGTGAACTCAAGGAGCCCATTGTGTTGCGGCCACTTCCTGGGCTGCCAGTGGTTCGCGATCTTATCGTCGACATGACTCAGTTTTTTAAGCAGTACCACTCCATTCGGCCTTACCTCATTAACGAGACCCCGCCCCCCGAAAAGGAGCGCCTTCAGTCGCCTGAGGAGCGGGAGGAACTCGATGGCCTCTACGAGTGCATTCTGTGCGCCTGTTGCTCAACGAGCTGTCCGTCATTCTGGTGGAACCCCGATAAGTTTGTGGGCCCCGCTGGCCTTCTTCAGGCCTATCGATTTATTGCAGACAGCCGCGACCAGTCCACGAGCGAGCGCTTAGACAACCTTGAAGATCCGTACCGACTGTTCCGCTGCCACACCATCATGAACTGCATGGATGTCTGCCCCAAGGGTCTCAACCCGACCAAGGCGATTGGCAAGATAAAAGAACTCATGGTCAGGCGCACGGTTTAAGTCCGAGGTTACGAAGAGGTGCAGCCCGATCCGTTTTCGGGACAGTCCGGCGACCTCTCGGCGCCGGAGGATGTTTTAAGAAGGCTGCGCTGGCGGGCTCGGCGCGGGATGCTGGAGAACGATCTCATCATCGAGCGTTTTTTTGCCCGGTGGGAGAACGGGTTGTCGGTGGCCGAGCATGATGGGCTTGCCCGTCTCCTCGATCTGACCGACAACGACCTGATGGACCTGCTGCTCGATCGGCGTCAGCCGCTCGGGGAGCTCGATCGGCCAGAGGTTCTGGCAGTTCTGGCCAAGTTACGCGCAGTCTGATTACCAACTTTCACCAAAGGAACGGGCATCATGATTTCTGAGCACAAGGCCACGTTGTCGTTCTCCGACGGCACGCCATCAGTAGAGTTCCCCATCTTGAAGGGCTCCGTTGGCCCCGATGTTGTAGACATCCGCAAGCTCTACGCGCAGACCGGTAAGTTCACCTATGACACCGGCTTTTTGTCCACCGCCTCCTGCGCATCGACCATCACCTACATTGATGGCGACAAGGGCCAGCTCCTGTATCGCGGTTACCCCATTGAGCATCTCGCCCGGCACTGCGAGTTTCTTGAGGTCTGCTACCTGCTCTATTACGGTGAGCTTCCCACCCATGATGAGTACGAGGAATTCAAGGTCACGATCGCCCACCACACCATGGTGCATGAGGCCATGCAGTTTGCTGTGCGTGGATTTCGCCGTGATGCTCACCCCATGGCAGTGCTCACCGGCCTCTCAGGTGGCATGGCGGCCTTCTATCCCGATAGCCTAGACATCAATTCGCCCGAGCAGCAGGACATCTCGTTTATTCGACTCATTGCGAAGATGCCGACGATGGTGAGCATGGCTTACAAGTACTCCATCGGCCAGCCTTATATGTACCCGCAGAACCATCTTCCCTACGCGGCCAACTTCATGCACATGATGTTTGCGACGCCCTGCGAGAAGTACGAGCCCAACCCCGTGCTGGTTCGCGCGATGGACCGCATCTTTACGCTCCATGCCGATCACGAGCAGAACGCCTCCACATCGACCGTGCGGCTTTGCGGCTCCTCTGGCACCAGCCCCTTCTCTGCGATTGCCGCTGGTGTGGCCTGCCTCTGGGGCCCCGCACACGGTGGCGCTAATCAGGCCTGCCTTGAGATGCTTGAGGAGATTCAGGCCGAAGGCGGTCTGGCCAAGGTCGGTGAGTTTATGGAGAAGGTCAAGGATAAGAACCATGCCGCGCGCCTCATGGGATTTGGCCACAGGGTTTACAAGAACTTCGACCCGCGGGCAAAGCTCATGCAGGAGACCTGCAAAGAGGTACTCGCCGAACTCGGACTCGAAAACGACCCGATCTTTAAGCTCGCGATGGCGCTTGAGAAGATTGCACTTGAGGATGATTATTTCGTTCAGCGCAAGCTCTACCCCAATGTGGATTTCTATTCCGGCATTGTTCAGCGCGCCCTGGGCATCCCTGTCTCAATGTTCACCTGCATCTTTGCCTTGGCGCGCACCATCGGATGGGTTGCTCAATGGAAAGAGATGATTACGGACTCTGAATACAAGATCGGTCGTCCTCGTCAACTTTACGTGGGGCCCTCGGAGAGGGCATTTGTGCCGATGAGTCAGCGCGGGTAGATTATGGGCAATGCAATCCACCGGACGGCGTCGCCGCGAGGTGGAAGGGTCTCCCTGCATCCGTTCGGCCGTCGGCCATGAAAGGTGAAGCATCATGATGAAGAGTTTTCAGCTCAACTCGTACCTCTTCGGGGCGAATGCGCCCTACGTTGAAGAGCTTTACGACCAGTACCTAAATAATCCGGGTTCTGTCTCTGACAACTGGCGTCGCTATTTCGATGCCATGCAGAACGTCCCCGCGTCGAGCGGAGCTCTCTCGGTTCGAGACCAGGCCCATTCGCCCGTCATTGAATCCTTTGCTCAACGCGCAAAAAACAATCAGTTTCTGCCGCGTGTGGCCGAGCGCGATCTCTCCGTTGCTCGAAAGCAGGTTCATGTGCAGTCGCTCATTGCGGCCTATCGAAATCTTGGTAACCAGTGGGCGGATCTTGACCCGCTGAAGCTTCGGTCGCGACCCGCATTCCCCGAACTTGAGCCCGCGTTCTATGACTTCACCGAGGCTGATCTGGACACAGTGTTTCGGGCGGACAACCTCTACTTTGGAGCGGAGCAGATGTCGCTCCGGGACATCCTGGCCGCTCTTCGTGAGACTTACTGCGACAAGATTGGCTCAGAGTTTATGCATGTTCAGGACCCCACTGAAAAGCGCTGGATTCAGGAGCGTCTGGAGTCCTCACGAACCACCCCTCATTTTAGCCCCGAGAAGAAGCGCCACATTCTCAGCCAGGTGACGGCGGCGGAGGGTCTGGAGCGCTACTTGCACACAAAGTACGTCGGGCAGAAGCGTTTCTCACTTGAGGGCGGAGAGTCCTTCATCGCCTGTATGGACGAGATCATCCAGCGCGCTGGTGAGGGAGGCGTTGAAGAGGCCGTGATTGGTATGGCCCATCGAGGTCGGCTTAATGTGCTCGTCAACACGCTTGGCAAAATGCCCGCCGACCTCTTCGCTGAGTTTGAGGGAAAGCACGCGGATGACCTGCCAGCGGGTGATGTGAAGTATCACCAGGGCTTCTCCAGCGATGTTTCCACTCCGGGCGGACCACTTCACCTGTCGTTGTCCTTCAACCCGTCGCACCTTGAGATTGTAAATCCCGTGGTGGAGGGGTCCGTGCGGGCGCGTCAAGACCGTCGCGGCGATTCGCTGGGCAAGAAGATTCTGCCCATCCTCGTTCACGGTGATGCGGCCTTCGCAGGGCAGGGGGTGGTTATGGAGACCCTGAATCTGGCGCAGACGCGCGGCTATCACACCGGCGGAACGATTCATGTGGTGATTAACAACCAAATTGGATTTACCACCAGCGACCCGCGCGATACTCGTTCCACGCTTTACTGCTCGGACGTGGTGAAGATTATTGAGGCGCCTGTTCTTCACGTGAATGGGGATGACCCGGAGGCCGTGGTGCTGGCGACGCAGATTGCCGTTGACTATCGCACCACCTTTAACAAAGACATCGTCATCGATATCGTCTGCTTTAGGAAGCTCGGTCACAACGAGCAGGACACACCCTCCTTGACGCAGCCGATGATGTACCGCGCTGTCGCTGCTCACCCCGGCACCCGTAAACTCTATGCAGATCGCCTTGAAGCGCAGGGCGTGCTCAAGCCTGGCGAAGGTGACGAGTTCGTAAAGGCCTACCGAGCCGCGATGGATGAGGGCCGTCACACACGCGACCCCGTTCTAACCAACTACAAAAGCAAGTTTTCGGTTGACTGGGCCCCCTTCCTCGACAAGAAGTGGACCGACGACGCGGACACCGCGCTTCCAATGGCCGAACTCAAGCGGCTGTCCGAACGCATCACCACCATTCCTCAGGGCTTCAACCTCCATCCGCTGGTGGAGAAGGTCATCAACGATCGTCGGGCCATGGGGCGTGGCGAGATGAATCTGGACTGGGGAATGGGCGAACACCTTGCGTACGCCTCGTTGGTGTCCTCTGGCTATGCGGTCCGTCTCTCCGGACAGGATTGCGGGCGTGGAACGTTCACGCACCGACATGCCGTGTTGCACGACCAGAAGCGTGAGCGCTATGACTCGGGAACATACGTGCCGCTCGAGAACGTCAGTCCCGGACAGGCCCCGTTTGTGGTGATTGATTCCGTCCTCTCTGAGGAGGCTGTTCTGGGATTCGAGTACGGCTACTCCACGGCTGAGCCTAATGCCTTGGTGATCTGGGAGGCGCAGTTCGGCGATTTCGCCAACGGAGCGCAGGTAGTCATTGATCAGTTCATTGCATCGGGTGAGGTGAAATGGGGTCGACAGAGCGGCCTCACACTGTTGTTGCCGCATGGACACGAGGGGCAGGGGCCAGAGCACTCCTCCGCTCGACCGGAGCGCTTCCTGCAGCTCTGTGCGGACACCAATATGCAGCTCGTGCAGCCGACGAATGCTGCCCAGATTTTCCATCTGCTGCGCCGACAGATGATCCGTCCTTTCCGCAAGCCACTCATCGTGTTTACACCCAAGTCGTTGCTCAGAAACAAGGATGCGGGCTCGCCGCTTGAGGACTTTGCCAAGGGCAAGTTCCACACCATCATCGGAGAGGTCGACGGTTCAATCGATGCGAAAAAAGTGAAGCGCATGCTCGTTTGCTCCGGCAAGGTCTATTACGACCTTGTGCACCAGCGCAAGGAGCGCGGGCGGGACGATGTGGTCATCGTTCGTGCTGAGCAGGTCTATCCCTTTCCGCATAAGGCGCTTGGTGCCGAGTTCAAGAAATACCCCAACCTGGCGGAGGTGGTGTGGGTGCAGGATGAGCCGCAGAACCAGGGCTACTGGTTCCAGGTTCAGCACTACTTACAGGAGCACCTCACCGACGGAATGAAGCTCGGTTATGCCGGTCGTCCAGCCTCGGCTTCACCTGCAGCGGGCTACTACGAGAGATTCCTTGCGCGCCAGAAGGAACTCCTTGAGGCGGCCTTTTCCAAACTCAAACCCCTTTACTGAGCGAGACATTTCCTATGCCGATTCATGAAGTCAAAGTGCCGCAGCTCTCCGAGTCTGTCGCGGAGGCCACCCTGCTGCAGTGGAAGAAAAAGCCTGGAGAGGCCGTGACCGCAGACGAGACCCTTATCGAGATTGAGACGGACAAGGTCGTTCTGGAGGTTCCCGCACCGGCCAGCGGTGTGCTGAGTGAGATCGTGAAAGCAGATGGCGGTACGGTGGTCTCGGGCGAGGTGATTGCCAAGATCGACACTGATGCCAAGGCTTCCGCTTCACCCTCTGCCTCGGCGGCAGCGGCTCCTCAGGCGCCATCGCCTGCACCAGCAGCGCCAAGTGCATCCGCAGCTGCAGCACCTACTGCGCACGCAATGCCGTCCGCAGCCAAGCTCATGGCCGAGACGGGCGTCACACCCTCGGCCGGAACCGGTCGAGATGGTCGAATCACCAAAGGCGATGTGCTGGCTGCTGCCAGCGCCCCCGCAGCTGCGACGACCAAGACTGCCGCGCCTGCAGTGGCCGCGGCACCGAGCCTTCCGCCGGTGCCCGTCGCGATTGGTGCAGAGGCTATGCTTGAGGGTCGGCCCGAGCAGCGCGTTCCCATGACCAGACTCCGTGCTCGAGTGGCCGAGCGACTTCTTCAGTCGCAGGCCACCAACGCCATCCTGACCACCTTCAACGAGGTCAACATGGCGCCAGTCATGGCGCTTCGCAAGCAGTACGTTGAGCGCTTTGAGAAGGAACATGGGGTGAAGCTGGGCTTCATGTCCTTCTTTGTGAAGGCTGCAGTCGCTGCACTCAAGAAGTATCCCGTGCTGAATGCCTCTGTCGACGGAAACGACATCGTCTACCACGGCTACTTCGATATTGGGGTGGCTGTTGGTTCGCCCCGCGGGCTGGTGGTGCCGGTTATTCGTAACGCCGACCAGCTCACCTTTGCGGAAATCGAAAAGACCATTGCGGACTTTGGCGTTCGCGCCCGGGAGGGGAAGATCACGCTGGAGGAACTGACCGGCGGCACCTTCTCCATCTCGAACGGAGGCGTCTTCGGATCGATGCTCTCCACCCCCATCATCAATCCCCCTCAATCGGCCATCTTGGGTGTTCATGCGACCAAGGACCGCGCGGTCGTTGAGAACGGTCAGGTAGTCGTTCGCCCGATTAACTATCTCGCGATGTCTTACGACCACCGCATCATTGATGGCCGTGAGGCCGTGCTGGGTCTGGTGACCATGAAAGAGGCGCTGGAAGACCCCGCGCGTCTTCTGCTTGAGATCTGAGGAGAGGACACATGTCGCAGACCTTTGACGTGGTGGTGATCGGCGCTGGCCCGGCAGGGTACATCGCTGCGATTCGTGCCGCCCAGCTGGGGCTTCAGACTGCCTGTGTAGAGAAGTGGGTCAATCCCAACGGGGAGATGGTCCTCGGTGGCACCTGCCTCAATGTGGGCTGTATTCCCTCGAAGGCCCTTCTGGCCTCGAGCGAAGAGTTCGAAAAGATCGCCCACCACGCAGACACGCACGGAATTAGCGTGAAGGGTGCGAGCATGGATGTCGCCAAGATGCTCGCCCGAAAAGATGGCATTGTGAGCAAGATGACCAAGGGCATCGAGTTCTTGTTTCGAAAAAACAAGATCACCTGGCTCAAGGGCCACGGGCGACTGCTCGGGCAAGAGGGCGGCCTCATTCAGGTGGAGGTTCAGACTGAGAAGGGTGCAGAGAGTGTTCTGGCCAAGCACCTCATCATTGCAACAGGTTCAAAGGCTCGTCACCTACCCTCCATACCCGTTGACAACAAAATCGTCTGCGATAACGAGGGGGCTCTCAATTTTCCCTCGGTGCCCAAGAAGCTTGGCGTGATCGGCGCCGGGGTCATTGGCCTTGAACTCGGTTCAGTCTGGAGGCGGCTTGGTGCCGATGTCACTGTGCTCGAGGCCATGCCCACCTTTCTGGGTGCCTGCGACGAGGCAGTGGCCAAGGAGGCATTCAAGCTGTTTACGCAACAAGGCCTCTCCATCAACATGGGCGTCAAGATTGGCGAGGTCAAGACGAGCGCCAAGGGCGTGAAAGTGAGCTACACCGATGCCTCCGGCGCCGCGCAGGTGCTGGAATGCGATCGGCTCATTGTCTCGGTAGGCCGGGTGCCCAACACCGAGAACTTAAACCTCTCGGCCGTCGGCCTCTCCACAGATGAACGCGGATTTATCCCGGTGGATGACCACTGCAAAACAAGCCTTCCCAACGTGTATGCCATTGGCGATGTGGTTCGAGGGCCCATGCTTGCCCATAAGGGTGAGGATGAGGGCGTCATGGTTGCCGAACTCATTGCGGGCCAAAAACCCCACATCGACTACAACTGCATCCCCTGGGTCATTTACACCTCGCCCGAAATCGCCTGGGTGGGTCGGACCGAGCAGCAGCTCAAATCCGAGGGTCGCGGCTACAAGGTCGGGCAATTCCCTTTTGCTGCCAATGGACGAGCACTCGGAATGGATGCGGCACAGGGCTTCGTCAAGGTCATTGCAGATTCTGTGACCGATGAGATTTTGGGCGTTCACATCGTGGGCAGTGCTGCCTCCGACCTCATTGCAGAGGCCGCAGTGGCCATGGAGTTCAAGGCGTCGTCTGAAGATATTGCCCGCATCTGCCACCCCCATCCCTCAATGTCTGAGGTGATGCGGGAGGCGGCCCTGGCCGCAGACAAGCGCGCCTTGAATATGTAGGGTCGCCATGTCCGGGCACGAGGTTGAGGAGATCTCTCGGCAGATCCTCTCTGCCCGGGGTTTTGAGCTTGACGAAGGACAAAAGCGTGGCCTTGCCGCGCTTGACCGTTGCAACGACGAGTGGCGCCACTACAAGTCTCGTCGCGGCGGGCGACTGGCGAAGATGCTCATTCACCCTCCTGTGCCCCGAGGCGTCTATCTCTGGGGGGGCGTGGGGCGGGGCAAGTCCTTTCTCATGGATTCCTTTTTCAAGGCCGTCCCGCTTGAGCGCAAGGTGCGTCTGCACTTTCATGAATTCATGCGGGCGGTTCACCGTGAGCTCCATGACCTTCGCGGCCTTCAGGATCCTCTCGAGGAACTTGCCATACGAGTTGCTCGTCGTTATCGCCTGATCTGTTTTGATGAGTTCCATATTTCGGATGTCGCAGACGCCATGATTCTCGAGCGTCTTTTGCACAAGCTGATTGACGCTCGCGTGGGTTTCATCATGACCTCCAACTACGCACCCGATGCGCTCTACCCAGACGGTCTCCAGCGTGAGCAGCTTCTGCCCGCAATTGATCTCATCAAGCAGCATCTGGAGGTGGTGGAGTTGGCCTCCGCTACGGATCATCGTCATGAGGCCGCGAATGCCAAGCCTGATGCAGAGATGGCCGCACTGCTTGCCCGCCTGCCACCCCTCTTTCAATCTCCCCTGGGTGCAGAGTCCGATGTGGCTCTGGCTCGAATTTTCGAAGCCTTTCGAGACGGTGAGGTGCGCGAACGTGCCCATCTCCAGATTGAGTCCCGAGACGTGGTTGCGCTGCGGACGGGCGGCGGTGTGGCCTGGTTTGACTTTGAGACGCTCTGCGCAGGCCCAAGATCTCAGAACGACTATCTCGCGCTTGCCGCATCCTTTCACACGATCATCCTCTCGGGTGTCCCCGTGCTCTCCTCCGCGCAGTTCTCAGAGGCACGTCGATTCACCTGGCTCATCGACATCCTCTATGACCACGGTCGTCGCCTCGCCCTGAGCGCCGCAGGCCCTGCTGAGACGCTCTACACGGAGGGGTCCTTCGCATCGGAATTCACTCGCGCGGTGAGTCGACTGAGCGAGATGCAGACGGCGGTGTATCTCAGTCGGATTCAGCGCGTATCGGTGGAACGGCTCGCCTAGGTGATAATGCTTTGATGCGAATGGCTCCCGCACTCGTCGCCTTCCTGGGCTGTCTGGTCTGCTTATCTCCGTCATGGGCAGCCTCTCTGACAGAGCATGAACTCGCCCTGAGAGAGCACTATCAGAAAGGTCTCGACCAGGTTGAGGTCGATCGCAGAGCGCTTCAGGGTCGCCTTCACCTCCAGGAGAAAGAGTGCCTCTCACGCTTTGTTTCAGCGCCGTGCATTGAGCGTCTGCGGGTTGAGTCCGAGCGTGAAAACCGAGTTCTTGATCTCGCACGCGAGTCTCTGTCAGAGTCCATTCGCCGACTGGAGGCGCAGGCGCGAACGAGGGCGCGCGCCCAACGTGCGGAGGAGCTCAGTGCCCGGTAATCGCGATATTCGTACGGTCCAGATGCGGGTCCTCGAGCTCGAGGCGGAGCATCGTGAGCTGGACGGGCTGATCGAAGAGTTCGAGAAAGACCTTGGTCGAGATGAGCTAGCCCTTCGTCGACTCAAAAAGCGCAAGCTTCAGATCAAGGATCAGATCGCGCTGCTTCAGACCCAGCTCGAGCCGAGCGAGCCCGCCTAAGCCCTATGTCATCTCGCTGGTTTGGGCCTGATGGTCTCCTTCAGGGCCGGCTAGAGGGCTATCGGCCGCGCCAGGCACAGACGGACCTCGCCCTTGCGATCGAGGAGGTCATAGATGCCCAGGGGCAGCTCGTGGCAGAGGCGGGCACGGGCGTTGGGAAGACCTTTGCTTACCTCGTCCCCGCTCTGCTGAGCGGCAAGCGTGTCATGGTCTCCACGGCGAGTCGAACCCTGCAGGACCAGCTCTTCGAGCGGGACGTTCCTCGTCTCTGTAAGGCCATGGGCCTTGCCCATATTCGCGTAGCCCGACTCAAAGGGCGCGCGAACTATCTGTGTCCCTTTCGTATTGCGCGTGCCCAGACGGAGGCTCGGTTTGGCTCGGCCCAAGAGTCCGCAGACTTTAGGGAGGTCGTGCGCTTTGCGGCCATATCGGGAGACGGTGACATCACCGGATGCCATTCCGTGCCCGAGCACTCAGCGATCTGGCCATTGGTGACATCGACCACTGAGAATTGCCTCGGTCAGGCCTGCCCCCAACTCTCTGAATGCCCAGTTGTGAGGGCTAGAGAGGCCGCAGCCCAGGCGGAGTTGCTGATCGTGAATCATCATCTGCTGTGTGCGGACTTTGCGCTCAAGAGGGAGCATGGTGGTGATCTGCTTCCCGCTGCCGAGGTCATGATCATTGATGAGGCGCACGCCCTGGCCGACTGTGCTGGTCAGTTCTTCGGCCTCGCGCTCTCCACTCCAGCATTGGCGGTGCTCTGCCGGGAGCTTCTGGCAGCCGGCCTTACCCATGCCCGTGATGCTGCCGACTGGCCCGCCTACTCGAGTGCTATTGAGTTGGCCAACCTCAAGCTCCGAGAAAGCCTCGCTGGCTCACTCGTCTCTCAGGGGTCTCGCGCAACTCGGATCACCTGGACAGATCTTTCGGAGTCTGTGAGAGATGCTCTGACGAAGGCGATTGATGCGCTCACGGCTTCTCTGTGCGCAGTCGCAGAGGTACTGGCTGTCAATGCTGCGAGAGATGCGGAGCTTCTGCGCTTGAAGGAACGGGTTGACGAGATGCTCGCACGTGTCGAACAGCTTGTTCCAACACATCAGGCCGATCCCGACGGCGTCGCAGGCGTCTATTGGATTGAAGTAAATCGGACATCGGTCAGCCTGCATTGGGCTCCGGTGGAAGTGGCCATGCTTCTGCGACAGGTCTTTCAGGGGGGGCCGCCTCGGTCCTGGATCTTCGTCTCGGCCACGCTTGCCGTTCCGGCCGCGGAGGGGCAGCACGCCCTTGGAGACTTCCAATATTTCTGCGGCCGAATGGGACTCGCCCCCACTCGATGTCTGAGGCTCGAGAGCCCATTCGATTATTCCGAGCACGCCTTGCTCGTGGTCCCGCAGAACCTGCCAGACCCGAAATCAAGTCGGCTGGTTCTGGATCTCCTGGGTGATCCACAGATCATGGACTTGATCGTCGCTAGCCCCGGGGGGGTATTCGTGCTCTGTACCAGTCTGCGCGCGGTCGATCAGGCCGGTGAGTTTCTTCGCGCCGCCCAGAATAAAGTTGGAGATCGTCTCGTTCTCGTTCAGGGCCAGGCGCCCCGGGCCTCTTTGCTGGAGGCCTTCCGCACCCACGGAAGAGCGATCCTGGTGGGTGCCGCGAGTTTCTGGGAGGGCGTTGACGTTCCTGGACAGGCTTTAAGTCTGGTGATGATCGATAAACTTCCGTTCTCTCCCCCCGACGACCCCGTGCTGGAGGCGCGGATGAGGCAGTGCAGGGAGGCCGGAGGCGATCCCTTTCGAGAGATTCAGTTGCCCGAAGCCTCGCTTGCACTCAAGCAAGGGGCCGGACGACTTATTCGGTCGGAGCACGACAGGGGGGTACTGCTCATTGGCGATCGAAGACTTGCAGAGACCCAGTACGGCAGACGGATGGCTCGCAGTCTTCCACCCTTTAGGCGGACCCGATCACTTGCCGAGGCTCGGCAGTTTTTCCCAGAACTTAAAGCGTGACCACATGCCCCTGTAGTCCGGGCGCAGATCGGCCGGGAGGCCGCCGAGCACCTTGGGATCGTAGCCATGCTTGAGGTACGCGCTCTTTGGGTAGTTGAGCGCCAGAACACGCCTCGCATCGTCTCGCAGATCAACAAGACCAAGTCGGTCGTAGCCCAGAACCATCTGTGCGAGTGCCTCCTCGACGGCAGGTGCCTCCTGGTACTGACGCGTTACCTGCTGCGCTCGGTTCACCGCCGCGAGAAACGCCCCCCGGCGGAGGTAGTAGCGCGCTACGTGGACATCGTTCTGGGCCAGTAGGTTGATGAGAAATTGGAGGCGGGCCGACGCGTCGGGCGCGTATTTGCTCTCCGGAAAGCGAGTGACGAGCTCCTTGAAAGTGTCGAATGCCTCGCGAGCGGCCCGCGGATCTCGCTCTGCGAAGTCCTCTCCGGTGTATGCCGAAAAGAGTGTGGCCCGGTCGTTTACATTGATGAGTCCCTTGAGATAGAGGACGTAGTCAAGATTCTCGTGATTGGGATAGAGGCGGGTGAAACGATCGATGGCGGCAAGAGCAAGCGCCATTTCGCCCTCTTTCCAATGGGCATAGGCCGTGTTGATTTGGGCCTGTTGGGCAAAGCGGCCAAATGGGTAGCGCGACTCGAGCTTTTGTAAAAGGGCAATCGCCTTGGCGTAGTTCCCCGAGGACAACTCATCCTGGGCCTCTGCGTAGAGCTTTTCGGCCGTCCAATTCAGGGTCTCGTCTCGGCTGGCCGGATCGGAGGCGCATCCTGATAGGCCGAGGAGAATGGCGAGGGCAAGACTCAGGGAGAATGCGCGCATATGACCGATCTAGATGTTCGAGAGACCTCCGGGCAATCCGAGTCGGAGGGCTCTGAGGATTATAGCGAGAGCACCCTCGTGATCGTGACGCCGGCGGATGTCGGGCGCCGTCTCGATGTCTTTCTCGCAAGCCTGCTTCCTGAGCAGTCCCGGGCGCGACTGCAGCGGTGGGTGGAGGAAGGTTCGGTCTTGGTCGATGGCAGACTTGCCCGATCGAGTCTGAGTCTGCGAGCTGGGCAGCGAATCGAAATTCAAGAGCCGGAGCAAGAAGCACAGGGCGACTGGCTGGCCGAGCCCATGAGGCTGGATCTCCTTTTCGAGGATGACCAGGTGCTGGTTTTGAATAAACCATCCGGGCTCGTGGTCCATCCTGCAGCGGGCCACCCCAAGGGCACTCTTTTGAATGGACTCCTTGCCCACTGCCCCGAGCTTCGCGCCATTCCTCGGGCCGGCATTGTTCATCGACTGGACCGGGACACGACGGGCCTTATGGTTGTGGCGAAGACTCCTCTGGCCCAGGTGGATCTGGTTCGCCAACTTCAGGCCAGGTCCGTATCACGGCTTTACTGGGCATTGGTGTGGGGCAGGCCGGCTGGCGCACGGGTGCTCTCCGGGGACATTGGTCGCGATCCGAGGGACCGTCAGCGCATGGCTGTTGTCTCGACCGGTGGCAAGCCAGCCGCCACGCACATAGAGCCCAAAGGGGAAGGGGTCTTAGAGGGCAGGCCCGTGACGCTTGTCGTCTGCAGACTCGAGACAGGACGCACACACCAAATCAGAGTTCACCTTCAAGAGGCCGGTTTTCCGCTCGTGGGCGATGCGACCTACACGAGGCGGGCCCCCCTCCCGGGACGGTCGATTGGCTTTGAGCGCCAGGCCTTGCATGCCTACAGACTGTCCTTTCTTCACCCTGAGCGGCGCGTCGAGGTCGCATTCGAGGCCGACCTCCCCAAGGATTTTGCTGACCTTCTTGAACGCGCGGGAATGAAGCACCCTAGATGAAAGCGCCCTTAGAGCCAGTCACCGGATTTCCCCAGGGCGTGCGGGCGGCGTTCAGCCTTCGGGGTGTGGATCCGAGCCATGGCGTATCCGAGGGCCCATACGGCCGCCTCAATCTTGGGGCAAAGGTCGGCGACTTGCCAGAGGCCGTTGCAATAAATAGAGGGCTCTTCGAGCGGTCACTTGGCGCCGAAGCGTTTTGGCTTTCTCAGGTGCACGGCTCACGCGTCGTGGCCGTTGATGAGGCTCGCCTTGGAAAGCAGCGACATGGTGCCGAGCCGCCCGAGGCAGATGCGAGTGTGACAGCCCTTGGCGGGGTTGCGCTGACGGTTTTAATGGCTGATTGCATGCCGGTTCTGGCCGCCTCGCAAGACGGGCGAGCGATCGGCGCGGCGCATGCGGGATGGCGTGGCCTTGCGGGAGGGGTGGTTGAGGCCATGCTTGAGACGCTTTGTCAGCAGAGCAGCCCCTCCGGGTTGGCGGTCTGGCTCGGGCCGTGCATTGGCAGGCTGGCCTTTGAGGTGCAGGAGGATGTTCGACAGGCCTTTCTTGCCTCTCCGAGCGAGGCCTTTGTTCCGGGCCGACCTGGCCACTATTTCGCCAATCTACCCGAGCTCGCACGGCATCGGTTGAGGCGCTGGTCGCATCAATCCGGGATTCCCGTCTCGCTCCTCGGGCCTGAGCCGGCGTGTACTTTCTCGTCGCCCGATCGGTTTTTTTCTCACCGAAGGGACGCACCCAGCGGCCGCATGGCCGCATCCATATGGATTCTCCGAGATTGACATTAGGCCTCAATGGTGGGATGAATGGTCCATTGAGCGCGGAGGAATTTTATGGAGAAGTCAGCCGTCGTTGCTGCACCTGAGCGCTTTGCCCAGATTCAGCAGAGCTACATCCAACAGCTTGCAGGCGTCATGAGCTCTCGCGAGAGGGTTCAGGAGCTCATTCAAAAGGATCGGCGGTTCTCATCGGAGGCCTGGAAAGGAAACGAGGCCTTTGCCACCATGGCGGCGCTCTATCTCATCAACAGTCAGGCGCTCACCCAGATGGCCGAGGCCTTTGAGGGGGATCACAAGACGCAAGAGAAGGTGCGCTTTCTCACGCAGCAGTTTGTGGACGCGGCGTCCCCAGCGAATTATCTGGCCACCAATCCAGATGCCCAAAAGCGCATCATCGAAACCAAGGGCGCGAGCCTTCGGATCGGCATTGACAACCTCATGCACGATCTTGAGCGGGGTCGGATTACTCAGACGGACGAGACTGCATTCGAGGTGGGAAAGAACATTGCAACCACAGAGGGCTCCGTCATTTTTCGCAACGACCTCATCGAGGTCATTCACTACAAGCCCCGCACCCCAAAGGTCGGTCAGCGGCCCCTTCTGTTGGTGCCACCGAGCATTAACAAGTTCTACATCATGGATCTGCAGCCAGGCAGCTCTCTCGTCGAATTCTCTCTGGACCAGGGCCACAACGTCTTCCTCGTGTCCTGGCGGAATGTGGGCGCTGAGCAAGGAAATCTGACCTGGGACGACTACATCAAGCTTGGGGTGCTCGAGGCGATTCGAGTCACGCTGGCGGCGAGCGGCAGCAAGGATCTCAATCTGCTTGGCTTTTGTGTGGGCGGCACACTGGTCACCACGGCCTGTGCAGTGCTCGCGGCTCGGGGCGACACCTCGGTGCATTCGCTCACCCTCATGACCACCCTCCTTGATTTTTCAGAGACGGGTGTGCTGGATGTGTTTATTGATGAACAGCACGTGGCCATGCGAGAGGCCACCATTGGGAGCGGCGGTCTTCTCTCTGGAAGGGACCTTGCGTCCACCTTCTCCATGCTTCGACCAAACGATCTTGTCTGGAACTATGTGGTGCGCAATTACCTCAAAGGGGAGGCCCCGCCTGCTTTCGATATTTTGTTTTGGAACGCCGATAGCACCAACCTGCCTGGACCCTTCTATTGCTGGTACCTGCGCAACACCTACCTTGAAAACAATCTCGTAAAGCCCGGACATGTCCGCGTAGCAGGCCAGAAGATAGACCTGCGACAGATCAAGCTGCCGGTCTATGCCTTTGGGGCGCAGGAGGATCACATCGTGCCCTGGGAGTCCGCCTGGGCATCGGCCAAGGCCCTTGTCGGATGCAAGACTCGGTTCGTGTTGGGTGCAAGTGGGCATGTGGCCGGCGCGATCAATCCTGCTTCCAAGAATAAGCGCAGCTATTGGACTGCATCGACGTCTGCCATGGGCACTTCTCCGCTGGCCTGGCTGTCAAAGACCAAGGAGCAGCCTGGCAGTTGGTGGAATGACTGGGCCCACTGGTTGTCGGCTCACAAGGGCGGGGAGATTCCCGCGCCGAAGAAACTTGGGGCTCGCGGATTTCCTGTCCTTGAGCCCGCCCCGGGCAGTTACGTAAAAGTTCGTTTGGCCTAAAAAATATAAAACGGAGACAACATGGGTAAGAAGATTGCGTATGTCACAGGGGGCATGGGCGGCATTGGAACCGCCATCTGCCAAAAGCTTCATGGCGCAGGCTTTACCGTCATTGCGGGCTGCGGACCCAGTCGGGACCATGCGAAATGGCTGGCAGAACAAAAGGCGCTGGGGTACACCTTTTTCGCCTCGGTGGGAAATGTGGGTGACTGGGCCTCCACCGTGGCCGCCTTCAACGAGGTGAAGACAACGCATGGCAACCCAGATGTGTTGGTCAATAACGCCGGCATCACCCGCGATGGACTCTTTCTCAAGATGACGCGAGAGCAGTGGGATGCCGTGATTGACACCAACCTCAACAGCCTCTTTAACGTAACAAAGCAAGTGGTGGAGGGCATGGCCGCCAAGGGCTGGGGTCGGATCATCAACATTTCATCGGTCAACGGTCAGAAGGGCCAGTTCGGCCAGACCAACTACTCAACAGCCAAGGCCGGTATTCATGGCTTTACCATGGCCTTGGCGCAAGAACTGGCCACTAAGGGTGTCACGGTCAACACGATCTCCCCAGGGTATATTGGCACTGAAATGGTGCGTGCAATCAAGCCAGAGGTGCTCGAGAAGATTGTGGCGACCATTCCTGTTAAGCGGCTTGGGGAGCCCGATGAGATCGGGTCGATGGTCACCTGGTTGGCTTCCGAGGACAGCGGGTTTGCTACGGGCGCAGACTTCTCGCTCAATGGCGGCCTTCACATGAGTTGACCCGGGCCGGGTGTTGCGAGGAGGGGCGATGGGAAAGCAAGACCAGATCAGACTCATCAAGAAGTATCCGAATCGGCGTCTCTACGACACCCGCACCAGCACGTACATCACGCTGAGTGACGTGAAGGAATTGGTATTGGCCCACGAGGATTTTCAGGTGGTGGATGCAAAGACCTCGGAGGACCTCACCAGGAGCATCCTGCTTCAGATCATTCTGGAAGAGGAGTCCTCGGGCGCGCCGATCTTCTCTGCGCCCGTCCTCACCAATGTGATTCGTTTTTACGGCAACGCCATGCAGAGCATGATGGGTTCGTACCTTGAGAAAAACATTCAGGCCTTTATGGATGTCCAGGCAAAGATGCAGGAGCAGTCGAAGGCCTTCTCAGGTGGGCAGGGCCTTGCGGGGCAGGAAGCCTGGACCCAGTTCATGGCTGGGCAGGCACCCATGATGCAGACGCTCATGTCCAACTACATTGATCAGAGCAAGAAGGTCTTCATGCAGATGGAGGAGCAAATGCAAAACAACGCTCGGTCCATGCTGACAGGGTTTCGATTTCCGACCCCCGGGTCGGAGCCCAACGGCCCAGACGAGAAGTAGGGTGCACGCGTCATGACCGCCCCAACCGTGGGGTTCGTCTCGCTCGGATGTCCCAAGGCACTCGTTGACTCTGAGCGCATCTTGACGCAGCTGCGAGCCGAGGGCTATAGCGTCTCCTCGCGTTACGAAGATGCAGACCTTGTTGTGGTGAACACGTGTGGCTTTATTGATGAGGCCGTGGCCGAGAGCCTTGATGCAATCGGCGAGGCGCTGCAAGAGAATGGGCGCGTCATTGTGACGGGCTGCCTGGGTGCGAAGTCGGACGCATCGGGCCATTCCCTCGTGCTCCAGACGCATCCCAAGGTGCTCGCAGTCACAGGGCCGCACGCGACCTCTGAGGTTCTGCAGGCGGTCCACACGCACCTACCCAAGCCGCACGATCCTTTTACCGACTTGGTTCCTGAGCACGGTGTTCGGCTCACGCCCGATCACTATGCCTACCTGAAGATTTCCGAGGGCTGCAATCACCGTTGCAGCTTTTGCATCATTCCATCAATGCGAGGCGACTTGGTCTCGCGACCGATTGGAGAGGTGATGCGAGAGGCCGAGGCCCTCGTAAAGGCGGGGGTGAAGGAGATTCTGGTGATCTCCCAGGATACGAGCGCTTACGGTGTCGACATTAAGTACAGAACCGACTTCGTGGATGGACGGCCGGTCAAGACTCGGATGACCGAGCTTGTGCAGGAATTGGCCACGCTGGGCGTATGGGTGCGGCTCCATTACGTCTATCCCTACCCCCATGTCGATGAGATTGTCCCGCTCATGGCGCAGGGAAGGGTGCTTCCTTATCTCGATATTCCCTTCCAGCACAGCCACCCGGATGTTCTCAAGCGTATGCGGCGCCCGGCGAGCGGGGAGCGAAACCTGGAGCGCATTGCAGCCTGGCGGGCCATCTGCCCAGACCTGACCATTCGAAGCACCTTTATTGCTGGATTCCCAGGCGAGACCCAGGCTGAGTTTGAAGACCTGTTGTCTTTTCTCAGTGAGGCCCAGCTCGATCGCGTGGGCTGCTTCGCCTACAGCCCAGTGGACGGGGCTGCGGCAAACGATCTGGCCAACCCCGTTGCGGAGCAGGTGCGCCATGAGCGTGTCGAACAGCTCATGGCCCATCAGGCCGAGATCTCTGCGCAGCGGCTGGCGCGCTGGATTGGCCGCCGAACAAAGGTTTTGATCGACGATGTGGATGCCGAGGAGGGCTATCTTGTGGGTCGAACCACGGGGGACGCCCCCGAGATTGATGGAATTGTGCGGGTCTTTCCAGACCCCAGCTCTCGTCATCCAGTGACCGTCGAAGTTGGACAGTTTGTAGAGGTCGACATTGTCGATAGTGATGAGTACGACCTTGATGCAGTCTTTGTTCGTTCTCAACAATCATGAGGAGAAGCACATGCGTGAAGTTCTGGTTCTAAGTGCCGCCCGGTCCGCAGTCGGCGGGTTTAATGGAACCCTCTCGGGCCTGGAGCCCTCAGAGCTCGGCGGTCTGGTGATGAAAGAGGCGGTGGCCCGCTCGGGGGTGAGTGCGGACCAGATGAACTACGTGGTCTGCGGCAATTGCATTCCCACTGAGAGCCGCGCGCCCTACGTGGCCCGCGTCGTTTCGATACAGGCTGGTCTTCCCATGAGCTCAGTCGCATTGACAATCAACCGGCTCTGCGGATCTGCATTGCAGGCGGTCGTCTCAACAAGCCAAAACATCCTGCTGGGTGACTCCGACTTTGGAATTGGCGGAGGGGTGGAGGTGATGAGCCGAGGCGGATACCTGAGCACCGCGATGCGCTCAGGCGCGCGGATGGGCGACACCAAGCTTATCGACATGATGGTGGCCGTTCTTACCGATCCTTTTGGCGTCGGTCACATGGGCATTACCGCAGAGAATCTCGCCAAAAAACACGGACTCTCTCGTGAGCAGCAGGATGAGTTTGCGCTGGAGTCTCAGAACCGAGCCGCCAAGGCCATTGCAGAGGGTCGCTTCAAGAGTCAGATTGTTCCCATCACCATTTCGAGCAAAAAGGGCGATATTGTTTTCGACACCGATGAGCACCCCCGCGCCACCTCCATGGAGCAACTTGCGAAGATGAAGCCCGCCTTCCAAAAAGATGGGACGGTGACCGCCGGAAACGCCTCGGGCATCAACGATGCTGCGGCCTTTTTGGTGCTTGGGGAGGCCTCAGCCGCTGCAAAGGCAGGAGCCAAGCCTCTTGCCAGGGTGGTGAGCTATGCGGTAGCGGGTGTTCCGAATGACGTGATGGGAGAGGGGCCCATTCCGGCCACTCAGATTGCGCTCAAGCGCGCGGGCCTGAGCCTCGACAAGATTGATGTGATTGAGTCCAACGAGGCATTCGCCGCACAGGCTCTAACGGTAACCAAGGTCTTGGGGTTTGATCCAGCCAAGACCAACGTGAACGGCGGTGCGATTGCTCTGGGGCATCCTGTGGGTGCAACGGGCGCCATCATTGCAACCAAGTGCATTCATGAGCTACATCGTGTCGGCGGCAAGTACGGCCTGGCCACGATGTGCATCGGGGGTGGGCAGGGTATTGCGGTGGTGTTCGAGCGGGTGTAGGCCAGCCGACTCGGGGGGCCGCCGAAGAGGCAGCCCCTTTTTGCGACATCTTTTAGTTTACATAATAAACATTATGCGACATTTACGACGGCAAGTCTTCAGGAGGCAAGGCGGGCCTCAATGAATCGCGTGTAATTTGAAGAGGTCCATTGGGCAACCTCTGCGAGAGATACCGCCTTCAGGTCGGCAATGCGTTGGGCTACATGTACAACCCAGGCGGGCTCATTGGTCTGGCCGCGGTGTGGGACGGGGGCAAGAAAGGGAGCGTCCGTCTCAATCATGAGGTGCTCGAGGCCCAACTCTCTTGCCACTTCGTGTACCTGAGTCGCATTTTTGAAGGTCACAATGCCGGAGAGCGAGACCAGAAAATTCATCTCTACAGCCTGACGCGCGACAGAAATATTCTCAGTAAAACAATGCATAACGCCACCAACCTCGTGTGCTTTCTCTTCTTTGAGAATAGCAATCGTGTCCTCGGCCGCATCGCGGGTATGAATGATTAAAGGCTTGCCGAGCTCTCGGGCCGCTCGGATGTGCACACGAAATCGTTCCCGCTGCCAAGACAGGTCGCCCTTGAGTCGAAAGTAGTCCAGCCCGGTCTCGCCGACCGCAGCCACCTTGGGGTGATCACCTCGCCGCACCAACTCCTCTACGGTGGGTTCAACGACATCTTCGTAATCCGGGTGAACGCCAACGGAACACACCAAAAAGTCGTGGGCCCGTGCCGTATCGAGAACAGACTGGGCCTCAGAGAGCGTGGTGCAGACATTGAGGGCTCGTCGCACACCGACCTCCCGCATTCGAGCGAGAACGTCCTCCACTCGATCGGCAAGGCCCTCGTAATTGAGATGGCAGTGAGAGTCAGCAAACTCGAGCGAAGCCTGGGCGCTAGTTTCGGGTGTCATAGGCCCTCGAGAAGGTTCCAAAAATGGTCTCAAAAAAAAGCTTTGGATTGAGGGGGTGCCCCGCTCGCCCCACGAGCTGTTGGAGCTCGGTTTGAGCCTCTGTCACTCGGGCGAGTCGGCTCGGACCGATCTGGCCCGCTTGAGAGGCAAGGCTTGCCGACTGGGCAGGAAAGATCACGGCGGGCAGTCCGTTCATCACTCTGGATAGGTCAAGGAGCCAGAGCTGGAGTGTGCTGAGCACCAGGGCTGGATTCACTTTTTCGGCCCGCTCCGCCCACCGTACAACATCGACTCGCCCACTGGCAAGGAGTGGAAGGAGCCAGGGGTCAACCTCGCTGGCCGCCTCTCGGTGAGACATCACCAGAGCCGAGGGTGCGCTCAGGGTGAGTCTGCGACAACGGCTGATGATGGTGGAGGGCACCCCTCGAAGACCCGTTCCATAGAGGACGAAGCGCATGCCCGGCGCGGGCTCCTCTAGGCCCTTGAGAAGCGCGTTGGAGGCCGCTTGATTGAGGGTCTGGATGGGGCCAATCAGCGCAAGACGCTCTGCCCCTCGGTGGGAACTGATCTGAGAGAACCCCAGAAGGCCTCGAACCTGATCAATCCGAACCTCCTTGCTTGGCTTTTTCGTCTCTGATGAGCCCTCCTCCTCCGACCCCGATCCTTCGTCCTCTGCCTCCGCGTCTGGCCTGAGCCAGCGCATATCGGGGTGCTGACCCTGCATGACCCATGCGCAACTCGGACAAGTGCCGCAGGCAGAGGCGTTTGGCTCTGGAGACTGGCACAGGCGCGATGCCACAAGCTCTCGTGCAAAGAGGTCAACCTGCAACCCCGGAGGTGCAACCAGCAGAACGGCCATCCAGGGCCGAACGCGCAGGGAGTCAATCTGACCCCACCAGTCATTAAACCAATCAAACTCTTTAACTAACATAGACTAACAATGGATTCTTCAAGTTCTTTCTGAATCAATTCGATGGGGCTCTGACTGTCGATCCAGACCCCCTTTTCGCCCCTGCGGTTGAAGGCCTGACGGTAGCCTTCGCGCACCCGCTCAAAAAAAGCCTCACCCTCGCGCTCGAATCGATCTTCGTTCTTGGCTAGCGTGTCAACATTCTTGAGGGCCCGCTCAGACCTTCTTGCCTGAGCAATCTGGGCCGGGAGATCGAAAAAGAAGACGCAGTCCGGGCCCGACCCACCCTCCTCTACCCAACGCTCGAGCGCGGAGATGGTCTCTGCGGCGAGACCTCGACCAGCACCCTGGTAGGCCCAGCTCGAGTCAACGTAGCGATCGCTGATCACCCAATGGCCACGCTCGAGGGCGGGCCAGACGGTCTTTAATAAATGGTCTCTGCGAGCCGCAAACACGGACAGCAGCTCGCTCAGGGCATCGATGTCTTGATGCAGAACGAGCGTCCGAATCTCTTCGGCAAAGGGGCTCCCGCCAGGCTCGCGTGTCAGGATGGCGCTGTATCCCTTTTGGGCCAAGAGCGCTTGAATAAAGGCAAGGTGCGTGCTTTTCCCTGCGCCATCGATGCCCTCGAGGACCAAAAATCGACCCCTCCTTGCCCGATCCGCCCCAGCCGACCCGTCGGGATGCATCATGGTCGCTCGCCAAGCAGGTCGGCAGGCTTGGGGCCACGACCCCGCTGGTAGAAATTGACGGCCTGATTGTGCGTGTCGAGGTTCTCGCTGAAGTAAGAACTGCCGTCTCCGCGCGCAACGAAATAAAGCGCCTTCGTGGGTGAGGGATTAAGGGCTGCTAGCAGGGCGGCTCGACCGGGGTTGGAGATGGGTGTTGGGGGCAGCCCGCGGACCACATAGGTGTTGTAGGGCGAGACCACTCGAAGGTCCGGCCTCCTGAGGTTGCCGTCAAATTCGCGGCCAAGGGCATAGATGACGGTTGGATCAGACTGAAGCGGCATGCCGATGGACAAGCGGTTCTGAAACACCGCGGAAACACGCTGTCGATCCGGCGCAAACTGCGTCTCCTTCTCGATGATGGAGGCCAAGACGAGCGCCTCCTGCGGCGAGTTCACAACCACCCGAGCATTCCTGGCCTCCCATGCTTGCGCGAGCACCTTTCGCTGCAATCGAATGGCGCGCAAAAACAGGTCGATATCCCGATGCCCGGGGGTGAAAAGGTAGGTGTCCGGAAAAATGTAGCCTTCTGGATGCGCCGTCGGAAGGCCGGCCTGTCTGGCCAAGATAGGGGCCGCCTCGTCGGGGTCGGTCGGGAGCGTCACGACGATGCCAGGCTGCTTCTGAACCGCGCGGAGCATGTCAGAGAAGCGCCAGCCTTCGATGAGCGTGACGGCGAACTGTTGTGCCTCTCCGCGAGAGAGTTTGCGCAGAATATCCTCGAGCGAGGCACCTGGTGGGAGTTCGTAGACGCCCGATTGGAGGCGGTTGTGAACCCCCAGCAGCCGCGCTGTGAGGGCGAAGGGCCTCTCATCAATATCCAGGCCGGCATCGTGCAGGAGTCCGCCAATGGCAATTGCCGGCGTGCCGGGTGGGACGACAATCTCGACGGCGCTAGCGCGCTCCCCCGTTGGAACCAGGGCTCGGGTGAACCAGACGTAGGCGGTGAGGGCCACTGCACCAGCCAAGACGCCCAGCATGAGTGCAAGTCGAAGGAGGAGCTTCACAGGCAGACCGTAAGGGTTAGGCAGTCGCATCGACTGCTGCTCGCTATATTACTGGTCCATGCAGCACTTTCAGAGGTTTTCTGACGCCCTCCCCCTGCGGGCCCTTGCCTTCGAGGGGGAAGACGCCTGCTCCTTCCTTCAGGGGCAATTTACGAACGACTGCCTCGTCCTCACCGAGCCCTCGGAAAATGGTGAATTTCCAGTTCAGATAACGGGCTACTGCAGTCCCAAAGGCCGGCTGCTCGCATTGGGACGGCTTTTTCGAGTCTTGAACAACCGGTTTGTCTGGATCCTCCCAAGTGAAGTGGCAGCACCCATACAGAAGCGCCTGCAGATGTTTGTGTTGCGCGCGAGGGTGCAGCTTGCGCTTCTCGATTCCGCCGTGACCCTCTTGTGGCAAGCGTCCTCTGCGAGCGGACTGCCCGCAAACAACTGGGGGGCTGTCTCGCCCGACGGCTCGCTCCTGATGCGGCTTCAAGACTGCCCGGTGCTGGGCGCTCGCTCTTTGGTGATATGTCCCTCCTCGACGCTCGAGAGCGACCTCATACCCAAAGAGGCGAGTCCTCAGAGCCCACTTGTGTTTGATGCCAGCCAGATTCTCAGCGGAGAGCCCCAGATTCGTTTGTCAACGCAGGACCGATTTGTTCCCCAGATGGTGAATCTCGATCTTTTGGGCGGCGTGAGCTTTACGAAGGGGTGTTATCCGGGCCAAGAGGTGGTCGCGCGCAGCCATTACCTCGGAAAACTCAAAAGACGGTTGTTTGGCGTCCATTTCACAACCCCAGAGGAGCCGGTGGCGGCGGGAGATGCCATCTGGTCCTCCGCAGATCCTGCGCAGCCCTGTGGCGAGATCGTAAGCCTCTCTCTGGGCGTGAACGCCCAAGGGCACCTGTTGCCCGATCAGTCAGTGGCGCTGATCGAGTGCACGCTCGATGCCTGGAAGGGCGCGATGGCCGGAGACCTTCTCTGGATTGAGGGGCACGAGGACCGCGCCCTCTTGCCCAGTGCGCTGCCCTACGAGGTTCCCACAGAAGTTCAAGAACCAAAGCGGCCAAAGCTTTAATCCCCGCGTGCCATCAATCCTTCCACCGCTAGCACCTTTTCGAGCGCCCGGGGCGACTCCCTCGCTGAGTGCGCTCGATCTTGGCCTGCAGGAGGAGGAGGTGGATGGCGGGCTTGCTCGCATAGGCTTTCCCCAAGACGAACCACTGGCCTTCGCCTGCGACCCGAGTCCACTGGACCAGGCGCGACTCATAAGCGTGTCTCCGACGGCTGCTGCCTTGATCGGGCTTAACGCTCAAGACATTCAGAACAGTTCAGCCTGGAGGCGTCTGCTCTGTGGTGAGGCGATTTTGTCGAGCGTACCCAGTTACGCGAGCGTCTATGCCGGGCATCAGTTTGGTGTGTTCGTCCCCCGTCTTGGAGACGGTCGCGCCCTCAACCTTGGTCGCCTTAGAGGGTGGGAGCTGCAGCTCAAAGGCGCAGGGAGTACGCCGTATGCTCGGGGCGCGGATGGCCGGGCCGTCCTGCGCTCATCGGTTCGCGAGTACCTCTGCTCCGAGGCGATGGCTGCGCTCCGTGTTCCGACTACACGGGCCCTTTCACTGGTGGTGTCGACAACACCCGTCTTTCGCGAGCGGGTTGAGCCAGCGGCAATTGTCTGTCGCATGGCAAAGAGCTTTGCGCGCATCGGTCATGTTGAATACTTTGCCAGCCGGGGCCGAGCTGATCTGGTGACCCGCTTCTTGGACGGACTCATCGAGTCGGAGTCTGACTTTCATGAGGCCCGCTCTGAGAGAGGCGCGGCTCGATACGAGGCCTTTTTTTGGGAGGTGGTTGGGCGAACAGCCGAACTCATGGCGCACTGGACGGCGCAGGGGTTCATGCATGGCGTCATGAACACCGATAACTTCTCGCTGCTGGGCCTGACGCTTGACTACGGCCCCTTCGGCTGGATGGAGGGCTTTCGCGCTCATCACGTCTGCAATCACAGTGACCACGGGGGGCGATATCGTTTCAGCCAGCAGCCCGCCGTGGGCCTTTGGAACTTGAGCCGACTGCTTGCAAGCCTTGGCGTCACCCTCGATCGCTCGCATCAGCAACGGCTGGAAGATGAGCTTGTCGCTCGTTATGAGTCGCGATTTCAGGGCGCCTTCCTTGCACTCATGGCGAGCAAGCTCGGCCTGAATGACCTGCTCTCCGATGCTGAAGGGCGTGAAGGTCTTGATGCCCTGCTCGATTCGCTTTTTCCAATACTGCATGAGCAGGGAATTGACTACCCCCGATTTTTTCGAGCGCTCTCAAAGGTGTCCCTGCTCTCGGACCCCGCGTCCTGCGACACGGCCTCTCTCGAACGGGACTGGGGTGTTTTGCTGAGTGAGTGTTCCGACCCCCAGGCGTGGCTCCCGTGGCTCTCGCAGTTTCGTCAGCTCGCCTCGCGTGGGCTGCCCATCGGGGAACCGGGATGGCCAACCCTTCAGTCTCGATGGCGAGCAGCCCGGCTCGCGGTGAATCCAGCCTTTGTCCTGCGGAACTGGGTGGCCGAAGAGATCATTCGCGCTCTGGAGGACGAACAGGACCCCACTCTTCTTGAGCGTGCCTGCAGGGTCTTTGCCTCACCGTTTGAGGATCACATCGATGCAAGTGCCTGGCAGGCACCACCTCCCCAATGGGCTGCCACACTTCAGGTGAGCTGTTCAAGCTGAATTCAAACCAGAGACCCTAGCCATGACCAAGACTGACGACGAATACAAGAAGACACTCTCGCCTATGCAGTTCGCAGTGACACGCCAGAAGCATACGGAACCCCCGTTCTCAGGCGCCTATTGGGACCACTGGGACAAAGGCAAGTACACCTGTATCTGCTGCGGGGCTGAACTCTTCTCCTCCGAGAACAAATTCGATGCGGGCTGCGGCTGGCCGAGCTATGACCGAGCCTCGGTCGCGGAAAACGTCAAGGAGGCAAGGGACACCAGTCACTTTATGGTTCGCACAGAAATCTTGTGCTCACATTGTGATGCCCATCTGGGCCACGTCTTTCCGGATGGGCCGACCGATACCGGTCTGCGTTATTGCGTGAACTCAGCGTCCGTGGCGTTCAAGGCCGAGGAAGACGCAGCATGATGAAACTTCTTTTCGACTGGGCGCCGCTCGTTGTTTTCTTCGTTGCTTTCAAGCTCGAGGGCATCTATGTGGCCACCGGGCTCTCCATTCTTACAAGCCTGGTCTTTATGGCCTACATGCGACTTAAACGAATGCCCATCGACAAAATGCAGTGGCTCTCTTTGGGCCTCATTGTGGTCTTCGGTGGCCTCACCTTGGTGCTTCAAGACGAGCGGTTCATCAAACTTAAACCCACGCTTCTGTACGGTGCGTCTGCGCTTGCCCTGCTCATTCCGCAGCTGCTTGGCCGTACCCTTCTCCTGCGCTCTTTGCTTGGCGACAAGATTGAGCTCTCCGACAGGGCGTGGCGCGCAGTGAATCTGTCTTGGGTCGCCTTCTTTGCGCTGATGGCCTCTTTGAACCTCTGGGTGGCTTACGAGTTTTCCACCGAAGTCTGGGTCGAGGTAAAGGTCTTTGGGGGGATCGGACTTCTGCTGCTTTTTGTTCTGGCCCAAAGCGTGCTCATCGCGCGACTTCAGAGGGATTCTCATGACGCTTCGTGAAGAAATCGAAGCCCGACTCAATGAAGTTTTTTCCCCCGACTCGCTCGCTGTATGGGACGACTCAGAGTCCCACCGCGGACACGCGGGCGCTGCCTCCGGAGGAGGTCATTTCATTGTCACGATTCAAAGCGACGTGTTCGTCGGTAAGAGCCGTATTCAGCGACATCGGCTTGTGTATGATGCCGTGAGCGACTGGATTCCCGCGCGCATCCATGCCCTCTCAATAGACGCGCGATGCCCCTCGGAGCCCCTATGAACCGCCTCCCCCGCCCCGCCCTCTTCCACCTTTTCCTGTCTGGACTCGGGCTCATGCTGACGGCTTCAGTCTTCGCACAGAACATTGCTGTGGTGAACGGGCGCCCCATTCCGAAGGAGCGAGCCGACCTCTTTTTGAAAGAGCTCGAGCGCCAGGGCCAGCAGCCAACCCCAGATCTCGCGACCCTGGTGCGCCAGGAGCTCGTCGACCGGGAGATTCTTGTTCAGGAGGCGGAGCGAAGGGGGCTTCCCGCAAAGGCGGATACAAAGTTTCAGATTGAATCAGCGCGGCAGCAGATCCTGATCCAGGCGCTGGTTCAAGACGAGGTCGCGCGGCATCCACTCAGTGTGTCCGATGTTCGCAAGGAGTACGACCGCCTGACCGCGGGGCAAAACAAGGAGTACCGAGCACGACACATCCTGGTGGAGACGGAGGACGAGGCCAAAGCAATTCTGGGCAAACTGGCCAAGGGGGAGAAGTTTGAGGCCCTCGCCAAGCAGTCCAAAGACCCGGGCTCTGCGGCGCGAGGGGGAGACCTTGAGTGGGCCTCCGCCACGTCCTATGTGAAGCCTTTTGCCGATGCCCTTGTCGGCCTGAGCAAAGGTGCAACGACCTCTGCACCCGTGCGGACGCAGTTCGGATGGCATGTCATTCGTCTTGACGACGTTCGTGAGGCCACTGTCCCTGCCTTCGATGAGGTCAAAGGACAGCTCTCGGAGAGCCTGCAGCGACGTCGCTTGTCAGAGTTTCAGCAGACCCTCAAGGCCAGAGCAAAAATTAAATAGCCCGCGCGAGAGCCTCTCGGCGGGGGGCTCAGAGGTGCTAGGAAAGCGTGAGCAAGAGTTGCTCGAGGTCGTCCTCGCTCGTGAGGACGTGCCACGACCCTCGGGGATAGACCACCGCATTGGGCCCCCCGGAGCAAAGGCCCATACAGCCAGACTTCGTCGCCATGACCCCTCCCTCCCCGTCAAGGCCCCGCTCTCGAATCTTTTGTTTCAGGGCTCTTAGCAGGTCAGAAGAGCCGCGAGCGGCACAACACGCGCCCTCCTCACGCTCATTGAGGCAGACAAAGATGTGATGTCGAAAGCGAAGGCTGGGCTCGGCACTCACGGAGCTCAGACCTCAAGTGGCAGAACATCAACCCAGTCGCCCGCAGCCATGGGGCCGCTTGCCTCGGGCAGGACGGCAAGGCCGTCAGCGTCCATGAGCGACTTGATGCTCGCTGCGCCCTGGGAGGCGAGAATCTCTGCCTCGTATAGACCCGAGGGCTGGCGCCTGAGCGAGCAGCGCAGATACTCCGTTCGTCCTGGCTGCTTCTTGGTGGGCTTTGTGAGTTGGGCCCGAATGAGCAGCGCAGGTCGCATCTCAAGGCCCGCGACGCGCTCGAGGCAGGGCCTCACAATCGCAGAAAATGTGACAAAGGAGGCCACGGGATTTCCTGGGAGGCCAAAGAAGGCCGTTCTCTCGCCTCGGCTGTTGCGCAGGTGGCCGAAAGCGAGGGGTCGGCCCGGCTTGATCGAAAGCCTCCAAAAGGCAATCTCACCGAGCGCCTCCATCACACGTCTTGTGTGGTCTGCCTCACCGACGCTGACACCCCCAGAGGTCAATACGACGTCGGCCTCGTCGGCTGCGGCCCTGAGACGCTCCGTCAGTTCGCGAGGGTTGTCGGGCACGATTCCCAGATCCCTGACCTCAAAGCCAAGGCGGCGAGTCATCTGAATGAGCATCGGGCGATTGGCATCGAAAATTTGGGTGGGGCCCGCGGGCTGCCCGGTATTCACGAGCTCGTCTCCGGTCGAGAGGACGGCCACGATGGGCAGTCGAAAGACGCTCACGCTCGCGATGCCGAGCGACGCAAGCAAGGCCATCTCCCTGGGGCCCAACATGCGCCCGCGGGGAACGGCGACCTGTCCCTCCGAAATATCTTCTCCACGCGCTCGGATGTTCGATCCCTTGCGAGCGGGGGTGTCGGAGCGAAACCGAACAAGGCCCTCCGAATCTTCCGTGGCGAACTCTTGAGGTATCACCACATCAAAACCCTCAGGCACCGGAGCGCCGGTAAAAACTCGAACGCACCCATCGTCTGGCGAGCACTTCGGCGCAGCATGTCCTGCTAAGGATTTCCCTAGTACCCGCAGCCGAGAATTCTCGAGCGAATTGGCGTTTTTTTCGAGGTGATCAAGAGATAACGCATAGCCGTCCATGGCCGAGGTCGGACGGTCGGGAACGCTGTGAGGAGCGATCTGGTTGCGGGCCAGAACGCGGTTCGCTGCTAACTGAAGGGCGCAATCCTCCACCCGGCTAACCGGCTTCATCCCTGCCAGTGCTTGATTTAAAGCCGTTTCAACGGATTGAGAGAGAAAGTCGGAGGCGACCATAGAGTTTACGGTTTGTGGCGGTTTGGGGGAGCAAGCACGCTGTCATCTGAGCCCAAAGCATGCCCGAGAAGTTTTAGCAATGCCCCGAGACACTCCTCCCTAGCGTCCCGTAGAGCGTCAAGTGAGTCGGACAGAGGGCATCAAAATACCCCTACGGACCGTATTTAACAATATTGATTCTCATTTAGCTGTACATGCGGGTTGACACAAGCAAAGCGGACGAAAACAATTCGTCATCCGTCGGACTCGCGCCTGCAACGGTTTTTGTTCGGCGATGTTTGGTTTTTTAAGTGGTTTGCAACGAGAAGTCTTCCAACTCAACTGGAGAAAAAGCCATGAATGCACCGCTTTCTCGCCGACAGTTCTTTCGAGTCTGTTCGGCTGGTGTGATGGCCTCTTCCGCTGTTGGCCTGGGCCTTGCCCCTGGTCAAGCGGTCGCAGAGGTTCGTCCCTACAAGCTGGCTCGTACCACGGAAACTCGTGGCACCTGCCCATACTGCTCTGTAAGCTGCGGGGTCGTGATGTACTCCCGCGAGGAACAGGGAAAGCGCAAGATTATTCACATCGAGGGAGACCCGGACAATCCAGTCAACAAGGGCACCCTGTGCCCCAAGGGTGCGGGACTCCTCGACATGGTTCACTCCCCCAACCGTCTGCTCCAGCCCGAGATTCGCGAGGCTGGCTCAAGCGAGTGGAAGACCATCTCCTGGGACGACGCCCTGTCCAAAGTGGCGCGCCTCATGAAAAAAGATCGCGATGCGAACTTCATCGAGAAGAACGCTGAGGGCGTGACGGTGAACCGGTGGAACTCCACAGCGTTCATCGTCTCCAGTGCCGTAAGCAACGAGGCTGGCTATCTTGGCGTCAAGATGGCGCGCGGCCTCGGAATGGTCGCACTCGACACCCAAGCACGTATCTGACACGCCCCCACGGTAGCCAGTCTGGCTCCGACGTTTGGGCGTGGTGCGATGACCAACCACTGGGTTGACATTCGCAATGCAGATTTGATTCTTGTGATGGGCGGCAACGCGGCAGAGGCTCACCCCTGCGGCTTTAAGTGGGTCACGGAGGCCATGGAGCATCGCAAGGCTCGCCTCGTGGTGGTCGACCCCCGATTCACCCGAACCGCTGCCATCGCGGACTTTTTCGCCCCCATCCGGGTGGGTTCTGACATTGCCTTCCTGGGCGGCGTCGTGAATTACCTGATGACGAAGGGCAAGATCCACAAAGAGTACGTTCTGAACTACACCAACGCGGCCTTCATCGTTGGCGACAAGTACAAGTTCGAGAACGGCCTGTTCTCTGGTTACGACGAGGACAAGCGAAGCTACGACCGCTCCCAGTGGGCCTTTGAGATGGGGCCAGATGGCTTCGTGAAGGTAGACAACACCCTTCAGGATCCGAGGTGTGTCTACCAAATCATGCGCAAGCACTTCAGTCGCTACACCCCCGAGAAGGTCTCCGAGGTCTGCGGAACGCCGAAAGAGTCATTCCTGAAGATCGCCGAGATGATGGCCAGCACATGCACGCCCGATCGCGTGATGACCATTCTCTATGCGCTCGGATGGACACAGCACTCGGTGGGCTCAGAGAACATCCGCACCATGGCCATGATCCAGCTTCTTCTGGGGAATATGGGTCGTGCCGGTGGCGGTGTGAACGCACTTCGTGGTCACGCGAATGTTCAGGGCATTACCGATCAGTGCGCCTACGCTCAGGTACTCCCAGGCTATCTCGGGTCGCCCACCGACAAGGATGTGAACTACGAGACCTATGTGAAGGCGCGCGTTCCGAAGGAGTTGCGTCCGAATTCGGTGAACTACGCCAAGAACTTCCAGAAATTCCAGGTCAGCCTCATGAAGGCCTGGTATGGGGATGCCGCGACAAAGGAAAACGACTTTGCCTACGACTATCTGCCGAAGATTGATCAGCCCTACGACATCATGCACACCGTTGAGCGCATGGTTTCGGGTGAGATCAAGGGCCTGATCTGTCAGGGCTTCAACCCCATGGCCGCGCTGCCGAACAAGGCAAAGCTCGCGGCTGCACTGAAGAACTTGGACTTTATGGTGGTGATCGATCCGCTTCGCACCGAGTCTGCCGAGTTCTGGAAGCCTGTGGGCGAGTTCAACAACGTCAACCCCTCGGACATCAAGACCACGGTGATTCGACTGCCCTCAACCTGCTTTGCTGAGGACGAAGGAACCTTCACCAACTCCAGCCGGGTCATTCAGTGGCACTGGGCAGCCGGCGACGCCCCTGGAGAGGCCAGAAAGGATCGCCAGATCTTTGGTGAGATGTTCACGCGCGTGCGTGCCCTTTACAAGGCAGAGGGTGGCAAGTTCGCCGACCCCATCCTGAAGCTCAACTGGGCCTACACCAATCCGCGCTTCCCGGCTGCTGAGGAGGTCCTCAAAGAGATCTCCGGTCGCTCAAAGGCCGAATTGACTGACCCCGCAACCAAAGAGGTGGTCGTTCCTGCGGGTGGCCAGGTGGTTGGTTTTGGTCAGCTCAAAGATGATGGCTCGACCTCCTGTGGAAACTGGATTTACTCCGGATGCTTCAGCGAAAAGGGCAATCTCACAGCGCGCCGCGACAAGACGGACCCCGGCAACATGGGCAACAACCTGAACTGGGGCTTTTCGTGGCCTGCGAACCGCCGCGTGCTCTATAACCGCGCGGGCGCAGACATGCATGGCAAAGCCTGGGACAAGACCCGGCCCGGGATTGAGTGGGATGGCACCAAGTGGAGTGGAATTGACGTTCCCGACATGCCTCCCACCAACAACCAGGCAGGACCGTTCATCATGACGCCCAGTGGAGTTGGAAACCTCTTTGCCGCCATGGCGGAAGGCCCACTCCCTGAGCATTACGAGCCCTTTGAGACGCCCTTGGGCCGCAATCCGATGAACAACAACCCGCTCGCGGTTAGCAACCCGGCCTCGCGCATCTTCAAGAGCGTGAAAGGCTCCTTTGGGCAGAAGGACAAGTATCCCTATGCGGCGACGACCTACCGCCTCACAGAGCACTTCCACTTCTGGACCAAGAACGTAGAGTCGAACGCCATTGTTCAGCCCAGCCCTTTCGTTGAGATTGGCGTGGAGTTGGCAAAGGCAAAGGGCATCAAAAACGGGGACTCGGTGCGTGTTTGGAACGACCGTGGCAGCATCAAGGCTGCAGCAGTCGTCACCAAACGCATCCCGCAGCTCAACGTTGCGGGTCAAAAGGTGGAGACCGTTGGTATCCCGATTCACTTTGGCTTCGTGGGGTTGGCAAACAAGGGGTTCTTGGCCAACGAGCTCACGCCCTTCGTGGCCGATGCCAACTCTCTGACGCCGGAATTTAAGGCGTTCCTCGTCAACATTGAGAAAGCATAAGGAGGCGACCATGGCGAATGCTCAACCCATGACCATCGTTCAGCGGTCAGCCACCTCGGTGACTGGCTCCGTTCAATCCAATCCACAACTCGAAGTCGCAAAACTCATCGATGAGTCCAAGTGCATCGGATGTAAGGCCTGCCAGGTGGCCTGTATGCAGTGGAACGACAACCGCGACACGATCGGCACCAATGTGGGGGTCTACGACAACCCCGTCGATCTGTCTCCAAAGTCGTGGACCGTGATGCGCTACAACGAAGTCGACCGGGACGATGGCGGCATTGACTGGCTGATTCGCAAGGACGGCTGTATGCATTGCGAGGAGCCAGGCTGCCTAAAGGCCTGCCCCTCCCCCGGTGCCATCGTCAAGTACGACAACGGTGTGGTCGATTTCAATAGCGACAACTGTATTGGCTGCGGCTACTGCGTGGCTGGATGTCCGTTCAACATTCCTCGCATCAGCAAGACGACTCACAAGGCTTATAAGTGCTCCCTCTGCTCAGATCGACTCGCAGTCGGTGAGAAGCCAGCTTGCTCAAAGGCCTGCCCGACCATGGCAATCAAGTTCGGGCCAAAGTCGGAGATGAAGGAGTTGGCCCTTCAGCGGGTCACTGACCTGAAAGAGCGTGGCTACAAAAACGCGGGCCTCTACGACCCAGCCGGTGTGGGCGGCACGCATGTGATGTACGTGCTGCGTCATTCCGACAAGCCTGAGGCCTACAACGGGCTCCCCACCGATCCTCGCATCAGCCCCACTGTAAGTCTCTGGAAGGGAACGGCGAAATCTGTTCTGTCTTGGGGACTGGGCCTGGCGGTGCTCGCTGGCGTTGCTCACTACTTCATCAAGGGCCCCAAGGTCGTTGATGAGCACGAGGAGGCCTAAGCATGAGCAACACAGTCGACAACAAAGTAAGACGCTACAGCGGCAATGAGCGCGTGAACCATTGGTTTACGGCGATCGCCTTCATTCTGCTCGCGATGTCCGGACTGGCCTTCTTCCATCCCGCGTTTTGGCCGATGGTGGCCGTGCTGGGCGGAGGAGAGCTCGCCCGCTACCTACATCCCATCATTGGCGTGGCGATGTTTGCGTCGTTTCTCATCTTCGCAATCCAAAAGTTGGGAGACAACCTCTTTTCAAAGGTAGATGGACAGTGGCTCTCACAGATTGGTGACGTCCTCTCAAACCGGGATGAGCGCCTGCCCGAGATTGGAAAATACAATGCGGGTCAGAAGCTGGCCTACTGGGCTATGGTGCTCTCCATGGTTGCCCTATTGGCTTCGGGCCTCGTGATCTGGAGAGAATTCTTCTCGCACCTGTTCACAATCGACCAGATCCGCATTGCGGTAGTCGTTCATGCCCTCTCGGCCATCGTGCTCATCATGACCATCATCGTTCACATTTATGCGGCGATCTGGGTCAAGGGGACGATTGGGGCCATGGTCTCAGGCTACGTCTCGAGAGCCTGGGCCAAGCACCATCACGCCCTCTGGTATAAGTCTTTGAACAAGTAAGGTTCCCTGGGTAGTTCCTCTCGGCCCCTACCCGGGGCCGATTTTTTTTAACCAACGACCCCTCCGACCATGCCCACCCCAATCGTGACCGATGGCTCCATGGACAAGCTGCGTGACTACCCTCACGTGCTGACTCCTCTTGGCGCGCCCGGACTGTTCAGCAACCGCGCCGCTCGATTCGACCATCTGGGTCAGGCAGAGCGTGGCATGGGACCCTACCTGAGGCTAATGGGGCATGTATGTCGAGGCCAGGCACGAGCATTTTCTGAACGGTCGGCTGAAGCGCCCTCGGACGAAGCGCTCGCGCGCAGTCGTGACCACGGCATGCCTCCCCTTGCAGACGCGCTTTTCCGCCGAGATCCCGCCTGGCAGAAAGACCTCCAGACCATCTTGGCCGAGGTGCTCGAGAAGGCACACCTACCAGAGCCGGGCGCAACCCAAATAAGAGCCTTACTCGAGCAGAGCCTCTCCGGAGATGGTCGCATTGAATCTATTGCCGACGCGCTGCTCAGCGGGATGGAGCTCAATGCGGAGGATGGCGCCTGCGCCCCGTTCGTTGGCGCAGCACTTCAGACCTACTTCACTCGCTTGGCCAGCAAGGTGCCCCCCTCTGACGTGGAGCATTCAGACATCCCGAATGTCTGCCCCTGCTGTGGCATGCGACCCACAGCAAGCCTTGTCAGCATGGAGCCCGACCGCATCAACGGCCGTTATCTGATCTGTTCACTCTGCATGACCGAATGGAATCTGGAGAGGGTCAAATGCTCGGCCTGCCTCAAGGAGGGCGATGTGTCCTATCTTGTGGTGGACGACAGGCCCGAGGCCACCACCCGATCGCCCATCCGAGCAGAGACCTGTGATGCCTGCAAGGCCTATCTCAAGATCTTCGTCCAGGATAACGACCCTCTCATGGATGTTTTGGCCGATGACCTCGGTTCTCTTGAACTCGATATCATGGTGGATGAGCAAGGCTACAGCCGAACCGGCCCCAATCTTCTTTTCTACCCCGGCCACGAGTAGAGCGCCTCATGAAACCTACGGTTCTGCCCGGTTCGGGCGAATCCTCGATGACCGAGCAGCAGCCGAGAACCTCACCACTGAGAATCCCCTCGGTTGACAAGATTCTTGGCCTTCCTTCGCTTGCGCCGCTTGAGGCTCGATACGGTCGACCCCTTGTCAAGCGAGAGCTTCAGGCCCTCCTAGCGGCCTTGCGAGCCGAGCAAGAGATTTTCATCGAGGGTGTTTTCACCAAACGCCTTGAGGCCACCCTTCAGGCGGTGACGCGACCTGGGCTCGGTCCGGTCATTAATCTCACTGGCACTGTCATACACACCAACCTGGGCCGGGCACTCATGTCTGAGGCTGCAGTTGAGGCGGTTGTGTCGTGTATGCGGAACTACAACGCCCTCGAGTTTGACCTGAGGACAGGAGAACGGGGTGACCGAGATGATGTGGTCGAAGCCCTTCTCTGCCGTCTCACCGGTGCTGAGGCGGCCACGGTCGTGAACAACTGCGCCGCTGCTGTCCTACTCGGACTCGTCGCGCTAGGGGCTCGTCGCGAGGTCCTCATCTCACGGGGCGAGCAAATCGAGATTGGTGGCGCCTTTCGAATGCCCGACATCATGAGGGCCGCCAACTGCCGACTCGTTGAGGTCGGAACCACCAACCGCACCCACCTGCGAGATTTTGCAGATGCCATCACCGAGAAAGCCTCGCTTATCGTCAAGGCGCATCGCTCGAACTATGCCGTCACGGGTTTTACGGCCGAAGTGGCCGATGCCGACCTCGCCAGGCTTGCCAAGGAGCGCGGTCTGCTCTACATGGTCGACCTGGGGTCGGGGGCCCTTGTTGATATGTCGCGCTGGGGCCTTCCGAGGGAGCCCCTGCCCTCTGACTCGCTCTCTGCGGGTGCCGATGTCGTGATGTTCTCGGGAGACAAGCTTCTGGGAGGCCCCCAGGCGGGAATTATTGTGGGCAGCAAGGCTGCTATTCAGAAGATCAAAAAACATCCGCTCAAGCGAGCCCTGCGCGTCTCCAAGATGGTGATGGCAGCCCTTGAGGGCACCCTCCGGATCTACGACTCCGATCACCTTCTGGCAGAGAGGCTTCCGGTTTTGGCGATGCTCACCCGAACTCCTGAGGACGTGGAGGCGGTGGCCCAGAGGACCGCACCCCAGCTCGCTCGAGTCCTTGGTGAGGACTTCACCGCACAGGTTGTCCCCTGCATGAGTCAGATTGGGAGTGGGGCCCTGCCCGAGGAGCGGCTCGCCTCCTTCGGCGTTCGAATGGCTCTGGTGCCTCGCCACGCCCAGGCCAAGCGGCCAAGCAAGGCACTTCAGGCTGCATTGGCCCATTTGCGTGCCCTTCCGGTACCCATCGTTGGGCGCATCAAAGATGACGCCCTGCTCTTCGATTGTCGCTGTTTGTTGCCCGAGCACGAGGCCCTTCTCAGACGCAACCTCCCATGATCATTGGTACTGCGGGCCACATTGACCATGGCAAGACCTCACTGATTGCCGGACTGACCGGAAAAAACACTGATCGACTTCCAGAGGAGCAACGTCGAGGGATCTCCATTGAGCTGGGTTATGCGTACCTTGCATTGGAGGATCAGCGTCTCCGGCTGGGCTTTGTGGACGTACCCGGACACGAGAAATTCGTGCACGCCATGCTCTCTGGCGCCACAGGCATCGATCACGCGCTGCTTGTGGTCGCCGCAGATGATGGCCCTATGCCGCAGACACGAGAGCACCTGGAGATTCTGAGGCTGCTTGGGGTTGAGTCTGGCACGGTTGCGATCACCAAGGTCGATGCCGTGGAGCCCGCTCAGCTCGTCATGGCCCGATTTGCGGTGCAAGAGATGCTCGAGAGTCAGCATGGCTCTGGCTGGCCTATCTTTGAGGTCTCCTCAACCCAGAGGACTGGCCTGGATGACCTGCTCATTCATCTGACTCAGGTCGCCGCGAATAGGCCGTGCCGAGAGAGCCATGGTGGTTTTCGTCTTGCCGTAGACCGCAGTTTCGTGTTGCCAGGGCTCGGAACCATTGTCACGGGAACCGTTCATGCGGGCCATCTCACCGAGGGCGAGGAGATCATCGTTCAGCCGCGGGGGCTGCGTGGACGTGTCCGCTCGATGCGGGCAGAGGATCTTCCGGCTCAATCGGTCAGGGCGGGAAGTCGTGTTGCACTCAACATCGCAGGCGTCGGCCACGAAGAGGTGGGCCGAGGAGACTGGATTTGCCAGCCCAACGAACTGCCATGTGTCCTGCGTTTTGATGCCGAGATATCGGTCACACCTCATCTTGAGCGACCCCTGCGAGCGGGGCTTGAAGTTCACTTCCATCACGGCACTGCAGACCTATTGGCCAAAGTGATTCCCCTGACTGGCAACAGCATAGAGCCGGGCCGAAGGGCGCTGGTTGGAATCTCTTTGCCCAGGCCCGTTCAGGTCTGCCATGGCGATCGCTTTGTGCTTCGGGACAGTCAGGCCCGCAACACGCTTGCGGGCGGTCGCGTATTGGACTGCTACCCACCGACCCGAGGTCAGCGCACGCCCGAGCGCTTGGCGCTTCTGGAGGGACTCGCAGCGGACCAGATTGACCTTGAGCGCCTCTGGTCTCACAGCCCGTTGGCTGAGAGCCGTTTATCAGCGCTGTTGAACCTGCGGCCCGAAGAGTTGGACGGGCTCCTCACGCAGCAACTGGTGGTTCGCGCCGCGGGACAAATCTTCCACCCAGGCTTTTGGACTCAGGCAATGGCCCGGATGGTGAGCGCCATCGACGAGACGCACACCAGAGAGCCAGAGATGCCCGGGCTTGAGCTTCAAAGGCTGCGGAGGATGGGGTTTGCCCAGCTCAGCCCCGAGGCTTATGAAGCGCTTATTCAGGCTGTTTTGGCGACTGGCGATCTGGTGCAGCGCGGCGCGTTTCTTGCCCGCCCCGCCCATAAGGCAGAACTCGATGCCACAGAGGAGGCGCTCTGGCAACGTATTCGCCCGCTGCTTGCGGACGCACCCTTTAACCCGCCACGCGTGCGAGATATCGCCAAGGGGCTCAACCTGCCTGAGGGGCAAGTCCGAAACCATCTTCGAAAGGTCGCTCGAATTGGGGACGTCACGCTGGTCGCACTCGATCATTTCTTCCTGACGGAGTCGGTTGCCCAGCTCGCAGATATTGCGCAGACGATTCACGCCCGGGAGGGGGCGCTTCTTGCGGCCGACTTTCGCGATGCCATTGGCGGAGGCCGAAAGGTGGCTATTCATATCCTGGAGTTCTTCGATCGCGTAGGATTCAGCCGAAGACTCAAGGACAATCACCTAATTCGGCGTTCAAACCCATGGTCCAGCGCCTCATGACTTTGCATCTTATTTACCCGGAAGGGTTCCGCGACCCGGTGGTCCGGTCAGACTTCAAATCTGATAGAGGTTGCCAGCAATCTCTGGTGGGTTCGACTCCCATACCCTTCCGCCAAATACTGGATCGCCATGACGCTTGATGACTTTGTAGAGGGACTTCCTGACGACCTACTTTATGTCTGCGATACGGACCTCTGGATCAGGCCCGAGAGCGATGCATTGTGGGTCATTGGCGCCAATGCGTTTGTGACCAAGCACGGAAAATTCCTCATCTTCTACCCCAAGCCGGAAGGCCACGTCGCTGAGCGCCACGCCCCGCTGGGCGCCATGGAGACATGGAAGACGGCCTTTGGCATCGAGGCGCCCTTCGACTGTGAAATCATTCGAGGCAATCCAGAGGTGGCCTCCTCGGTCCAACTTGCTGTGGCGGACCCCTACGGAAGGGGTTGGCTTTTTGAGGTTCGCCCCCTTGATCCCAGCGAAAGCAAGAAGAGCCTCATGACGGCTCGGGCCTACAAGGACTGGCTGAGGGACCATGCACGCAGTCAATTCGAGCACCTCTCGCACCGAAGCACCGTCGACGAACTCCAGTTTGATCCCTACAGAAACGCCTAGAAGAGGCTTCCATGGCCGCAGCGCAGAAGGTGATCGTTGTGTTGTGCATGGCTGGACCGAGAAATCCAGCGGCAGCGGCCACCGCCCTTGTATATGCCCAGACGGCTCGTGCGCTCGATGCCGTGGTGGAAGTCCACCTTACCGGGGAGTCTGTGCGTCTTGCCTTCCAAGGGGAGGCCGCCTCGCTCTACTCCGATTCAAAGCGCGAGCATTCGATTCAAAGCTTTTTTGAACGCTGCCACGAGATGGGTATCAAGCTCTTCGTCTGCGGCATGGCCATGCAAGAGCACCATCACGGCGAGGCGCTCATTCCCGAGGTCCAGGGAGTCGCGGGGACCACTAGCGTCCTCGGTCAGATGCTTCACGAAGGGGCGCGGGTTCTCACCTTTTAGTCGATTCCGAGAATCTTTTTGGCTGAGCCCAAAACCAGCATGGCCTCGCCGTGCTTCTCTTGACGGTGGAGTCGTTCACCCTCTGCCCTCAGACGCCTAACCTCCTCAAGCTTCTCGGGACTCAGTGGCAGCTTCTGAAGAAGTCTCTGATCTATTTTGTTCATCTCGAGGGGGCAGCTGTGCGCCCAGGCCCTCGGGCCCAGCACCAAGAGACTCGTCGCGACGATCAGAACAGTAAGGGTTGACCTGAGGTATCTTTGATTGAAAGTCTTGAGAGGATGCATGGCAGATTCCTTTGGGGGGCTGTGATAAACATGAACCGACGTCAGTTTATCGGTGTCGCTGGGCTCAGCGGGCTTGGGGCGAGTCTGGCTGGGTGGCATCTTGCCAGTCAGCCCGGCGAGAACGAGGTGATCGCGAGAAAGCTTGATCAACAGCTCCTGGGCGAAGACTACCCCTACACCGCGCTCTGGGGCTTCAATGACAGCGTGCCTGGCCCCGTCCTTCGCAAGACTCAAGGAGACACTCTCTCACTCACGTTCAAGAACCGGCTCTCGCAACCCTCCTCTATCCATTGGCACGGCATTCGTCTTCCGAACAACATGGATGGCGTGCCTGGCATTACCCAGAGAGTGGTCAAACCCGGCGAAGACTTCCAGTACGAGTTTGCCCTGCCCGATGCCGGTACCTTTTGGTATCACCCCCACGTGGCCACATACGAGCAACTCGGGCGCGGGCTCTACGGCGCCCTGATCGTTGGCGAGCGTGAGCGGGTGGATGTGGATCGAGATGAACTGCTCGTGATCTCCGATCTTCATCTCGACCAGAGCGCCCAGATTCCCGGAAACTTTAAGAACCTTCACGATGCCTCTCATGCTGGACGGCTTGGAAACACGGTGCTTTGCAATGGGCAGAAGGTCCCGACGCTTCGCCAGGTCCGACCCGGAGAGCGCATTCGCCTTCGGCTCGTCAATGCTTCAAGTGCCAGAATCTATCGACTGCGCTTTGATGGGGTCGCGCCGCTTATCGTGGCCATGGACGGTCACCCCTGCGCGCCCCAGATCATGGGCGAGACGCTCTATTTCTCTCCGGGCAACCGTTACGACTTCATTCTTGATGTGCCCAGACTCTCTGGGGGTCTCACGCTGCGAGACGAGTTCTTCCCCATGATGCCCAATCTGCTGGCTCGGTTTGAGTTGAAAGGGTCACCCGTTGCTGCGCGGTCTGGTTTTGCGGGCCTCCCGCCCAACACCCTTCCGCCCTTTGACGATCGGTCGGCGGAGAAGGTCGATCTCGTTTTAGAGGGCGGTGCGCTCTCCGAAAAGGCCACTCGCGAAGCAATATGGCTCTTAAATGGCCGAGGCAATGACCATGATTCCCTTCTCGACTCACACGAGAATCATCCGGACCCACTCTTTGAGTGTCGATCGGGTCAGACCATCCATTGCCGAATCGACAATCGAACTGCGTGGTTTCATCCGATGCATTTTCATGGCGTGGTCTTGCAAGAAAAACAGGCGGACGGCCGCTGGGGGCCCTACCGAGACGCCACGCTGGTCTGGCCGTTCAAGACATCAGAGATTCGGTTTGTGACCGAGCGGCCTGGCGAGTGGATGATTCACTGCCACGTCTCAGAGCACCATCATTCTGGCCTCATGGGCACGTTCAGGGTCGGCGATGTCTGCACCACCAAGCAGCGGCCTTGGGTGACAACGGCCTGGGGCAGCGACACGACAGCCTGAATATTGGGGGCGAAGAAGAGGCCCTCGGGGTCGAGAATGGGGTCGTGGTTTCTACAACGAAGGTGCGTGGGCTGCGTGAGGAGGCTGCGCACCTGACAGGCTGTCATCTGAGGCAGTCGATTCATGTCTTGGTAGGTGCGCAGCATGCACACCAGAGACCCATTTTCAATCTGTCGGTCACGCTCAACGGGCTCTGGAACGAGATGGGCTGCCTGATTGATACAGGTTGCGCGATCTCCGTTGCTGAGCTGGTGGGCTTGACTAATCGTGACAGCAAAATGATCGAGGGACTCGACTTCAAACGCTCCGGCCTTCCACTGCTTTTCACCAGGCGGCACGAGCACACCACCTGCCGTTTCGGCCGAGCAGAGGCTGGTCATTGGAAGCCTGGCAAGAAACGCCTGCTTTTTCTGCTCCACGCGGTCCCGCTCCTGGCGAGCGACGTCCTGAGCGAGCGCGATGGACGAGACCGTAGCAAGCGAAGAAGCCGCGAGCATGACGAGCTTGAAGAAGATCCCTGGTGAGCACGGTCTCATAACGACATTCACTAAATGTTTTGCACCACGATGCTCGGAAACTTAGACGAGCTGTCCTTGGCAATCCGCGAGACTGCCACAGCAACGGAGCGGGCCAGGCCCTTATAGAGCCCCGCGATCGCGCCATCTGGGTCGTCCACGACTGTCGGCTGTCCTGCGTCGGCACGTTCCCGAATGGAGATATTGAGAGGCAGCGACCCGAGGAGGGGAACGCCATACTCTTGAGACATGAGCTGGCCTCCGCCCTGACCAAAGATATGCTCTTGATGGCCGCAGTTGCTGCAGATGTGTAGGCTCATATTTTCAATGATGCCCAGCACGGGCACGCTCACCTTTTGGAACATCGCCAGGCCCTTGCGAGCATCGAGGGTGGCAATTTCCTGCGGTGTTGTGACAATCACCGCGCCCGTGATGGGCACCGTCTGAGCCAAGGACAGATGGACGTCCCCCGTTCCTGGTGGCAGATCCATTAGAAGATAGTCCAGTCCGGCCCAGTTTGTCTCTCTCAACAACTGGTCAAGAGCTTGAGACACCATAGGGCCTCGCCAGACCATGGCCTGCCCGGGCTCGATGAGAAACCCAATCGAGTTGGCCACGAGCCCATGCCCCGAGAGAGGCTCCATTGACTTGCCATCCTTGGTCTCTGGGCGTCCCCGGATCCCGAGCATCGTCGGAATGCTCGGACCGTAAATATCTGCATCGAGCACGCCCACCTTTGCCCCCTCCGCGGCCAGCGCAAGCGCAAGATTGACGGTCGTGGTGGACTTGCCCACACCGCCTTTTCCTGAGGCGATCGCGATGATGTTTTTTACGCCGGTGATGGGCTTGACCCCACGCTGAACCGCGTGGGCGACGATTTCTTGGCTGACCGTGACGCTGACGTTCTCCACGCCAGGTCGAGCGCGCACTGCGGCAACGGCCTGTTTACGAAGGCTATCGAATTGGCTCTTGGCCGGAAATCCATAGACCAGCTCAAAGCTCACATCGCCACCGTCAATCTTCAGATTGCGCAGCATCTTTGCGGAGATCAGGTCTTTGCCGAGCTCGGGAATCGACACTTTGGAGAGTTCGGAATGAATATCAGCGGGGGTGAGAGACACGTTTGAGCCTTTTCTTGGTGAAGATGGGAAGGCTATCAAACTCCCGCCCGAGATTTCCTAGGGTTTACATGAGAAACCCTGCGAACGGGGGGTTAGGCCCGAATATCGACCGTGGTTCCCGCGGGCACCCTGTCAAAGAGATCGACGATGTCTTGATTGCGCATCCGAATGCAACCAATCGAGCCAGGGATGCCCATCTGGGCGGTTGGCGGGCTGCCATGAAGATAGATGTAGCGTTTCATGGTGTCCACCGACCCAAATCGGTTGCGTCCTGGTTCGAGCCCGCAGAGCCAAAGAATGCGGGTAAGAATCCAGTCTCGGCCTGGCCCGCCCTCGGCGAGTTCCTTTGACCAGATCTCACCAGTCGGCCGTCGGCGTGTAAAGACCGTCCCGAAGGCAGCGCCGCGTCCAATCTTGGCGCGAATGACGTGTCGCCCCACGGGGGTGCAGTAGCTCCCCAGTTCGTTTCCAGGGCCGTTCTTGGCTGTCGAGACTTCGTAGCGAAGGGCGGGCTTCGGGAGGTCGTCGGCCCAGCGATCGCGCGACCAGCCCGGCTCCAACTCGAAGAGTTCAAGGGTCTGACTCGTAATGCTGATGCGAAGATGCTGGCTCGGGACGGATCGCTTTATGCTCATGAGCGCGCTCCTTGCCTAGCGTCTCGCGGCAAAGAAGCCCCGCAGGAGCTCGGCCGACTCATCACCCCGGATGCCGCCGCGCACGCGAGTCTGATGATTAAGAGCACTAGGCTCGTAGAGACACATGACGCTCTGCGCCACACCCGTCTTGGGATCGGTCGCTCCGAAGACGACCTCTTCAAGTCGCGCATGAAAAATGGCGCCCGTGCACATAAGACAGGGCTCAAGCGTGACGTAGAGTGAGCATCCGGGAAGGCGGTAGTTGCCCACACGTCGGGCTGCATCGCGCAGCGCGACAATCTCAGCGTGGGCAGTGGGGTCATGACTTCCGATAGGCGCGTTACGCCCCACCCCGATGACCTCCCCCTCCCTCACCACCACAGCCCCAACCGGCACCTCGCCCTCCGAGGCCGAATGCTGAGCCTGTTCAAGCGCGAGCCCCATGAAATATTCGTCGTCCGGCAAGGCTATTCCCACTCAATCGTCGCAGGGGGTTTTCCAGAAATGTCGTACACCACGCGATTAATGCCGCGTATCTCGTTGATGATGCGATTTGAGACCTGGGCTAAGAGGGCATGGGGCAGTTGTGCCCAATGCGCCGTCATGAAGTCACTGGTGACCACCGCGCGCAGCGCCACAACCCATTCATAGGTGCGTCCGTCTCCCATGACACCGACCGATTTGACAGGCAGAAAGACAGCGAACGCCTGACTGGTGAGCTCATACCAGGAGCGGCCGACATCGTGGGCCTCGCAGAGTCCGGCATGGGCGTCGGCCTCAGTTGCTCGGGTCTGACGCAGCGCCTGAGTGAACAAATCGTCCGCGCGCTGAAGGAGGGTGACATACTCCGGATGGATCTCGCCCAGAATACGAACGCCAAGACCGGGGCCGGGGAAGGGATGCCGGTGGACCATATCGGCTGGAAGCCCCAAAGCCAACCCAAGCGCTCGCACCTCGTCCTTGAACAACTCGCGCAGAGGCTCCAGTAGCTTCAGGTGAAGGGTCTCGGGAAGCCCACCCACATTGTGATGGCTCTTGATACTTGCAGCCTTCTTGCTCTTCGCGCCGGCGGACTCGATGACATCGGGATAGATGGTTCCCTGCGCGAGCCAGCGGGCGCGGCTGAGTCTGGCAGCCTCCTCTTGGAAGATCTCAACAAAGAGTCGTCCAATCGTCTTGCGTTTGGCCTCGGGGTCGCTGAGCCCCCGAAGGGCCTCAAGAAAACGATCGGCTGCATGGACATGGATGACCCGAACCCCAAGACCCCGGGCAAATGTCTCCATCACCTGCTCTGCCTCGTTCAACCGCAAGAGACCGTGATCCACAAAGACGCAGGTCAGGCGATCTCCGATGGCCTTGTGAACGAGCGCCGCTGCAACGGAAGAATCGACTCCGCCGGAGAGGCCAAGAATGACCTCATCGGAACCGACCTGATGCTGAATAGACTCAATGGCCTCTTGCGCATAGTCCGGCATATTCCAGTCGCGGCCCGCACCACAGATTCCGTGTACGAAACGCTCAATGATGTCCCGACCCTTCTTGGTGTGAGTGACCTCCGGATGGAACTGAAGGCCATAAAAGTGTCGAGACTCATCTGCCATGCCCGCGATGGGGCAGCTCGGTGTGGAGGCCATGAGCCGGAAGCCGTCTGGAAGCTCGGTGACCTTGTCACCATGGCTCATCCAAACATCCAGAAGGCCATGCCCCTCGGGCGTTCGGTGATCCTCAATATCCGTTAGAAGTTGAGTGTGGCCGTGCGCCCGCACCTGCGCGTAACCGAACTCGCGGACCTTTCCGGTCTCCACAAGACCCCCCAGTTGCTCGGCCATGGTCTGCATTCCGTAACAGATGCCAAGCACGGGAACCCGTCGCAGAAAAACGGCTGTTGGGGCTCGGTGGGTCTCTGCCTCGGTCACGGACATGGGGCCGCCCGAGAGGATGATTCCCTTGAGGCTATCGACCTCCCCGACTTGCCCGAAGCGATGAACAAAGTCATCCGACACATCACAGGGATGAATCTCGCAGTACACGCCGGCTTCACGCACACGGCGCGCAATCAGCTGGGTGAGCTGAGAGCCAAAGTCAAGAATGAGAATCTTGGCGTGGGAAGTCAGACTAATCAGCCCGGTAGTTTGGTGCTTCCTTCGTGATCTGCACGTCGTGGACGTGAGATTCGCGAATGCCCGCTGAGGTGATCTCGACGAATTCGGCCTTGGCATGCAGCTCATCGATGGAGCGACATCCGCAGTAGCCCATGCTCGATCGAAGCCCGCCCGCAAGCTGAAAGATGATCTGCTTCACGCTGCCCTTGTAGGGTACGCGCCCCTCAATACCCTCTGGAACGAATTTGTCCGCGCCCGGGCTCTGCTCCTCTTGGAAGTAACGATCGGCAGATCCAGCCTGCATGGCGCCAACAGAGCCCATTCCTCGGTAAGACTTATAGGAGCGACCCTGAAAGAGAACCACCTCTCCCGGAGCCTCCTCGGTCCCAGCGAACATGCCGCCCATCATGACGGTGCTGGCCCCGGCGGCCAGCGCTTTGGCAATGTCACCTGAGAATCGGATACCGCCATCAGCAATGAGTGGAACCCCGCTACCAGCGAGGGCGTCTGCCACATTTGCAATCGCCGAGATCTGGGGAACTCCAACGCCCGCCACGATGCGCGTGGTGCAGATCGACCCCGGACCAATGCCCACCTTCACTGCATCGGCGCCGCTATCGAGCAGAGCGCGCGCTGCGTCGGCGGTGGCAATGTTGCCCCCAACAACCTGAACCTGCGGGTACTTGGACTTCACCCATGAGACTCGATCGAGCACGCCTCGAGAGTGACCGTGGGCTGTATCAACCACGATGACATCGACCCCTGCCTCCACCAAGAGCGCGACTCGCTCGTCTGTGCCCTCTCCGACCCCCACCGCAGCCCCGACAAGAAGCTTGCCCTGCTCATCGCGGGCGGCATGGGGATGCTCAATGCCCTTGAGAATATCTTTGACAGTGATGAGGCCTCGGAGTTGAAAGTCCTCGGATACGACCAGCACGCGCTCCAGGCGATGCTTGTGCATGAGGGCCTTGGCCTCCTCAACGGAGGCGCCCTCTGGCACTGTTACGAGGCGCTCTTTGGGGGTCATGATGGCGCGAATCGGCTGGTCGAGCCGACTCTCAAAGCGAAGGTCTCGGTTGGTAACAATACCCACGACATGGCCGTTTTCCACCACGGGTAGGCCTGAAATTCGGCGCTCCGCGCAGAGGGTGAGAACCTCTCGCACCGACATGGTTGGGCTGATGGTGACCGGGTCCTTGACAACACCCGCCTCAAAGCGCTTTACGCGTGCAACCTCCGAGGCCTGAGCCATCGGGGGGAGATTCTTGTGGATGATGCCGATCCCGCCCTCCTCCGCAAGGGCGATCGCCAGCCGCGCTTCGGTGACGGTGTCCATAGCCGCCGAGACCACCGGGAGGTTGAGGTAGAGAGACCGCGTGAACCGAGAGACAAGAGAGGTGTCTTTCGGGAGGATCTCCGAGCGCGCGGGAACGAGCAGCACATCGTCGAAGGTCAGGGCCTTTTGAAGCACGCGCATCAGGGGATCCGAAAGAAGGTCGTTTCCAAGACCAGATTATATCGATCGGCCGCGAGTCCAGCGATCCGATAGGCCCTGCCGCGCTCGAGCCTGCCTCTGAGCCCTCACACGCTCTTGTCTCGCCTGTTTTGGGTCGGCCACAAGAGGTCGCAGAATCTCGATCCGATCGCCTGCGCTCAGAGGGTCATCCGGCGCTCGAAGAGAGCCAAAGACGGAAAAAGCAGCGGCCTTATCCCAGGCCGCACAAAGCTCCGGCAATAAATCTGCGCATCGACGCACATCTTGGAGGTGGGCCCCGGCTCGAAGAGTCAGACGCTGACGAAACGTGCCAGTCAGATTGGCCGAGACGACCTCGACCTCAATTGGGGGTTGAATGAAGGAGGGACTAGAGTCGTTTCCCATAGATGGCCTCCGCCCGCTGAACGAATGCATCCACCATGCTGACGGTGATGTGCTCGAAGACCGGTCCGACAAGGCGCTCGAGGAGTCTGGAGCTGAAGTGGTAGTCCAGCTCAAACCCCACCTTGCAGGCGGCCTCGGTGAGGGGGCTAAAGCGCCAATGACCCGCCAGAGCCTTAAAGGGACCGTCATGAAGCGTCATCTCGATGCGTTCGCCGTGGTCGTGAAAGTTACGCGTGGTGAATGACTGTCGCAGCCCCTTAAAGGCGATCTGAACCTGGGCGAGCCGACTCCCGTCCTCAAGTGGCCGGACTGAGGCCCCCGCACACCATGGTAAAAAGGCGGGGTAGGACTCAACATCAGAGACGAGCTGAAACATCTCTTCCGAGGAGTAAGGCACGAGCACTGACTTCACGACTTCTGGCATCCGCGCATTCTATGTCCATCATCGATAACAAAAAGGCCTTCCATGACTATTTCATCGAAGACCGATTCGAGGCGGGCTTGGTGCTCGAGGGCTGGGAGGCTAAGGCCATCCGAGCGGGTCGCGTCCAGCTAAAGGAGGCTTATGTCGTCATACGGCAGGGAGAGATTTTTCTTGTGGGCTGTCATATCTCTGCTCTACCGGCGGCCTCAACGCATGTCACTCCCGACCCAACTCGCACCCGAAAACTGCTCCTGAAGGAAGAGGAGATCTCAAAACTCATTGGCAAGGTGGAGCGAGCTGGGTACGCACTGGTACCGATCAATCTCCACTACAGCCGAGGGCGCATCAAGCTCGACATCGGGCTGGCCAAGGGCAAGAAACAACACGATAAGCGCGCCACCGAGAAGGAGAAAGAGTGGCAGCGCGAGAAGCAGCGGATCATTCGCAACATCACCAAGGCGGGCTGATCAACCCCTCGGTATGCAATGCCGGGTGGGGACTGCTCCGCGAGGGGCCCTTTTGGAGTAGATTTCCCTCAGTGACTCGACCTTAGGAGATTGCCCATGACCCGAAGCATCATCGCCCTCTCGCTCTGCATGTTGTTTGCCGCACAAGCCTCTGCCCAGACGCAGACCATCAAGATTGGCCACGTCGCCCCCATGACCGGCAATCAGGCCCACCTCGGAAAAGACAACGAGGCGGGTGCCAAGCTCGCCATTGCAGATCTCAACAAGGCAGGCATCAAGATTGGTGGTAAGCCAGTCAAGTTCGAACTGGTTGCCGAGGACGATGCAGCAGACCCCAAGCAAGGCACCGCTGCAGCCCAGAAGCTGATCGACGCGAAGGTGGTCGGCGTGGTGGGCCACCTGAATTCTGGAACCACCATTCCGGCCTCGGCCCTCTATAACAAGGCGGGCATTCCTCAGGTCTCACCGTCGGCCACCAACCCAAAGTACACCCAGCAGGGCTTTAACACCGCGTTCCGAGTCGTCGCCAACGACGCAAAGCTCGGTGGAACGCTCGGCCGATACGCAGTCTCTGAGCTCAAGGGCAAAACGGTCGCCATTATTGATGACCGCTCAGCCTATGGACAGGGCGTCGCAGATGAATTTGAGAAGAGTGCGAAAGCAGCGGGGGCCCAGATCGCTGCGCGTGAATACACAACCGACAAGTCGACTGACTTCATGGCCATCCTCACAAATGTGAAGGGGAAGAAGCCCGATGTCGTTTTCTTTGGCGGCATGGATGCGGTGGCCGGTCCGATGCTACGTCAGATGAAGCAGCTCGGAATCACTGCAAAATTCATGGGCGGCGATGGGATCTGCACAAGCGAGCTTCCGAAGCTCGCGGGTGATGCTCTCGGCGAGTCCATGGTTTACTGCGCGGAGGCCGGCGGCGTCATTGGCAAGTACGCAGAAAAAGACAAAGCATTTCGCGCGCGCTTTCAGAAAGAGTCGGGCGAGCCAGTGAAGCTCTATGCACCCTACGTCTACGACGCCACCATGGTGCTGGCGGAGGCCATGAAGAAGGCTCAGTCCACAGACCCGAAGATCTATCTGCCCGAATTGGCCAAGATCAAGTACGACGGTGTGACCGGGCCAATCTCTTTTGACAAGAATGGAGACGTCAATGGCGGCACACTCACCCTCTACACATTCAAGGCGGGCAAGCGTGAACTGGTGAAGGTTATCCAGTAAATTAAACCGTTAAGTCGCGAGGCTCTTCCACGTATCGATGACGGTATCGGGATTCAGGGATATGGACTGAATCCCGATATCCATTAACCAGTGGGCAAGGTCTTGGTGATCGGACGGTCCCTGGCCACAGATTCCCACATACTTCCCCCGACGGTTACACGCAGAGATCGCCATCTCGAGCAGTCGCCTCACCGCATCATCTCGTTCGTCAAAAAGCTCCGCAACAAGACCTGAGTCTCTGTCCAGTCCGAGGGTGAGTTGCGTCAGGTCATTTGACCCGATTGAGAAGCCATCGAAGTGGTCGAGAAAGGCATCGGCCAGGAGGGCGTTGGAGGGGAGTTCGCACATCATGATGAGACGAAGTCCACCCTGCCCAGACGCGTCAGCGCCGCTTCCTCGGCCAAGCCCATGCTCTGCGAGGAGTTCATTCACGCGCTTGGCCTCACTCACCGTGCGTACAAAGGGAATCATGAGTTCTATATTGGTGAGGCCCATCTCGTTGCGCACCCGCCGCAGCGCCTCTACCTCCATCTCGAAACACTCACGAAAGTCAGGCGCGATGTAACGGGACGCACCCCGAAAACCAAGCATGGGGTTTTCTTCCTCCGGCTCGTAGCGCGAGCCGCCAATCAGCTTTCGGTACTCGTTGGACTTGAAGTCGGACATACGAACAATGACAGGCTTGGGCCAAAAGGCTGCCGCGATGGTGGCAACGCCCTCGGCGAGCTTGTCCACAAAGAACGCTCGGGGCGATTCATGACCCCGCGAGAGTCGCTCAACAGCAGTCTTCAGATCCGCGTCAACGCGCGGGTACTCCAAGATCGCCTTGGGGTGAACGCCGATGTTGTTATTGATGATGAACTCCAGCCGGGCCAGCCCGACTCCCGCATTTGGAATGCTCTGAAAGTCAAAGGCAAGCTGCGGATTGCCGACGTTCATCATGATCTTGACGGGGATCTTCGGAAGCTCACCGGTCTCAACGGTGCTGACCTCGGTCTCGAGCAGCCCGTCATAGACATGCCCCGTATCCCCCTCGGCACAGCTCACAGTAACAAGGCTGCCGTCGCGAACGTGATCTGTCGCATCTCCGCAGCCCACCACGGCGGGTATGCCCAGTTCACGGGCAATGATGGCGGCGTGACAGGTCCGCCCTCCACGGTTCGTCACGATTGCGGAGGCCCGCTTCATTACGGGCTCCCAATTCGGGTCGGTCATGTCGGTGACGAGGACATCCCCAGGTTGGACGCGCTCCATCTCCGACGCGCTCTCAATGACCCGAACGGGGCCCGATCCAATTCGCTGACCAATCGCCCGCCCCGAGGCCAGGATGGTCCCCGTCTGCTTCAGCTTGAAGCGCTGCTGACGCTCCCCGCCCTCCTGAGACTTCACGGTTTCTGGACGAGCCTGAAGAATAAAGAGCTTTCCATCACGACCATCAAGGCCCCACTCAATGTCCATGGGACGTTGATAGTGCTTCTCGATGATGACCGCGTATCTGGCGAGTTCCACGACCTGCGTCTGGTCAAGAGAGTAGCGGCCCCGATCCGCCTCAGCCACGTCTGATGTGGTCACAGCGCGCCCGGTCGCCAAGCGATCAGCCTCGGTCGCGAAGGTCATCTTGATGAGCTTGCTGCCCAGTTGTCTTCGGATCACCGGAAACCGGCCGGCTGCAAGCATGGGCTTGTGAACGTAAAACTCGTCGGGATTGACGGCGCCCTGGACCACGGTCTCTCCAAGCCCATAAGAGCTCGTAATAAAGACCACCTGATCAAATCCAGACTCGGTATCCATGGTGAACATAACGCCCGCCGCGCCCAAGTCAGAGCGCACCATGCGCTGAACTCCCGCGGAGAGTGCCACATCGCCGTGCGCAAAGCCCTTGTGCACGCGATAGCTGATCGCACGGTCGTTATAGAGAGAGGCAAAGACATGACGAATCTTGTCCAGCACGTCTTCAACGCCCACGACATTTAAAAAGGTCTCCTGCTGCCCCGCAAAGGAAGCGTCGGGTAGATCCTCGGCGGTCGCTGATGACCGGACCGCAAGAGAGAGGCCCTCGTCCGCCTGAACCAAGGCCTTAAAGTGTTGCCGAATGTCTTGCTCCAGTTCGGCGGGCAGTGGCGTCTCTACAATCCACTGCCGAATCTCTGCGCCGCATTGAGCCAAGGCCTTCACATCGTCTGTATTGAGGCCCTCGAGCCGATGAGCAATACGACCCCCAAGGCCGTTGTAAGCAAGGAAGACTCGAAAGGCATGGGCAGTCGTGGCAAAGCCACCGGGCACTCGAACGCCCGCGGCACCAAGCTGACTGATCATCTCGCCAAGGGATGCGTTCTTCCCCCCCACCTCCTCCACGTCCGTCATTCGGAGCTCTTCAAACGGAACCACCAAACGTTGCGCGAGGCGCGAAGAGGCTGCGCCCAATGCGGCTTGGCTCATGGAAACTCCCCTAAGATGATGAACTTGTAATGAACTCGGAATTCTACTGGGTTTACCCGAGGTCATTTTCTGATATCCGAGGAGACTCTGGCTCTTGAGTAACGACGTCCAGGCCGCAGGCCGCACTGCTTTTTTTGTCTCCGATGGCACGGGCATCACGGCCGAAACCCTTGCCTCATCGATCCTTGCCCAGTTCGACCGCTTGCGATTCAAGCCGCGTCGCCTACCCTTTGTGGATAGTCTGGAGAAGGCCGATCAGGCAGTCGCCGCCATTAATGAGCAAGCCTTAGAGGACGGTCGTCGGCCCGTTGTCTTTTCAACCCTGGTCAACCCCGAGATCCTCGCCCGTGTTCGCGATTCCAACGCTCTACACCTCGACCTTTTCAAGGCCTTTGTTGAGCCCCTTGAGCAAGAGCTCGGGGTGAAATCGAGTCACACCATTGGACGGTTTCATCACGCGACTGATACCGACGCATACAAAAACCGAATCGAGGCCATTAATTTTTCCCTGGCCCATGACGATGGGCAGTCCTCAAGAAACCTCGATCAGGCGGATGTCATTCTGATCGGCGTCTCCCGCAGTGGAAAAACGCCCACGAGCCTCTATCTCTCCATGCAGTTTGGTCTGAAAGTCGCGAACTATCCCCTCATCCCGGAAGACTTCGATCGCGATGACCTTCCCAAGCCGCTGCATGGCTATAAGAAGAAGTGTTTTGGTCTCACCATCGATCCCATCCGTCTTTCCGACATTCGCAACGAACGCAGACCGGGTTCGAAGTACGCCTCCCTCGAAAACTGCCGTATGGAGGTGGCTGCGGCTGAGCGACTCATGAAGCGAGAGGGCATCACCTGGCTGTCAACCACGACAAAGAGTATTGAGGAGCTCGCCAGCACAGTGCTCGCCACACTCTCTCAGGGCCGCTGAGCCATCAAGCATCGACGCCTTCTCTCAAAAAGACAGACGGCTGCCGCGGCAGCGACATTAAGAGACTCGACCGCCGTCGACTGGGGAATGTGAAGTCGAAGAGCACTCGGGATGGCTCGAAGGTCCTCAGACAGACCCGCCCCTTCCTGTCCGAAGGCCCATGCGAGGGTCTGTGGCTGGGCCAGCGGACCCTGAGATTCATACAGTGACAAGGCCTCGGACTCGTGAGCCGCGACGGTGAGAACCAGCGGAATGCCAAGCCTGTGCAGCCAGTCTGAGAGTTCACCTGGCGCGAGATCCTCTATAACCGACAGCGAGAGCTGGGCGCCCATGCCCGATCGGAGCGCCTTTGGCGAGAACGCCTCTGTGCTCCCACGCATGAGTAAGACGTGGCGGATACCCGCGGCAGCAGCCGTCCGCAAGAGGCTTCCCAGATTCCCGGGGTCCTGAAGCCGATCAATCACAACAAAGTCTGTCCAGTCCGAACAGGAGCTTGGGAGCGCATCAGGCGGACGCTCAAGAACAAGCCCAACGCCCTGGTGGGAATCCACTTGGCTGAGGTGTTCGAAGAGTTTGTCTGCGAGAGACAAGATGGGAAGCTGCTGATCCAACGCCCTCTCAATGAGGGCGCCAAGCCGAGAGCCTGGCTCCTGGGCGGCCTGGATGGTCGACTCAGCCAAGACAAGCTGATCGTGGGCGTGATGCGCACGGACAAGCCCGGCCTCGGTGAGCCGCAACCCCTCGAGCCAGACCCGTTGAGTCTCCCGCCGCTCACGCGCCTCCGTGGCGAGCCGAGCGAGCTGTTTGAACTGGGGGTTCGCCGCTGAGTCGATATGTTTCATCGGAGTCGGCGTGAGACGGGGGCGAAGCTTTTTCGGTGGGCCGCGCAGACACCAAGCCGATCGAGGGCGGCAAGATGCTGGGCAGTGCCATACCCTGCATGCTGGCCAAAGCCGTAACCTGGATACTCAAGATCCAGCGCTGCCATGGCCGCATCCCGATGAACCTTGGCCAAAATGGAGGCTGCGCTGATTGCCGAGATCGTCGCATCACCCCTCACCACCGTCTGAGTGGGCCAGACCCAGCTGCCGCTCGCCAGATAGCGCGCCGGATTGACAGAGCCGTCCACCATCACGGACATGTCGTCCCAGACGAGAGGCGTGGCCCTGCAGGCGGTCACCGCGCGAAACATCGCAAGACAGGTGGCTTGAAGAATATTGAGCGAATCAATCTCCTCCACGCTTGCCCATCCCAGTCCGAAAGCAAGCGCCTGCGACTCGACCCTTCGAGCGAGTTCGAGTCGACGAGCTTTTGACGTCACTTTTGAGTCGGCAAGCCCCCAAGTGCGAGCCTCCGGCGGGAGGACCACAGCCGCGGCACAGACGGGCCCGGCCAGTGGTCCGCGTCCGGCCTCATCCACCCCAATCATTTGAGCAGCCCGTCCAAAATTGTTGCAACCCGAGACGCAGTGTTACATTTCAGGCGCTCATGCAGGGCTCGGCATTCATTCTCGTAGCGCTGAACACGCGCTGCATCGCAGACAAAAGACTCGAGCGCGCGCGCAAGGGCGACCGCCTCGCAATCGTCCTGTACGAGCTCTGGAACAAGGTCCGGATGGACAAGTAAGTTGGGCAGTCCAATTCGGCTTACCAGCGCCTTGTTTCTCATCATGCGATAAGTAAGAGCCGGAACTCGGTAGCCAATCACCTGTGGACGCTTAAAGAGGGCCGCCTCAAGCGTTGCGGTTCCGCTGGCCACCAAAGCCGCCTCGCAGGCCTGCAACACCAAGTGGGAGATGGGCCGACCCACCTGGCAAGACTCGGGCAAGACAGGGCCCACCAGACGAACGCCTCGCTGCTGCGCACGCGGCCAACTCTTGAGCGCCTTGAGTCTTGGTCCGAGCTCCTCGGAGGCAAGCGGGATGAGAACCTCAAATCGATCGGCAAGGACACATGCGGCGCCCAAAAAGGCCTCCCCCACCAGTCGAATCTCCGAGTCTCTCGATCCGGGCAGAACCGCCAAGATCGGGCGCGCCGAGGCTGCCATTCCAAGGAGTTCTCGAGCCTGTCCTCGGTCCGGAGCCTCTGGGATAAGGTCAGCAAGCGGGTGTCCGACATAGTGAGCTTGGACCCGTGTCTCTCTGTAGCAGTCGGGCTCGAAGGGAAAGAGGCAGAGCATGTGATCGACGGCCTCGGCAATACGGCGAAGACGCTCTGGTCGCCACGCCCATATGGATGGACTCACCAGATGCACAGTGGGGATTCCCTCGCGTCGAAGACTCGCCTCGAGGGTGAGGTTGAAGTCGGGCGCATCAACGCCCAAAAAAAGTCTGGGGGGTCTCGAAATGAGCCGAGCGCGCACATCTCTTCGGATGGCAAGAATCGACCCAAGCCGAGAGAGGGCTTCAAGATAACCTCTAACCGCAAGCCTCTGGGCATCGTGCCAACAATCCATGCCCAGCGCCCGTAAATGAGAGCCCCCTATTCCCTCAAGGGCAAGCGAGCCGCCGCGGGAGGATCGAGCCCGCAGGAGCTGGCCCAGGGACTGCGCGGCAATGAGATCACCGGACGCCTCTCCGGCGACCAGTGCGAGTCGCTCAGGCGCCATGGACGCTAGCGAACGATTCCCCGCCCGGGTGCAGCCAAGAATTCCGTGAAGGGCTGCAGGGCCGCTGCGCAGTCGGTGGACGTCTCCTCCTCTGCGATACGAGTGAGAGCCTCGGCCAGCGTCAGACCCGTCTTGTAGACGGTCTTGTAGGCACGACGAAGGGTTGCAATCTGCTCTTCGGAAAAGCCTCGGCGACGCAGTCCTTCCGAGTTCACCCCATGGGCCGCGGCGGGATTCCCGGTGGCCATCACATAAGGCGGAAGATCCTGAATCAGCGTGGTTCCCGCCCCTGTCATGGCATGAGCACCAATACGAACAAACTGATGGACGCCCGTGATGCCACCGAGTATGGCCCAGTCCCCAACTTTCACGTGGCCCGCCAGCTGAACTGAATTGGCCATGATGACGTGCGAGCCCACCGAGCAGTCATGGGCGATGTGGACATAGGCCATGATCCAGTTGTCACTGCCAATTCGCGTGACCCCAGCATCCTGCGCTGTCCCGATGTTGACTGTGCAGCACTCCCGAAAGGTGTTCCGGTCGCCGATCTCGAGTCGAGTCTGCTCTTGCGCGTACTTTTTATCCTGGGGGATGTTTCCAATGACTGCGTGCGAGTGAATCACATTCTCGGCCCCAAGGGTCGTGTGTCCGATGACCTGAGCAAACGGCATGAGGCGGCAGCCCTCCCCAAGCTTTACATGCGGCCCAACGATGCAGAAGGCCCCAATCTCAACAGAACTGTGGAGCTGCGCGCCGGAATCGACCAGTGCTGTGGAGTGAATCGTCGCCATTCAGCTGGTCTTCTGGCCCTGGGGAATTTCGCGAAGGGCGCACATCAGGTCGGCCTCTGCGGCGATCTGCCCATCAACGAGGGCCTTGGCCTTGTACTTCCATATCCCTCTCGCGTGCCGTTCGATATGCACCTCCAGCATCAGGACATCACCGGGACAGACGGGTCGTTTAAACCGCGCGTTGTCGATGCCAACAAAAAAATAGATGGACTCCTCATCGGCTTTGCTCTCAATCGTCTTAAACGAGAGGATGCCGGCTGCCTGTGCAAGGGCCTCAATGATGAGCACCCCGGGCATCACTGCATAGTGAGGAAAGTGGCCGTTGAAGAACTCCTCGTTCCGAGTGACATTCTTCTGGGCCAAGATTCGCTCGCCCGGTGTGAGTTCGAGCACACGATCAACCAAGATGAATGGGTAGCGGTGAGGAAGTGTGTCGAGGATTTCGCGGATATCCATCATAGAAAGTGTCCGTTTTCTTTTTGTCTTAAGAGGTTTCGTTTGTTTTCCTGAGAGCTCGAACCTGATCACGAAGACTCGGAAGTCGGCGAACCATGACGGCAGACTTTTCCCACTCGCCCTCGGTCTGAAGCGGATAGACGCCGACGTATTTTCCGGATTCTCTGATTGAAGACATGACAAGGCTCATGGGGCCAATGACCGTGTGGTCCGCAATCTGAAGGTGGCCAAGGATGCCCGCGGCCCCCCCAATCTGGCAGTGACGGCCGATGCGGGCACTGCCGGCAATACCCACGCATCCTGCAATGGCAGTGTGATCGCCGATGAAGACGTTGTGCGCCACCTGAATGAGGTTATCGAGCTTTACACCGTCGCCCAGCACGGTATCGGAGAGGGTTCCGCGGTCGATCACGGTGTTTGCGCCGATCTCAACGTCATGGCCAATGCGCACCGACCCTGTCTGAGGAATCTTCTCCCAGGTCTGTGCGGGCGTGGGCGCGAAACCAAATCCATCCGAGCCAATGACTGCGCCTGACTGAATCACGACGCGCTCCCCAATCTGCACACTTCGGCCAACAAATACTCGGGCGTGAATGAGCGCCCCCCTGCCGATCTGCGCGCCAGACTCAACCACGGTCTGCGCGCCAATGTCGCAGTCGTCGCCAATCTGCGCCCCCGCCTCGATGACCACGCCCGCACCTATACGAAGCCTCATCCCAAGCCTGGCCTGCTCGTGAACCACCGCGCTGGGGTGAATCTGCGTGGTTAGCACCTCTTGGACTCGTTGGCGAGCCAACAGCATCTGGGCAGCGCGGGCAAAGTAGAGATAGGGATCGTCCGTGACGATCGCGCTGCCGGCCTTGGGCCTTGACCCCTCGAGGCCCGGTGGGATCAGCACCAGGCCTGCAAGTGACTGCCGAAGACGGTCTTTGAGGCGATCGTGAACGACAAACGCAGCCTCGTCTGGCCCGGCCTCATCGAGGGCGGAAAAACGACGCACTACGAAGGAGCCGTTACCCAGAAGCCGGCCACCCAGGTGGGCGACCAGTTCTGCGGCCGTCAGACTATTTGGCTGTGGCGGCTTGACCATTCAAGGCGCGAAGCACCTTTTCGGTGATGTCGATGCGCGGGGAGGCGTAGACCGCCTCTTGAAAAATGATGTCGTATTTCTCGGACTCTGCGATCTGACGAATCGCCTTGTTTGCGCGCTCAACCACCACCGCGAGCTCCTCGTTCCGACGCTGGTTCAGATCCTCCCGGAACTCCCTCTGTCGCCGCTGGAGATCGCGCTCAAGGTCAGTGATTTCACGCTGTCGCTTGCCCCGGTCAGCCTCGCTGATCACGGGTGCATCTCGCTCAAGCTTCTCGGACATGCCCTTGAGCTTGGTGGCGAGCTCTTGAATCTCTTTTTCCCGCTTTGAGAACTCCCCTTCGAGCTTCTTTTGAGCAGCCTTGGCCATGGCCGCATCTCGAAGAACGCGCTCCGTGCTGACAAACCCAACCTTGGCCTCAGCCATGGCAGCCTGAGGGCAGTACAAGGCAAGTCCAGCCAGGGCAAAGCAGGAGAGAAAACTCTTTGATATCGCGCGCATGATGAGTCGGGGTGTCAAGGGGTTGAGCGAATAATCCTTAGTGTCTCACAGCAGTCTGGGCTTCAGAAGCCGGTTCCGATCTGGAACTGCAGCCGCTGGGTCCGGTCGGTGGATTGCTTCCGAACCGCACTACCCATGCTGAGTTTGAGCGGCCCCACAGGCGAGAGCCAAGAGAGCCCCGCTCCAATAGAGGCTCGAAGATCGCTGGGGCTCAAGTCCGCACCCTCTGCCCAGACCGTTCCCGCGTCGAGATAGGTAAACAACCGAATCGTGCGGTCTTGGGCCATCCCAGGGAGCGGGAAGAGTAGTTCGTTATTCACAATAAACCGACGGTTACCGCCCAAAGCTGGCGAGATGCCGGCGCTCGTACAGGTGCTGGTGGTACAGACCGGCCCAATTGAACTGTTCTGGAATCCTCGAACAGAACCAATACCTCCGGCATAGAAGTTTTTGGTGGCGGGGAAATCCTTGCCAGACAGGCCCAGCCCGTAGCCCAACTCGGTATTCAGAGCATAGGTGGTGGTCTTGGTAAGGGGCGTAAACCACTGATGGCCATAGGTGAGGCGAAGATACTCCAGCTCCCCCGCTGGCGTGCCGTAGTCACCACTGAGGTACTGGTAGCGACCGCTGGTGGGCGCAATTGCAGAATCTCGGGAGTCCCGAGACCATCCCAGCGTGAGTAACACCGCATTGGCTGAACTCCCAAACTTGCTCACGAACGTCTGAAGATTGGGCGTGTAGGTGAGTGTCCCGTTGACCTCGGACTGTTCAACCGCGGTGCCAAAGAAGACACGGTCATACTCGGTGTAAGGAACGCCGAAGCGCACGCCTGCCCCGGTATTCTTGATGCTGTAGTTACTCAGGCTGCTGACGTTGTACGCATTAAACGTTCGCGTATAAAGGTCGAAGGCTCGGCTTACGCCATCGTCTGTCCAATAAGGATCCACGTGAGAGAGCGCGATGGTTCTGTTGACCTTGCCAGTGTTCACGGCCAAAGAGAGGTCGGTTCCGGTTCCCAAAAAGTTCTGCTGGCTGATGGAGCCCGACAAGACAAACTTGTCGGAACTCGAGAAGCCGATTCCGAGGCTGAGGCTTCCAAGGGGTCGCTCCTCCACCTTGACGTTGACGTCGACCTGATCAGGCGTGCCGACCACCGCCTCGGTATCGACCTCAACGGTCTTAAAGTAGCCTAGTCGGTCCACTCGGTTTCTCGAGAGGCGGATGCGCTCGCTGTCATACCAGGAGGCCTCGAATTGGCGCATTTCGCGACGAATGACCTCATCGCGAGTCTTCGAGTTGCCGCTGATGTTGATGCGTCGAACATAAACGCGCCGACCCGGGTCGACCTGCAAAACGAAGTCGACGACCTTTTTATCTCGATCGGTTCGAGGGACCGGATTCACATTTGCAAAGGCGTAGCCCAACTCCCCGAGCCGATTCGTGATTGCCTTGGCGACCGCTTGGAGCTTCTCTTGCGAGAAGGTCTCCCCCGACTTGATGGTGAGGAACTTCTTAAAGCTCTCGTCCTGCCCGAGGAGGTCACCCGCGAGACTGAGTTGGCCAAACTGGAACTTCTCGCCCTCATTCACGACGAGCGTGATAAACACGTCCTTTCGATCGGCCGACAGAGACACCTGCGTGGAGTCAAGGACGTATTCGAGGTACCCCTGGTTCAGATAGAACGACCTCAGGGCCTCAATGTCACCTGTCAGCTTTTGACGCGAGTACTGGTCAGACTTCGTATACCAAGACATCCAGGTGGGCGTCGAGAGCTTGAATTCACCGAGCAGGTCTTTCTCTTTGAATGCCTTCGCACCAATGATCCGAATCTGCTTGATACGTGCGTCCTCCCCCTCATCGATTGCAAGAGAGACCGCCACGCGATTGCGCTCAAGCGGAGTGATGGTTGACGTAATTTGAACGTCGTACTTTCCGCGTCCCAGATACTGGCGCTTGAGTTCCTGCTCGGCGCGATCAAGGAGTGCGCGGTCAAATATCCTGGCCTCTGCAAGTCCAGAGTCGGCCAGCGCCTTCTTGAGTGTGTCCTTATCAAATTCCTTTGCACCAATAATCTCAATGGCTCCGATGGCGGGCCGCTCCTCGACGCGCACCACGAGGATCGATCCTTCAAGCTCCACCTGCACATCCTTAAAAAAACCTGTGGCAAAGAGGAGTCGAACTGACTCTGCAATGCTCTTCTCGGAGATGCGATCACCCGCGCGAATCGGCAGATAGGAGAACACCGTACCGGGCTCAATGCGGGATAGGCCCTCAATACGCACATCCTGAACCACGATGCCGGATACGCCGCCTGTGTCGGCAGCAGCTGGCCGAACAGGCTCAGGCAGTTGAAGCTGGGACCACGCCGGGGCAGCTTGCGACACGAGAGCCAGCGCAATGGCCAGGCTGAGAAGGCGGGGTTGAGGCTGAAGGGGCATGTTTAAAAGGGTCCAAAGAAGCGCAGAACATCGCTGGCGAGCGCAAGAATGGTGAGAGCGAGGATGAGGGCCAGCCCTATGCGCTGACCGGCTCTCTGGACAGCCTCGGGCAAGGGTCGACCGCGAATCCACTCGAAGAAATGATACAGGAGGTGCCCCCCATCCAGCAGGGGCAAGGGCAACAGATTCAACACGCCGATGCTCACGCTCACAAGCCCCAAGAAACTGAGGAAGGCAAGAGGTCCATGCGCAGCTGACTGGCCGGCAGCGTCTGCAATGCTGGCTGGGCCACTGAGCTGGCGCCAGGAGAGATCGCCCATGAGCATGCGGCCCATGGCCTTTAACGAGAGCTCGGCAGTCTGAATGGTTCGTAGAACGCCAAGCCAGGCAGCCTCAAAGAAGCCCGCCCGGCGCTCGACCAACTCGGTGGCCGCCGCGAGGCCGATGCCAAGCCGAGGCGAACCGCTCGAGTCTCTGGCTGGCTCGAGCCTGATGTGTCGACGGGTTCCCGGCTTTTCCTCGTGCGAGAGCGCGTCGGTGGTCTCGACCACCTCGAGCTCGATGGGCGCCCCTGCGCCCTGCTTCACTCGGGAAATGAGCTCATCGGGTCGAGAGACCATGACGCCATCTGCGCCCAGAATCACCAGCCCTGGCAAGAGGCCAGCCCGCTCAGCTGGACTTCCCGGAAGAACTCGGGTGATGACGACCGCCCTAGACTCGGGCGCAAGCCCGGTTCGAGCGAGAGTGGCCTCCGGGTCTTCCTCAGCCTTTGTGCTTGCAGGCACGACGAGCAGAAGCTCTCGGGCCTGACCATCCGACCCCAAAACGGAAAGCTGGGTGCGAATCTCGCCACGACCGATGGCCTGACGCAGCAGATGCCAGCGCACCTCAGAGAACGATCGAATGGCCTGACCATCCACCTCGAGGATACGATCCGAGCCCCTGAGCCCGGCCAACGCGGCAGGTGAGTTCGCCAAGGGCTGCTCAACAATCGGTGCAGGCTCGGTCCTGCCAATCATGGCGAGGCAGGTGAAGGCAATCGCCGCGAAGACCAAATTGACCAGAGGGCCGGCCACCACGATCCACGACCTCGCCCGAAGGGACTTTGAGGCGAAGTCACTTCCTGAGCTCGCCAGAGCCGGGGCCTCCCCAGCTGCAGCGTCATCCCACATCTTCACGTAGCCACCGAGCGGCAGAAGGGCCAAGACCCACTCGCAGCCCCTGCGATCTCGCCAGGCCACAAGTTTCGGTCCGAAGCCCACAGAAAATCGCTCCACGTAAACGCCCACAGAGCGAGCGGCCGCATAGTGGCCCATCTCATGCAAAAACACGAGAAGACCAACCGCAAGGAGAAATGAAAAGGCCGTCGTCATGCCTCTTTGGAAATCCAATCGTCTGTGGCCTTGCGAGCCAGCCGATCAATCTCCAAAACATCCTCTAGGCAGGTCGGCTCCTGAAGACTGCTCTGAAGCGCATTGAGCACATGGTCGCAGGCCTGGCCCATGGCCACGAAGGAGATTCGCTCCGCAAGAAAGGCGGCAACGGCCTGCTCATTGGCGCCATTGAGCAGATTGGTCGCCAGGGAACCAGATTCCATGCAACGCCGAGCCATCGCGAGCGCGGGGAATCGCTCGGTGTCTGGGGGTTCAAAGCGAAGGCTGCGCGTCATACTCCAGTCGAGTGCGTCAACCCCTGCGGACATGCGCTCAGGCCATGCGAGACAGGCTGCAATCGGTGTTCGCATGTCGGGTGTTCCCAGCTGCGCGAGTGTGGAGCCATCGGTGAACTCCGCCATGGAGTGCACCACACTTTCTGGATGGACAACAACCTCCAGCATGCTGCCCGGTACCTGGAAGAGCCAGTGCGCCTCAATCAGCTCAAGCCCCTTGTTCATGAGCGTCGCAGAGTCAACGGAAATCTTCTGCCCCATTGACCAGGTGGGGTGCTTCACAGCCTGGGTCACTGTGGCGAGTGCCATCTGCTCACGGGTCCATTCCCGAAAGGGCCCACCCGACGCCGTGAGGATGAGCCGTCGAAGGTGAGAAGGTCGGGAGAAGCATTTGTAGTCCGGCCCGAGACACTGAAAGATGGCGTTGTGCTCGCTATCAACGGGCAAAACAACTGCGCCCGACCGCTGGGCTTCCGACACGAGCAGGGCACCTGCGCAGACCAGGGCTTCTTTGTTGGCCAGTAACACGCGATGCCCCGCGCGGACAGCAGCCCAGACGCTCGGAAGACCCGCCACACCCACGATGGCCGCAACCACCGCATCGGCATCTGATAGCCCTGCCATCGACTCAAGGCCCTCCGGGCCCTCCAAGATCTCGAGCTGCGCCAAGGCGAGGTCCGAGGAGGCCACCGCCTTGGCTCGGAAAGCCGCTGCTGCTTGGGGGTCGGAGATGCAGACGACTCTGGGCGAAAACTCACGCACAGCCGCAAGCAGCCCTTCGATGTCGGAGTGCGCACTGAGCCCCAATACCTCGAATTGATCTCGATGTTGGCGGACCAAGTCGAGGGTGCTCGCACCAATCGAGCCCGTGGCCCCCAGAACAATGAGTCGTTGCATACGCATGGAGTATGGCCTGAGGGATTAAAACCCTGGCCAGGCGAACAGCACGGCCAGAGGGGTGGTTGCCAGTAAAGCATCTAGACGGTCAAAGACCCCCCCGTGGCCTGGCAAGAGCCCGCCGGAGTCCTTCACCTGAGCCTGCCTCTTTAACAAGGACTCATGCAGGTCGGCCATGACAGAGACGGCTGTGATGAGGGCTGTAATCATCACGAGGCCGTCGAGGCCCCATGCATCGGCGGTCCACGCAGGCCAGCTACCCGCCCACTCCTCTTCGGCCCAGAGTACCCAGACGAGGTTCGCCACAACCGCCCCTAGCACACCCTCCCAGGTCTTTCCCGGGCTGATGCTTGGGGCGAGCTTGTGCCGCCCCAGCGCGCGTCCGGTGAAGTAGGCTGCGGTATCGGCGACCCACACCAAAAGGAGAACGGAGAGCAAAAATTCTAGGCTCTCTGAACGAGCGGCCCACAAAGCAAGAAAGCAGGCCAGGCATGCCCACCAAGCAAAGACGACCCCGGACCCTCCCCTCGGCGTGGCGTGTCGAGCGAGGGTCAGTGGTACGAAGATGAGCCATACAAAGGCGGCCGGAAGCATCACGTACACGATGGCATCCTCGGGCGCGAACCAGCCGTCCGCAATCAAGGCAAGGCCGCAAGCCAGGAGCATGGCCAGAGCCGCCCAGCGTGGACCCTCCGCGAGGTCGAGGAGTTTTAACCATTCGCGCAGGCAGAGCGCCATGCAAGCAAGACAGACTCCAGCGAACCAGCGCGTGGGAGCAAAGTAAACCAGGGGAAGAAGGAGGGCTAAGAGAACAACCGCGGTCAGAACCCGGGTTCTCAGCATGAGCGCTCGGTGGGTGACTCTGAGAGTTGCGTGGGTGCACGGCCAAACCGCCGCTCACGCCGTCGGTAAGACTCAAATGCCTCGTCTAGCGCCTGCGCATCAAAGTCGGGCCAGAGGCAAGGCGTGAAATAGCATTCAGTGTAGGCGATCTGCCAGAGCAGAAAGTTACTGATTCGCGTCTCTCCGCCCGTGCGAATGAAGAGATCGGGTTCGGGAAGATCGGCAAGCGAGAGATAAGGCGCAAGATCTTCCTCGCCAATCCTCGCGCCGAGGGCCGCTTTATCAGGGTGCTCATCAAGCATTCGGCGCATCGCAGAGAGGAGGTCCCAGCGACCACCGTAATTCACAGCCACGCTCAGCACGAGGCCTCGATTGTCTCGCGTTTGTTCCTCGGCCTTCGCAATAGCCTCTCGAAGTTTGGCATTGAAGGCGCTCATATCACCAATCACCCGAAGCTGTACACCCGCCTCGTGCAGTGCCTTCACCTCACGCTGCAGCGCCACGAGGAAGAGATTCATGAGGAAGCTGACTTCTTCCTCAGGGCGTCGCCAATTCTCGGAACTGAAGGCAAAGACGGTCAGCGCCTGCACGCCGCGCTCAGCGCAGGCTCTCACCACCTCTCGAAGTGTATTCACGCCGCGCTCGTGTCCAGCCATGCGAGGGAGTCGACGTGAGGCCGCCCAGCGACCGTTACCATCCATGACAATGGCCACGTGACGAGGCGTTTGCGACACCTCGGGAATCTCCAGGGTCGAACTCACCGGTAACTTGGACGGGCTGCTTGGCATAGCGCTCTGGGCTTCAAAGACCGCCTAGACGGTCATGACCTCGGCCTCTTTCTGGGCCAGGAGTTTGTCGATGTCAGCGACAAATTTATCGGTGAGTCTTTGAATCTCTTCCTGCGCTCGACGCTCATCGTCCTCAGAAATCAGTTTGTCCTTGACCGCTTTTTTCAGTTGATCATTTGCGTCGCGCCGCGCATTGCGAATCGAGACCTTGCTCTCCTCGCCCTCCGTTCGAACCACCTTGGTAAGTTCTCGGCGTCGTTCCTCGGTGAGAGCGGGCATCGGAACGCGAATAAGGTCTCCGCTTGAGGCAGGGTTCAGGCCAAGGTCGGACTCACGGATGGCTTTCTCGACAACGGCCACCATCTTTTTCTCCCAGGGGGCCACGCCGATGGTGCGCGCATCGATCAGCGTAAGGTTCGCCACCTGAGAGAGCGGAGTGGGGTTGCCGTAGTAATCGACCTGGAGTCCCTCGAGCAGGCCAGGGTGAGCGCGACCCGTCCTGATCTTCCCGAGGCTATTTTTCAAGGAGTCAAGCGAGCGCGTCATCTTCTGCTCAGCGGACTGTCGAACTTCCTGGGGCGTCATCTTCTCCCTCCAAAAACGCTAGATGTGAACAAGTGTGCCCTCTTGCTCTCCGCGAACAGCGGCCAGGAGGGCGCCGGGCTTAAAGACACTGAGAACGCGAATTGGAAGGCGCTGATCGCGACACAATGCAAAGGCTGTCGCATCCATCACCTTAAGGTTTTGGGCGATGGCTTCATCAAAGGTGAGGGAGGCATAGCGCGTCGCGGAGGGATCCTTTGCCGGATCAGCGCTGTACACACCATCGACCTTGGTTGCCTTGAGAACAATCTCAGCGCCAACCTCGGCCCCCCGGAGCGCGGCAGCGGTGTCGGTCGTAAAGAAGGGATTGCCCGTTCCTGCCGCAAATATCACCACCATCTTCTCTTCGAGGTAGCGGATGGCCTTCGGCCGGATATAGGGCTCGACCACCTGATCAATGCGCAGGGCCGACTGAACCCGGGCTTCCAGGCCCTTCTGCCGAATGGCATCCTGCAGTGCCAGGGCGTTCATGACGGTCGCAATCATGCCCATGTAATCCGCAGTGGCTCGATCCATTCCCGTGGAGCCAAGCGCCACACCTCGAAAGATGTTTCCCCCTCCGATCACGATAGCGACCTCAGTTCCGTTGGCGACCACCTGCGCAATCTCGTCCACGATGCCATCCAGTGTGGCCTTGTGGATGCCATAACTCTCCTCACCCATCAGGGCCTCGCCTGAGAGCTTCAAAAGAACGCGCTTAAAAGAGGTGGGCATGGGTCGAGAGACTCAGGCGGCTGCGGCTGCGGCGGCGACCTCAGCGGCGAAGTCGGTGACTTTCTTCTCAATCCCCTCGCCCACGATGTAGAGGGTGAAGCTGTTGATCCGAGCGCCCTTGGCTTTGAGCAGTTGCTCAATCGTCTGCTTGCCGTCCTCCGCCTTCACAAAAACCTGACCGAGCAGCGTGACGTCCTTGAGAAACTTCGCAACCGCTCCATCCACCATCTTGGAAACAATGTCCGCTGGCTTGCCGGACTCAGCGGCCTTCTCGGCCGCCACACGACGCTCAGTCTCAATGCTGGCTGCATCTACGCCGGAGGCATCAAGCGCCTTGGGTTTCGAGGCAGCAATGTGCATCGCCAGATCACGGCCAAGGGCCTCGTCGCCCCCGACCAAATCGAGGAGGACCCCAATCTTGGAGCCGCCATGAATATAGGAGTAAAACTGGCCCGCCGCCTCCTTGCGCTCAAAGCGACGAAGTGTGATGTTCTCTCCGATCTTACCGATCAGGCCGGCGCGGACAGAATCAACGGTTCCATCTGCCAGCGGAAGCGCGAGAAGCGACTCCACCGAGGGCACATCATGCTGAAGCAGCAACCGCGCAACATCTTGAGCCAAGGCCAAAAAGTCGTCATTCTTTGCCACGAAGTCGGTCTCGCAATTCACCTCAAGGATGCTGGCGAGCTTTCCCTCGACCAGGATCGAAACGATTCCCTCGGCAGTCACGCGCGCGGCGGCCTTGCTCGCTTTAGACCCCAGACGAACGCGCAGAATCTCTTCGGCCTTGGCCAGATCACCCCCCGCCTCGGTCAGCGCCTTCTTGCACTCCATCATCGGCGCATCGGTCTTTTCGCGAAGTTCCTTCACCATGGCTGCACTGATCTCTGACATCTCTTTCTCCGAAAAATTGAAACGGTCCCACCCAGCAGGACTCAAAAAAAGGGGGCCTCAAGAGCCCCCAATGAATAACAGCGAGCTCGACTAGCGGGACTCCTCAGCGGACTCAAGCTCGACAAACTCACTACCTGCCGAGACGGCTGTCACCACCTCGTTGAGTGCCTCGTGACGACCTTCCAAAATAGCGTCAGCCACTGCTCGGGCGTAGAGGCGCACAGCGCGGCTGGCGTCGTCGTTACCCGGGATCACATAGTCCACGCCATCGGGAGAGTGGTTGGTATCGACCACGGCGACCACGGGGATGCCCAGCTTGTTCGCCTCCTGAATCGCAATCTTGTGATAGCCGACATCGACCACGAAGAGGGCATCGGGGAGGCCAGACATGTCCTTGATGCCGCCCAGCGTTTTGTTGAGTTTGTCGAGTTCACGCTCGTGGGCCAGCGCCTCCTTCTTCGAGAGTCGCTCTAGACCGCCCTCCTCTGCGAGTGCCTCCATGTCTTTGAGGCGCTTGATCGAGGTCTTCACGGTCTTAAAGTTTGTGAGCATGCCCCCCAGCCAGCGCTGGTCGACGTAGGGCATCCCTGCGCGGGTGGCCTCCTCCTGAATGATGTCTCGGGCTGCGCGCTTGGTGCCCACGAACATAATGACGCCACGACGGGAAGAGAGTTGACGCACGAACTTGAGTGCATCAGCCATGTTGGCCACGGTGGCTTCGAGGTTGATGATGTGGATCTTATTGCGATGGCCAAAGATGAAAGGGGCCATCCGCGGATTCCAGAACCGAGTCTGGTGGCCAAAGTGAACTCCGGCCTCGAGCATTTCTCGCATTGAAACGGACATAGTGATCTCCAGCAAGGGTTGGGACAAGCAAGTCGGCACGGTCTCGATCGCGTCTCCCTCCCAAATGAAAACCCGACTGGTAGAGTGAGGACTCGACGAAACACCCTTGCGCCGCTTGCGAGGGTTAAAAACCTTGTGATTATAGCGACTTATGGCCGTTTCTATCAAATCGAAAGACGATATCGCCGCGATGCGCGTGGCGGGACGGCTGGCCTCAGAGGTTCTTGACTTCATCACCCCCCATGTTCGGCCCGGCATCACCACCGAAGAGCTCGATCGTCTCTGTCACGACTTCATCGTTCAAGAGCAAAAGGCCATCCCCGCTCCCCTGAACTACTGCCCCCCGGGCTACAAGCCCTATCCCAAATCCATTTGCACCTCGATTAACCATCAGGTCTGTCACGGCGTTCCGGGACCCAAGCAGCTCAAGTCGGGAGACGTGCTGAATATCGACATCACCGTCATCAAGGATGGATACCACGGGGACACCAGCCGGATGTTTTACGTGGGTCCGCCATCGGTCGCTGCAAAGCGGCTCTGCGAGGTGACCTATGCCTGCCTGTGGAGGGGCATTGAGCAGGTCGCACCGGGCAAGACCCTGGGAGATATTGGTCATGCCATCCAGCGCCACGCGGAAGCGCACGGCTACTCTGTTGTGCGGGAGTTCTGCGGCCATGGGATTGGGAAGGTTTTTCACGAAGATCCACAGGTTCTCCATGTAGGACGCCCCGGCACCGGGATGGTGCTCGAAGAGGGCATGACCTTCACCATTGAGCCGATGATTAACGCGGGCAAGCCAGACATTCGGGAGCTCGCAGATGGCTGGACCATCGTGACCAAAGACCACAGCCTGTCTGCGCAGTGGGAGCACACCGTGCTGGTCACCTCTGAGGGCTACGAGGTGCTCACCGTCTCTGCAGGAAGCCCCGATATTGGACGCGCCCTCCCCCTCGCCCAGTCCATCGGCGCCTGAGGCGGCGTCGAGGGTCCTCGCGGCCAAACAGGCTGTCCTCAAAGCTCGCCAGAAAAACGCAGACGGCTGGGTCGCAGCCCGCCCCGCCTCGCGCCTGCTCAAGGAGCTTGCCCGAGAAATTGATCGTGTCGTGCTCTCGCTCTGGCCAGAGGCGTCCCTCCCGGCCCTTGGTCTCTTTGCGGTGGGCGGCTACGGGCGCGCAGAGCTCGCTCCGTTCTCCGATGTTGACGTCCTGGTCTTGGCTCCCGAGACCGGCACAGATCAGCTCTCTGCCGAGGCTCAAGAGGCGCTCGGTTGCTTT